>OGOR01000629.1_pt1 | contig 26597 bp, 19 predicted proteins | sample 1552771 | NCBI WGS metagenome assembly OGOR01 (sample SAMEA2580124, study PRJEB22360) | human gut metagenome | biome: human gut; feature: human-associated habitat; material: faeces | place: Denmark | collected 2008/2010
CCCTCTTCCCGTGCGGGAAGAGGGCCTCGCCGCTATTATAAGGAGCTGGGCCTGCCGTTTGCTCAGCACTTTCATTTGTGGGGGCTTTACCGATTTTTCCTGTCTGCCCACGCACGGACGGCAGAGTAGAGGGCGGCGAAGACAAGCCCGGCCACGGCCCAGATGATCCAGCTGTTTTCCCAGTTGTTGTTCCAGAAGTTGACAGCGAGATACGCCGCCGGCACAAGGCACCAGTAGGCCCCGGCAAACCAACCGACACGGCGGTTCGTCCACTTTTCGCGGACGGTGTATTCCCCCGTTTGCAGCAGCTTATCAAAGCTGCCCTGGGTCATCACGGCCCGGATGAACAACTGTACTGCACCGGCCACAATGGCCAGCAGCAGGCCGACTGCGGCAACGATCCAGAAGCCTGGTGCTCCCAGCATGGCCGTGCCCAGGATCGGCACCACGGCCAGCACACAGAGCACCACGCCCTGGGTCATGCTGCGGCGGTAGGTGGGCGCATACTCCTGTTTCTGCCGCTCCACGATGCCCTCCACACCATAGGCAAGGGCGATCTGCTCTTTTTCCAGATATTCGAACGCTTTCAGCCGGATGGCGGCGGGCAGGATGAGCAGCAGCCCCAGCGCGACGAAGAGCAGCAGGAAGATGACACCGAGCCCTGCCATCCGCTCTTCGTTGGGTGTACCATCGCTCCATGCGCCCAGAACAAGCAGCGCGATGGGGCTGAGGATGCACAAGCCCACACCCGCCGCCATCTTCCCATGCACGGCCCGCACCGTGCTGAGATATGCGTTTGCCTCGTCAAACGAGACGGTGCGGCAGGGTTCCGTCACCCGCTCTTCCTTCGGCAGCGGGGCCGTGGCATCGGGCTGTTCCAACTCATCTTTTAATAAGTAGTCAGTGCTCACTTCAAACAGAGCACTCAGCTTCAGAATTTTATCCAAGTCAGGGATGGACGTTCCGCCCTCCCACTTCGAGACAGCCTGACGCGAAACGTTCAACTGATCGGCAAGCTCTTCTTGGCTCCATCCATTCTGGCGGCGGAGAAGGGCAATTTTTTCGGCTAAGATCATAGTGTTCTCTTTTCTGCCGCAGGGCGGCATATCAATGGATTTCGGCGGACGTCCTCTATGCCGTTATCATAGCAGATTTTCCAGTTGACAACCACCAATTACGGCTTGAAATTTGTCAACCAGCGGTTGCAACCACGCAAAAAGCGCCTGCACCCAGCATAATCGCATGGGCACAGGCGCTTTCGTCTATACTATCTGTTACTTCAGCAGATTATCATCCGTAAAGTAATCGATTTTCATGGACTTGCGCACCTCGGCGAGGGTAGCGGCGGCGGTCTTTTCGGCCACGGCGCTGCCTTCCTTCAGAATTTCCACGACCTCGGGCAGGCGCTGCTCCCACTCCTTGCGGCGATTGCGGATGGGCTCCAGCTCGGCCTGCATGACGCTGTTCAGGAACTTCTTCACCTTCACGTCGCCCAGACCGCCACGCTGATAGTGTGCCTTCAGCTCGTCGAGGTTCTGGTACTCGGGCAGGAACTCGGCAAAGTGCTCCGGGCGGCTGAATGCATCCAGATAGATGAAGACGGGGTTGCCCTCCACCTTGCCGGGGTCCTGCACGCGCAGGTGGTTCGGGTCGGTGTACATGGACATGATCTTCTTCTTGATGTCCTCGGGCTCGTCGGAGAGGTAGATGCAGTTGCCGAGGCTCTTGCTCATCTTGGCCTTGCCGTCGGTGCCGGGCAGGCGCAGGCAGGCGCTGTTCTGGGGCAGAACGATCTCCGGCTCCACCAGAGTCTCACCGTAGACGGCGTTGAACTTATGGACGATCTCGCAGCACTGCTCGATCATGGGGCGCTGGTCCTCGCCTGCGGGGACGGTAGTGGCCTTGAAGGCGGTGATGTCCGCAGCCTGGCTGATGGGGTAAGTGAAGAAGCCCACCGGGATGCTGGACTCGAAGTTCTTCTGCTGGATCTCGGCCTTGACGGTGGGGTTGCGCTGCAGGCGGGAGACGGTGACGAGGTTCATATAATAGAAGCTCAGCTCGGTCAGCTCCGGCACCATGGACTGGATGAAAATGTGTGCCTTGGCGGGGTCGATGCCCACGGCCAGATAGTCCAGAGCGACCTGCAGGACGTTCTGGCGCACCTTTTCCGGGTTGTCGGCGTTGTCGGTGAGGGCCTGTGCGTCAGCGATCATGATATAGATCTCGTCGAACTTGCCCGAGTTCTGCAGCCGGACACGCTCCTTCAGAGAGCCGACATAGTGGCCGACATGGAGCCGGCCCGTCGGGCGGTCGCCCGTCAGAATGATCTGTTTCATACTTTTCTCCTTTTTCATCAGGCGCATTTTTCCTCAACCTCTCCGTCACAGCTGACGCTGTGCCGCCTCCCCTGATAGGGGAGGCTCTGGCGAAAAGGGTAAGTTTTCGGTTTTGCCAAGGGCTCTCCTATCAGGAGAGCTGGACGCCGCAGGCGGCCTGAGAGGTTCATTTTTTATAAGTATATCCCCCGCCGCTTTCCCTGTCAACAAAAGCCGCACCGGAACGGACAAAAAAGAAAAAGCGATGGAAAACTTCCATCGCTTTACTGGCGCCTCTTGCCTGACTCGAACAGGCGACACCCTGATTAACAGTCAGGTGCTCTAACCGACTGAGCTAAAGAGGCATCTATATAAAACGGCGCAGAGCCGTTTTACTACTAAAATGGTGACCCGTACCGGAATCGAACCGATGTTAAAGGCGTGAGAGGCCTCTGTCTTAACCGCTTGACCAACGGGCCATACTACCATTGCATCGGGTGTTGTTCCCGACTCGATTATTTTAGCACAGCGCACCCGCTTTGTCAACAGGCATTTTCAATTTTTCGGCAAAAATTTCGAAAAATCAGAACAGCCGACGCACTCTGCCCTTCACGGCCCCCAGAAGAACATTCAGATAAAGGCCCATAACGCTCTCCACCTCGCCCAGCTCCATGCTCTGGCGCTGGGGCAGGCCGGCCAGCGTACCGCGGTAGAGGCAGCGCAGCTCGGGCAGCTCGGCGTAATCGCTGGGGTGCATGAGGGTGCTGGGCTTTGGCAGCTCCAGCGCACCGCTCTTCTGGAGCACCTCGCTGACGAACTGGGAGCAGAAATAATGCCGGCGGCGCTGCCAGCGGATATGCATCCAGCAGAGCAGCAGACCCAGCGAATTGAAGCGGTAGAGCTCCCCGTGGTGCATCATGTGCTGGGTGCGGCGCTTGGCGCGGGTGTAGGCTTCGTCCGTCACTTCCAGCGCGTAGAGGGCACAGGGGATGTTCTCCCGCATGAGGAACACGCCCCGGTTCAGGTACTCCCGGCTGGGACCTGCGGGGAACATGGTATAACCATTCTTGCGGGTAGAGCTGTAGAGGGTGCTCAGGTCCTCGTCGAAGGCGAGGGAGATGTGGGTGTACTGCGCACCGGTCAGGCTGTACACGAGGTTCGAGAGCAGGGTTCCGGAGCGGGTAAGAAATATGTAAAGCGTCTTCATCGTCGTTGTTTCTCCATGCTGGCGGCTCATGGCCGCGGGTCAGATTGGCTCAGTATATCATAAGTTGTGCGTTTTTTCCAGATAAATCGCAAAATATCCACAAATATTTTGCGTCTCCACTTATAATACGTTTTTTCGCGGCCCAAAATTGCAGCCTCTTCTCTCCTGTTTTCCGCTCCTTGTATCCCAAATCGACAAAATTTTATCAAAGATCTGTTTTTGGCATAAAATCTTTAATTTGTGCAGGCAAACGGGCCAAGATTTTTACGGAACTGTCTCAAATACCCCGGATTCTTAATAAGATTTGTTGCTTTTACCCGAAGAAAACCGCCCCGCCGGTTGATTTCGGCCCCAATTTATGTATAATGGTATACAGGAGAATACGCATCTGTATTTCTTTTCGTCGTCCTTTTGCGGTGTCCTTTTGGCTGAGGACAGCTTACCGCTGGTGTCTGGACGATGACCTGAACGAAAGAAGAGGTATAAGTATCATGGCAAAGTTGGATCTGAGCAAGTATGGTATCACCGGCACGACCGAGATCGTGTACAATCCCTCTTACGAGCAGCTGTTCGAGGAGGAGACCAAGCCCGAACTGGAAGGCTACGAGAAGGGCCAGGTCAGCGAGCTGGGCGCTGTCAACGTCATGACCGGTATCTACACCGGCCGCTCCCCCAAGGATAAGTTCATCGTCATGGATGAGAACTCCAAGGACACCGTGTGGTGGACCAGCGACGAGTACAAGAACGACAACCACCCCGCTTCTCAGAAAGCCTGGGAAGCTGTGAAGGAGATCGCCAAGAAGGAGCTCTCCAACAAGCGCCTGTACGTCGTGGATGCTTTCTGCGGCGCCAACAAGGACACCCGCATGGCCGTCCGCTTCATCATGGAAGTGGCCTGGCAGGCACATTTCGTCACCAATATGTTCATCAAGCCCACCGCTGAGGAGCTGGCAAACTTCGAGCCCGATTTCGTTGTCTACAACGCTTCCAAGGCTAAGGTCGAGAACTACAAGGAGCTGGGCCTGAACTCCGAGACTGCTGTGCTGTTCAACATCACCAGCAAGGAGCAGGTCATCGTCAACACCTGGTACGGCGGCGAGATGAAGAAGGGTATGTTCTCCATGATGAACTACTTCCTGCCGCTGAAGGGCATCGCTTCCATGCACTGCTCTGCCAACACCGATAAGGAGGGCAAGAACACTGCCATCTTCTTCGGTCTGTCCGGCACCGGCAAGACCACCCTGTCCACCGACCCGAAGCGTCTGCTCATCGGCGATGACGAGCACGGCTGGGACGACAACGGCGTCTTCAACTTCGAGGGCGGCTGCTACGCAAAGGTCATCAACCTGGACAAGGACTCTGAGCCCGACATCTACAACGCCATCAAGCGCAACGCTCTGCTGGAGAACGTCACTCTGGACGCTGAGGGCCACATCGATTTCGCCGACAAGAGCGTGACCGAGAACACCCGCGTCTCCTACCCCATCGACCACATCCAGAACATCGTCCGCCCCATCTCTTCTGCACCCGCAGCCAAGAATGTCATCTTCCTGTCTGCTGATGCATTCGGCGTCCTGCCCCCGGTCTCCATCCTGACTCCGGAGCAGACCCAGTACTACTTCCTGTCCGGCTTCACCGCAAAGCTGGCCGGCACCGAGCGCGGCATCACCGAGCCCACCCCCACCTTCTCCGCCTGCTTCGGTCAGGCCTTCCTGGAGCTGCACCCCACCAAGTACGCTGAGGAGCTGGTCAAGAAGATGCAGAAGAGCGGCGCAAAGGCTTATCTGGTCAACACCGGCTGGAACGGCACCGGCAAGCGCATCTCCATCAAGGATACCCGCGGCATCATCGACGCTATCCTGAGCGGCGCTATCAACGAGGCTCCCACCAAGAAGATCCCCTACTTCGACTTTGAGGTCCCCACCGCTCTGCCCGGTGTTGACCCCGCCATCCTCGACCCCCGCGACACCTACGCAGATGCCGCTCAGTGGGAAGAGAAGGCCAAGGATCTGGCTGGCCGCTTCATCAAGAACTTCGCAAAGTACGAGGGCAACGAGCACGGCAAGGCTCTGGTCTCCGCCGGCCCCCAGCTGTAAGCTGACAGCACCTCTTACATAAAGAACTTTTATCCCCCTGTCCACACCGGGCAGGGGGATTTTTATGTCCCGAAAAAATGGCGAAACCTATTTTTTTTTTTGCGGAACCATGTTATACTTAGTCCAAATTCTGCACCGCGGCAGGAAGCCTTTCGGGACATATAAGGGGTATTGCTTATGAATAATCAGACGGTCAACGACTACTTCAAGCACCACTGGGCGAAGCTCATGCTCTTCGCGCTCTTTACAGCGGCGGTATCCTTTTTCGCGCCGCTGAAAAACTTCCAGCTCAAGTGGCTCATCGACTCCAAGAGCAAGCAGGAGGCGCTGGGCTATATGGGGCTGGTGTTCCTCATCACCTTCACCAGCTGGTTTTTCGAACGGCTGAGCCGCCGCTCCTTTACAAAACTCGCCTGCGGTGCCGTGGAGCAGGTACGGGGACAGGTCATGGAGCGGGTGCTGCGCCGCCCGGTGTCCCAATATCAGCGGGAGGGCGATGCAGCCTATCTCTCCCTGCTGACCACCGACCTGCGCACCCTCTACGACGACTATTATATGTCCCTCTTCAACATCGCATTCTGGGGCGGCATCATGCTCTGTGCGCTGGGGATGTACCTTTACATCAGCCCGGTGATGCTGGCGGCCATCCTGCTTGTGACCGTGCCGCCGCTGGTCCTGCCCCGGAAGATGAATGAGCGGCTCAAAGCCTCCCGAGACGCTTTTTCGCTCCAGATGGCGGGCTACACCCAGCAGCTCAAGGAGCTTCTGGGCGGGTTCGAGGTCATCCGGGGCTTTCTGCGGGAGGACGCCTATGCCGCCCGCCACCGGGATGCTGCCCGACAGGCCTGCGACAGCGAGCAGGCCTACCAGCAGAGCCTCAACGCCATGGTGGTCAACACCTCTCTCATCAGCAACCTCATCTTCCCCATCGTCATGCTGGTGGGCCTTTTTCTCGCTTTCGACGGGCGGCTGACGATGGGCACCGTCTCCACCGCCGCCAGCATGGCGAACTTCGTCATCACGCCCTGTAATCAGATCGCCCAGTGCTGGGCCAAGGTCAGATCTTCGAAGGGCATTCGTCAGCGGCTGGAAGCAGCCATGTCCGGCCCGGAAGAAACGCCCAAAGGTCAGCCCATCGGCAGGCTTGAGCACATCGAGTGCCAAGACACCGGCTTTACTTATCCGGGTGCTGCCGCGCCGGTGCTGAGCGGTGTCCGGCTGACCATTTCCGGGCAGGAAAAAGCCGTCCTCGTAGGCGAAAGCGGCTGCGGCAAGTCTACACTGGCAAAGCTGCTGTTCCAGTACTACCCAGACTATACCGGCAGCATCCTCTTCAACGGCCAGCAGCTGCGGGACATCGACCGTCAGAGCCTCTACCAGCGGGTAGGCTACATTGCCCAGACAACCTATCTCTTCAATGACACCCTCCGCAGCAACATCTGCCTCGGCGCGGACTTCCCCGAGGCTCAGCTTTCCCACGCCATCGGGACGGCGGGCCTCACCGACTGGGTGAGCACCCTGCCCGACGGCCTCGACACCCTCATCAGCGAGAACGGCAAGAATCTCTCGGGCGGGCAGCGCCAGCGCATCGGCATCGCACGGCTGGCACTTCGCCGGTACGACCTCATCATCGCCGACGAGATCACCGCCAGCCTCGACCCCGACACCAGCGGACAGGTCATGGAAAATCTGCTCGCTCTCCCCTGCATGGTGGTGGCCATCACCCACGACGTCTCGGGGGCGTTCATGAAACAGTTTGACAAGGTATACCGGGTGGAGCACGGAAGCGTTTCTAATTTGTTGTAATTTGTCAATTTTTATGATATTCTAAGAGTGCCGCTTTCGGGCGGCACAAAGGCACTGCGCTGCAAATGCAGATGGTCAGTCTCCTTCCCGGCTATGCGTCGGGAAAGGCATCTTTTTGTATCGGCTTACTTAAAAAGAAAGCCCTCCCGTCGCACTGAGGCGAAAGGAGGGATATTCATGACTCTATCAGAAGTTTTACTCCTGCTCACGCTCCTCTGGGACGTGATGAAGGGCTCTTTTGACATCGTTATGAAGCTTTCTAACAAAGAACATGACGACAACAAAAAAGATTGACCATCTCAGACGCCTACCAAGCACGAGGGTCAATCTTTTTTGATTCACTGCCGGTAAGGAGCTGACCATTTTGCGGCCAGTGCCTTTCCTTTGATTTTAGTATAGTAGCATCGCCGCTTTTTGTCAAGCGGCGCTCTTATTTTGCCGCGTCGAACTCGGCCAGAATATCTTTCGTGGGAGCCGGGGTCATGAGGCTGACCACCGCGCAGACGGCCAGCGAGACGAGGAAGGCGGGCAGAAGCTCATAGATGCCGAAGACGCCGCCCAGCGGGCTGACGATGTACTTCCAGACGAAGACCATCAGGCCGCCGCAGAGCATACCGGCCAGCGCACCCTGCCAGTTGCAGCGCTTCCAGAACAGGGCGCAGAGGACGACAGCGCCGAAGGAGCCGCCGAAACCGGCCCACGCAAAGCTGACGATGCCGAAGACGCTGGAATCCGGGTCGCGGGCCAGCACCACGCCCACCACGCTGACACAGATGATGGTCAGGCGGGCTGCGAAGAGGCTCTGCTTCTCGCTCAGCTTGAGGTGGCCGAACTCCTGCAAAATGTTCTGGGACACGCTGGACGCAGCGGCCAGCATCTGGCTGTCTGCCGTGGACATCGTAGCCGCCAGGATGCCTGCAAGGATGAGTCCGGCGAGGACTGCCGCCAGCACACCGTGCTGGCTGATGAGGCTGGCGATGTGGACGATAAGGGTCTCACTGGACGAGCCGCTGAGGAATTCCAGCGCACCGACCCTGGTCATGCCGAGGCCCACCATGCCGATGACGATGGACGCCGTCATGGCGATGACCACCCAGACGGTGGCAATGCGGCGGCTGAGCACCAGCTTCTTCTCGTCCTCGATGGCCATGAAGCGGAGCAGGATGTGGGGCATACCGAAGTAGCCGAGGCCCCACGCCATGGTGGAGACGATGTCCAGCAGGCTGTAGGATGCGGCCCCGCCGGTCACAGCGTCGTGGCTGGCCGTCATGGTCAGGTAGCCGGAAAGGCTCTGGGCATTCTCTACCACAGCACCCCAGCCGCCTGCCACGACGATGCCGTAGCCCAGCACCGCGATGAGGGCCAGCGACATGACCACCGACTGGATGAGGTCGGTGGTGGTGACAGCGCGGAAGCCGCCCAGAATGGTATAGCCCACGATGACGAGGGCCGACACCAGCATTGCCGCCATGTAATCTACGCCGAAGAGGCTGTGGAACAGCTTGCCGCAGGCTGCAAAGCCCGAGGCCGTATACGGCACGAAAAAGACGATGATGATGACCGCGCCCAGAGCGTTCAGCAGATTGCGCTGGTCATGGAAGCGAAGCGACAAGAACTGCGGTACCGTGATGGCGTCGAGGTTGGCCGAATAGCGGCGGAGCCGCCGGGCCACGATGAGCCAGTTGAGCCAGGTACCCAGCGCAAGGCCGATGGCCGTCCAGCCCGGCGAGGCAATGCCTGTCAGATAGGCCAGACCCGGCATGCCCATCAGCAGCCAGCTGGACATATCGCTGGCCTCGGCGCTCATGGCCGTGACCAGCGGCCCCATCTTCCGGCCGCCGAGGTAGAAGTCGGCGCTGTCGTTGTTGGTCTTGCTGTAGGCGAAACCCACCAGCAGCATGGCCGCAAGATAGACGACGATGGTGACGATGATACAGATCTCACTCATACACGTTCCCCCCTTTGGTGCTTTTTCCTCTATGATAAAAGCATGGAATGATTTTACCACAGTAAAGCATCAAAGTACAAGACCCCTGGGCAGATTCTTACCCTATGACCGAAATTTCGTCCTTTGCAGCGTCCAAAACCGCTCAATATGCCAACAGGCCGTCCTCCGAAGGAGGACGGCCTGTTGGTTCGGATGAAGAAAATGATGAAAATAAAGAAGATGACAGATTATTTTGCGGCTTCGCCTTCGGGGAAGATGATCTTATTCACGAAGAAGAAGATGACCATCGAGATGCCGCCGTTGAGCACCGTGGTGCCGATGTTGTAGATGAAATCAGGCACCAGCAGACCGGCCACAGCCACCCAGATGCAGTTGATGGAGTTGACGATGCAGGTGATGAGGCAGAAGGCCAGCAGATACCAGCCGATCTGCTTGGCGAGGCTGCCCTTGCTGCGGAAGACAAAATTGCGCTGGATGGGGAAATTGATGCACTCGCCGATGACCATGGCCACCATGTAGGCGCAGAAGTAGGGCAGGCCGCCGTGGGCGGCGTCGTAGCCGAGGATGTTCCACTTGAAGGTCTCGCCGAACAGGGTGATGTCGATGCCCGGCCAGCCGAAGTCCACCACCGGCAGGCTTGCAAATGCCTTGGGCAGGAACTGCAGAAGCAGGTATTTGAACACGGTGATGAGGTTGGACACGATGACGAACAGTCCGCCCTCCCGCACCCATTTGGCCGCGGCCGGATGCTTTGCGGCAAAGTTATTCCAGAAATTCATGGCCTTATTCCTTTCAGCTGTTTTTGAGCCGGTTTTCCATCTGGCTGTTCAGGATGAGATTCTTGACGAACTCATAGAGGACCCGGAGGATGCCCACGAGCCAGAAGCCTTTCAGCTCCCAGACGAGGCCGTCCACCATGCCCATGCTCACCATGCCGTTGGTCATCTTGGCCAGCGCGCGCAGCGGCATATTATACTGGAACACGGTGTTCAGGTCGGGGGTGCCTTTTGCAAAGCTGCTGTCCAGACGGTAGCGCAGCACCTTCTGTGCCACCCAGCCCAGCGGACTGCGGCCATGGTCCATCTCGCCCAGCGTCATGTTCCGGTCGATGCGGACGACATCCTCCGGCACAGGGTGGCCCAGCAGAGCCTCGAACTCGGCGTCGGTCACATAGGTGATCTGGCCGGAGACGTAGTGGAGCAGGTCGAGACCCTCGTAGGGGTCGGGAGCGTTGGTCCCCTTGACGGAGACTTCCGCCGTCAGGCGGATGTCTGCGCTGGATGCACCCACGCGGAGCTGATAGCTTCCGCCTTCGACTTCCCAGCGGTCAGTCTTGACGTTCCAGTAGCGGAACGCCTTGTCGTCCAGAGCGATGCTCACCGTCCTGCTCTCGCCGGGGGCGAGGAAGACCTTTGCAAAGCCCTTCAGCTCCTGCGCCGGACGGAAGATTTTTGCGTCCGGCTTTGCGACGTAGAGCTGAACGATCTCGGCACCGGCACAGCTTCCGGTGTTGGTGACAGTGAGGGTCACGCCCTTCTCGTCTGCCTTCAAATCACTGTACTCGAAGGTGGTGTAGCTCAGGCCGTAGCCGAAGGGGAACGCCACCGGCACACCAGCGGTCTGATAGTACCGGTAGCCCACATACAGGCCCTCGCGGTACTCCACGTTCCGGCCCTCGCCGCCGAAGTTCGCCTTAGCGGGGGTATCGTCGTGAGCCTGCGCCCAGGTCTGGGACAGCTTGCCGCAGGGGCAGAGCTTGCCGGTGAGGATGTCTGCGGCCGCGCCAGCGCCTGCCTGTCCGCCCAGTGCGCCGTAGACCATCGCCCTGCACTGGCCGGCCCACGGCGTCTCTACCGGCGCACCGGCGCTCAGCAGAACGACGACGTTCGGGTTGACGGTAGCCACAGCGGCCAGAAGCTGCTGCTGGTTCTCGGCCAGCTTCATGTCGGCGCGGTCGAGGCCTTCGCTCTCTCGCAGCTCATCGAGGCCGAGGCAGAGCAGAACGGTGTCAGCCTTCTTTGCGAGGGCCACAGCCTCTTCCAGCTTCTCGGCGTCAGCTGCACCCTGACGCTCGAAACCGGAGGCATAGCCCACGAAGGTGATGCCGCTGTCGTCGGCCTTGATGCTGTCCAGCAGGGTGTCCACCTGCAGGGCGTTGACGGCGCTGGAACCTGCGCCCTGATAGCGGGGCGTCTCGGCAAAGTCGCCGATGACAGCCAGCTTCTCATTGGGCTTGAGCGGCAGGATGCCGCCCTCGTTCCTGAGCAGGACGATGCTCTCTGCGGCCGCGCGGCGGGCAAGTTTATGGTGCGCGGCAGCGTCGAAGGTGCGGGGCGCTTTTTCCACCGCAGCGTGGGTGGAGAGCACCAGTTCCAGCATCTCGTCGAGGCGGGCGTCCACGTCGGACTCGGAAATTTTGCCGTCCTGTACGGCCTTCATCAGCTCCCGGATGGAGTCGCCGCCGGGGCAGGGCATCTCGAGGGTGGAGCCGTTCTTCACGCCGAGGGCGTGGTCATTGGAGCCGCCCCAGTCGGTGACGACGGCTCCGTCGAAGCCCCAGTCCTTCCGCAGAATGTCCTGCAGCAGGTGGGCATTCTCGTTGGCGTAGGTGCCGTTGATGAGGTTGTAGGAGGTCATGATGGTCTTGGGCTTTGCCTCTTTCACCACGATCTCGAAACCGGTCAGATACAGCTCCCGCAGGGTGCGCTCATCGAGCACCGAGTCGCTGGCCATGCGGCGCAGCTCCTGACTGTTGACCGCAAAGTGCTTGGGGCAGGCAGAGATGCCGTTTTTCTGGATGCCCCGCACATAGGCAGCGGCCATCCTGCCCGCGAGAATGGGGTCTTCCGAGAAATACTCGAAGTCGCGGCCGCAGAGGGGGCTGCGCTGGATGTTCAGGCCGGGGCCGAGCAGGACAGCCACTTCCTGTGCGGCGGCTTCCTCGCCCAGTGCCTCGCCCACGGCTTCGCCCAGCTTCTCATCCCAGCTGCACGCAGTGGCAGAAGAGGTCGGGAAACAGGTTGCCGGAACGCTGGGGTTGAGGCCCAGATGGTCGGCGGCACCGGCCTGCTTGCGGACACCGTTGGGGCCGTCCGAAAGGGTGATGGCCGGGATGCCCTTTCCCGGCAGAGCGCGGGTGGTAAAGACAGTCTCGCCCGAGAGCAGGGCGCATTTTTGCTCTAAGTTCAGTTTCTGGATGATGTCGGTATGCTTCATCGCATTTTCCTCATTTTATCCTGAGCAGGGCAAAGGCCCGCTGTCTGGTGCAGCGGGCCTTTGCCGTTGGTTCAGTTCAGGTGCTGCATGGAGAGAGGGTCCGGTTTAGACTTCTTCTTCCTCTTCCTTGCGCTTCTTGTAGTTCTTGATGGCGGTGTACTCCAGGCCAACGATGAGCAGCGCGGCCACGACGTCAGCACCGATCATGATGACCTTCCACTTTGCCATGCCGGGGTTCAGGTTCTCAGCCTCATAAGCGCGGCTGTTGACCACGGTGTAGAGGATGTTCTTGGCAGAGGTGCGCATTGCCTGCTTGCTGCTGTTGGTCAGAACAGTCATCTTGTTGAAGTCATTGCCGGTGGTGCAGAGCATCAGATCGCTGCCGTTGCGGACGCCCTGATCAGCGGTCATGTAGCCGTAGACACCGAAGTAGTCGGTCTCGACGAAGCCGAGGAAGCCCCACTCACCGCGCAGGACGTTCTGCAGCAGCTCCTTGCAGCCGCCAGCCCAGCGGCTGCCGATGTAGTTGAAGGAAGACATGACAGCGTGGCAGTCAGCATCCTTGACAGACATCTCGAAGGGCTTGAGGTAGATCTCGCGGATAGCCTGCTCGTTGGACCAGGTAGCCAGCATAGAAGTACGGTTGCCTTCCTGATCGTTCAGGGCGAAGTGCTTCATGTAAGCGTAGACGCCGTGCTCCTGTGCGCCTGCGATGGCGTTTGCGGCCATAGCACCGGACAGGACACCGTCCTCCGAGTAGTACTCGAAGTTACGGCCTGCAAAAGCGGTGCGGTGGATGTTCATTGCCGGGCCATACCAGCCGGACGTGTTCATCTCGTTGGCCATCTTGCCGATGCTGTCGCCGAAGTCGTGTGCCAGATCTTTGCTCCAAGTCATGCCGATGAGGGTAGCAGCCGGGAAACCGACAGAGCCGACGCCAGTGAAGTTGTTGTTGATGGACGCAGGGCCGTCACAGTCGTTGGTGCGCACCTTGCCGATGCTGTCCACAGCTGCAGTCTGATAGCCGCCGAAGCCGATGGTCTGCTGCAGGTCGTCGATGCTCATCTCATCCAGCAGGTCATCCCACTTGGAATTGTTGTAATCCACGCCGCGCAGGTCAGCCAGCTTGAGGCCGTTCTTTGCGCCGGTGGTGATGTCCTCTGCGTTGGGGTCATCGTCCTTCTCGTAGTTGACCTCAGTGTAGGTGTGTGCGTTGTCGAAGACAGCCTTGACCTCATCGCTCATGTTGTAATCAGCAGGAGCGGCAGTGGCCTCAGCATAGTTTGCAAAACCGTCCGCACGGGACAGATAGGTGATCTCGCCCTCTGCGAAATCGAACTGATTGGTCGCTGCAACAGCGTCGCTCTCGCGCTTGTTGGACTCGTTGTAAACGATGTCGGAAGCAACAGTGTAGGTCTTGGAATCCAGAACATTGTGGGAGTCAGAGTTGGTGCTGATGATGTAATCGCCAGCCTCCAGCACATAGCAGCCGTTGTTCTTGTAATCGTAGGAAGCCAGATCCTCGACCGGGATGGTGAAGTCGATGGTCTCGCTCTCGCCGGGGGCAAGCTCGCTGGTCTTGGCGAAGTCCAGCAGGTTTGCGGAGGCCTTCTCAATGCCGCCGTTGGTGTACGGAGGATCATTATAGATCTCCACGACGTCCTTGCCAGCAACAGAGCCGGTATTGGTGACGGTGACAGAGAACTTCAGGCTGCTGCCGTCGCTGGTGATGTCGCTCATCTTCTGGGTGAAGGTGGTGTAGCTCAGGCCGTAGCCAAAGGGATAGACAACTTCCTTGTCGTAGTCGATGAGGCCTTCATCGGCAGCAGTCTCATAGAACTTGTAGCCGACATAGATGCCCTCAGCGTAGTTGACGAAGGATGCAGTAGCGCCTGCGGGGTCGAAGAAGCTGGAATCGGAATCCAGCTCGGTGGCGTTGGTGTACTTGAAGTCACCGAAGTTGTTCCACCACGGAGAAGCGGTCAGGTCAGCAGCATAGGTGTCAGCGGTACGGCCGGAGGGGTTGACCTCACCGGCGACCACGCGGCCAAAACCCTCAAAGCCGGACTGACCGGTGCCGGGGCAGAGCAGGACGCCCTTGATCTGGGGGTAGTTCTTGACCCAGTCCATCTCGAAAGCGTTTGCGCCGTTGTAAACGACGATGACGTTGTCGAAGTTGGAAGTGACGAGGTCGATGAGCTCTTCCTCGCGGTTGGACAGCTGCAGGAAGTGGTCGCCCTTATCCCAGTCATTGCCCTCGTTCAGGCTGTCATCGTAAGTGCCGTTGTAGTAGCCAGCGCCGCGCTGAGAACCACGGTAATCTGCCACACGGCGGACCCAGCTGCCGTCCACGACAGCAGACATATCGGTGGGAAGGTCTGCGCCCTCGCCGCCGACGCGGGTGATGACGACCATAGCGGTGTCAGAATATGCCTTGGCGTTTGCCATCATCTCGTCGGTGTACAGGCTGACATTCGGCTCGGGCAGGGTCCAGTCCTGCTGTGCCATGCCGACGCTGGGGCGGGTGGAGCAGTAATCGGTGTAGAACTTGCTCAGCTCGTCGTTGGTCTCGATGCCTGCATCATGCAGACCGGTAAGCAGGTCGGTGACAGGGTAGGCGTCGTTCAGAGCGCCGGAACCCGTGCCGCCGTAGCAGGGGCTGGTGGAAGCCCAGCCGAAGACGTTCAGCTTGGAGCCGGAAGCCACAGGCAGGATGTTGTCATCGTTCTGAGCCAGAACGATGCCTTCCTGGGTGATCTCATTGACCAGCTCGGTGGCCTCTGCGGAAGTCTCCTCACTGATGGAACCTTCGCCGGAGACCAGGTCCAGCATGGTGGACATGGGGCCGGTGCAGATGAGGTTGACGACAATCGCCAGCGCCAGCAGAATGGCGAGGCCGGACTGCGCACGAATCATCTTCTTTTTCGCTTTGGGCATCTTCCGCACCGCGAACATCACGAGGAGCGCGAGTACGAGGACGACGCCGAATGCAATCAGATAGTTCTGAATGTTCGAAACTACCTGCATTACATCATCCATATTGATGGACAACATAATTTTCTTCCTCCTTATTCTGAATCCATATTTTCCGGGTACAGCTCCCGGAGCGTTGCCTCTATTATAAATGGATTCAAAGAAAATTCACAAACATCTTCACAATCTGTCATTTTGGAGGCATAGTTTGCAGAAGTTTCAATTTGATTTCAAATTTTATTGTGCTAATCCACAATTTCGAGCGCGGTTTTATTGTGCATCATGCCAAAAGCAAAAACTCCCCCAGCCGCTGACGCGGCAGCCCCCTCAAAGAGGCGGCCCTTGGCAAAGAGGACAATGTTTCGCTCTCTACCAAAGGCTCCCTCCCTGAGGGAGCTGTCACCGCAGGTGACTGAAGGAGTCCCTTTACTTTTCCGGGACCGGCAGCAAGATCCGCAGGGTGAACCAGCCGTCGGCCCAATGAAGGGTCATGGTGCCGTCGTGGCGCTGGGCGGCCGCCTGCACGCCCTGCAGGTCGTAGCCGCCGTGGGCGTTGTGGACGGGCAGACCGTCCGCGCCCATCTCCACGGGCTGGGCGCAGTAGTTCTCGAAGCGGAGCATCACGCAGCCACTCTGGTTATAGATGGCCACCCGCAGCAGACGCTTTTCGGGGTCAGGCTCGGCCAGCACGCTCTCGATGGCGTTGTCCAGCGGCGCGCCCACGAGGGTACACAGCTCCCGCGTGCTCAGAAAGCCCAGCTGGCTGCCGTCGGCCACGCTGGTCATGTTGATGCCGCGCTGCTGGCAGTCCATGCTTTTGGCGGTCAATAGGGTATCCAATACCGGGTTGCCAGTCTTGTTCTCGGCCTCATACTGCCGGAGGCCGCTCTCCATCCGGGCCAGAGCCGCGTCCTGCTTGGCCCGGTCGCGCTCGGCGCGGATGTCCGCGATTTGAATTTTCAGCTCATGATAGCGGCTGTTGATGAGCCGGATGCCCTCTTTGCTCCGCTTGTACTGCTCGTACTGGCGGTGGAGCACCTCGTCCATGGCGGCAAGCTCACTGTGGAGCGCCGCCTCCCGCAGCTGTTCGTGCTGGACCGTCAGGATGAGCACGCCGCAGATGTCCACCAGCGTGCGGATGTAGTAGACGCTCATGTCCACCTCGCGGTCGCCCAAGAACAGCAGGTTGCTCACCGCGAAGACCATCGCCGCCATGACGACGGCCACGAGGGCCGCTTTCCCACTGATGACGATATGCCCCTTGGGGCCGGTGTGCTTATGCTCCAGCACCCAGATGCAGCCGAAAACGCCGCCATAGACCACCACCAGAAGCAGCAGTGACAGGCCGTCGGCCCCGCTGCGCTGAGGCCAGAGGAAGCAGTGCAGCTGCCACTCGGCGCTGGCCGCCAGCTCTGCCAGAACGAAGGCCCGGGCGCAGACATAGCCCGCTTCCAGCAGGGAGATGGTGCGGGTGACCCAGAGGTATAAATACTGTATCCCCACAGCTGCCGCCATGCAGGGGATCCACCACGCCAGCGGAACGCTGCCCGTGGCCTGCAAAAAAGCACTCAGGGCCAGCGCCCATGCCGCACTGGCAGCGATGGTGGCCGTTTTGCCGAAGCGGATGCCCAGCGGCAGGGCGTAGATGCCCACGGCCAGACACTCGGCCAGCGCCGTATACAGGCGCGGAATGTTGGGCAGTGCCGTCATGCGCCCTCACCCCCGATGTGGTCGGCCAGCGCCGCGAGGAAGGCTTTCCGCCGGGGGCGGCTGACCTGCAATTCGTAGGGTCCCACCTGCACCATCCCCTGCTGCACGCTCTTCACCTGTGCCAGATTGACAAGGTAGCCGCTGTTGCAGCGGGCAAAGGGCCGCTCGGCCAGCTTTTCCTCAAAGGCTTTCAGGGTGCCTGCCGCCACGAAATCGCCCTCTTCGGTATAAAAATGGACGCGGTGTCCCTCGCTTTCCAGATAATAGATGAGGGACGAATCCAGCCGCCGCATCCCGCCCTCCACCGGCAGGGCCAGATAATGCCGTGCGCGGCGGCGCAGCTGTTCTTCGGCCTTGCGCAGCTGCTGCGAAAACGCAAAATAAGGCACCGGCTTGAGCACATAGTCCAGCGCGCCCACGGCGTACCCGCCGATGGCGTACTGCGCCATATTCGTGATAAAAACGATGATGACGTCCTTGTCCAGCTCCCGCACCCGCCGGGCCGTCTCCATGCCGTCCAGATGCTTCATCTCCACGTCCAGAAACAGAATGTCGTACACCGGGCGGTAATCATCCAGCAGCTCCATGCCGTCGGCGAACTCCGTCACCGCGAACTCGGTGCCGTACTGCCGGGTGTGCCGCTGCACATAGCCCTGAAGCTGCGCCCGCACCTCTGCCTCGTCCTCGACCAGAGCAATGCGTATCATTGCCGCACCTCCTTTTTATTCTTCTTTATTCATCATCTAACTTCAGCTGTCTTACTTTTTTCTTCCCAACACTTTTCCTGTTCTGTTTTTATCTCAATTTTATGGTCTGGTATCTCTAGACCCCAGTTATCCCAGCCAATATAATTATTTCTTGCAAACAGTTCAATTTTTTCCTGTTCCGGAAACATTTTCGTAATTCCATCGATAACTTCCACAGGCTTCACGCTGTGTTCTCCACGATGCACTTGAATGAATTGTCTCACATTCCTCGCACCTCTAGGCTGGGGAAATTTTCCTTTTTTGAATGCCAGAACAAACTCTGTCTGGCTGAGCGTATATCTTCCGGGGTTATGCACCATCTTATCCCAGACAAATGCGATCGTCTTATATTCAAAGCCCCACGCTTTTCCAAGTTCAATGGAATTTGCCATCTGCGGGCCTGTTGTCCACATAAAAAGCAAACAGTCCTCTGCGGCTATGCCTGCAACATCCAGTTCCTTCAGCTGTTTTAATTTTAATGTAGGATATTTGAACTCTGCTGAGCTGAGAAATATTTTCTTATGGAATCCCTCGTTTTCAGATTTTATCGTCGTCTTATCGTACTGCATTTTTCCGCCATAATCCCACGGAGGGTCTGCATAGATGACCTGATATTTCTTTTGGGGAAGCTGCGGATACACTTCATTCAACGGATTAATCTTCGTTCGACGTTTTTGCTGAACATTATACAAAGAATAGGCAGTAACAGCTTTTTCTTCCATTGCTTTCCCTCCTTGTGACACTGTTATAAGTATACTCTGAAACCCTTTTACCGTCAACAAATTGTTGCTTATAGTCCGTTGTCTCAAACTCATCAAAAGTCTATCATTAAATTATGAGGTGTTTCTTATGGTAGCACAAGCTTTTGGAGAACGTATTAAAGCATTGCGAACGGCTCAGGGCCTTAGTCAAGAAAAATTTGCCCTTTCCATCAATATGGATCGTACCTATTACGCTTCTGTCGAAAGCGGAAAGCGCAATATATCTCTCAACAATATCGTTAAAATCGCGGAGGGGTTCAATCTTTCTTTAGAAGAGTTGTTCAAAGGACTATAAGGAGGATATTGAAATGGGGCGTGTTGCATTACATGGTCGTGAGAATTGGCAGACTGAATCCGGCCCACGCGGAAAGTCAGGAACTGCAGAAAAAGACCTCATTGAGGCATTGAAACGAAACCTAGCCCCAGAGACTTACGAAGTCGATGCTCATCCCAAAGATTTCAAACATCTTTATGAAAACGTCGAGCTTTCCTCAAAGACCCTATCTGAAATTTTCAATCCTGATGCCCTTGCTATGAAACAATCTAAAGCACTTGGCTGGGGAATTACGCCAGATTTTGCCATTCGGAACAAGAAAACCGGAAAAATACTTTTCGGTGAAATCAAGCGGCAAGATGGTTGGGTAGAAGGTAAAAGCCCAAGTGCCGGGCGTGGAAATGCACATGAAAGATTATGCAAATTATTTACGCCAGGAATCATAAAGAAATATCGTGAAGTCAGCGGCATTCAAGACCCTTCCATTCTCCCCTTCTGGGTCGTATTGGAAGGTGATATCACCCGCGATCCAAAGCGCAACCGTGAAATCGCTTTCTGGTTTGACAAGTACGACAAGAACTATTTTATGTGGCGTCCTCAAATGTCCGACGCTGAACTTGTGGAGCATTTCAATACATATCTTAAACCTTATCTCGACTAAAATCTCCAGACATTTTTGAACGGGCTCGTATTCTGAAAGTTCCTCCCTCAGAATATGAGTCCTTCTCTATTTCTCTTTCCTTCACAAAACCTTCACCCGCATTAAGGACATCTTATAGCAATTCAACTTTTTAATGCAACAGCAACAGCGTTGAATTGCATATCGCAACTATGCTGTTTGGATGTTGCACTAATTTCTTGACTTGCGATAAACACTTTTTCGGGCATTTCACAAGAAATGGAAGTTATACTGCAAAGCGTCGACAGAGGGATCTTTTCATCGAAATCGAAAGGTCTGGTGGAAAACGAATGCGGCGATGCGGCGAATACAACATTCCCAGAAGGAAAAGAAAGGCTTATACCTATGAAAACCACGATGAAGACTCTCGCCATGCTCACCCTCTCTACCTGTGTTATTATCCGGGTCAATATGCAGGACGGTGCAGCTCTCATCCGCCTTGTCCCTCAGTTCAACTGCTAAAATAGCAAAACAGCAGCCCCGCTTCATCTGTCGCGAGGCTGCTGTTCTGTGATTGGAAAATTTCAGGCTCAGTTCGTCTTGACGGCCACAAGGATACGGATCTTCCTGCCGCCGGAGCAGCCGAAGTTGTCGTACCAGCCGATGAGCTTATAATCCTCGGTGTTGATCTTGGGCAGCGAGGTGGCGAAATACTGGCCGTTCGACCACAGATACACCTGCATATCGTCGGCGGTCTCATAGCGCTTGTCGCCGCTCATGACCGAAGCTGCGCCCAGCTTATCGATGACTACCGGCGAGAGCTGGAGCATCCGGTTGATGGCCTTGCCGTCAGCAGAACGGCCGATGGCGATGCCGCCTGCGATAACGGGGTACTTGGTGGCGGTGCTGTAGGCCACCTGCTTGCCGCCAGAGTAGCAGACATAGGTCGCGCCCTCGCCCAGATAGTTGAGGAAGTCGCCCAGCGTACCGCCCACACTGTCGCCGGTGCGGCGGAGCACATAGCTGAACAGCTGGTCCGTCTTGCCGGTAAGGGTGTTCCAGGTAGAGCTGACGACGCTGCCGTCGATGAGACCGTAGAGCACATCGCTGGTGCTGGGAACAAGGATGTTCTTCACATCCTGGAAGGTCTCCTCATCGGTCTTGGCTACCTTGGTGGTGGTCGTGGTGGTCCCAGCGGGGAGGCCTGCAGCCTCTCTTGCGGCGTCCTGTGCCTTGTCGCTGATCTTTTTGTCGATCTTCTTGGCGGCTTCGTCCGTCAGGCGGCGGACAGAATCCAGCGCAGCGTACTCCCACAGGTCACCGGTCACATCGTCGAGGATGACCCGGTCGATCTGGCCTGCGGAATTGGTGGTGTAGTAGCGGACGTCGCTTTCGCTCAGAGTTACCCCCGATAGGCGGCTGGGGCGAACTGCCCCAGCCACACCCTCCGACGTCGTATCAATGATCTGCACGTTGTCTGCAAACGGGGTGTCGCCCAGCGCGGTGCCGTCGGCGTTGACAGTGCCGCTGGTCGAGCGGGGCGAGATGGACTGGACGCTTTCGCCGTCACCGTCCACGCTGATCTCCACCAGCTTGCCGGCCGGGAAATTGAGCTTATTATCCACGTTGACGGTGCGGGCGGTGCCGTCGGTACACATGACCGAGACAGCCTGCTGCACCTCAGCGCTGTTCGTCTCCACAAGGGTGCGGGATGAGGACTGGACCACGCCGTAGAACACAGCGTCTGCCGCGTCGCCGGTGAGGACGGAGACAGCTGCATCGTTCATGCCCAGCAGCAGAGTGACCACCTGGCCCACGCCGCCGCCGGACAGAGAGGACAGCTGATAGGCCACAGAGGGCGAAGCGATGGTGTAGGTGACGCCGGCCACGGTCACAGAGGTCGGAGCGCTGGCCGAGGGCGAGACCGCCGTCACGCGGCCTGCGGCGCGCTTGTTGTAGAGCCAGACGGTGCGGGCGCTCTCGTTATAATAGTAGACATCATAGGGAGAGAGGGCCGCAGAGGTGGTGACTTCGTCGTTGCGGTAGATGGCCGCCGGGGCGAAGGGTAGGACGGTGGAAGCATCTGCCACGAAGGGACCCTTGACGTTGTCCAGCAGGACCGAAGAGATGTCCACCTGGCCGTTGCTCACGGCAAAGCCCAGGGTGGAAGCGTAGACCTGACCGCTGCCGTTCACGGCAGTGAGGGCGTTGTAGAAGAGCACGGTACCCTGCTCGAGGGTCAGAGTCTCGCCCTGACGGGCATTGATCTCATTGCGCAGGCCCAGTGCGCTGGCCTTGCTGAGCTGAGCTGTGGGGAAGGTACCGCCCAGCTTTGCCACATCATAGCCCAGCAGGCGCAGCGCCATGGTGCAGGCTTCTTCCAGCGTGACGGTGTTGTCCGGGCGGAAGCTGCCGTCGGAGTAGCCGGTCATCCAGCCGTTCTGGACAGCGGTGCGGATGTAGACCGCATAGGGAGAGTCGCTGTCCACGTCGCTGTAGAGGCGGCCGGTGCGGCCCTGTGCCGTGGCGGTATCGCGGTAAGCAGAGAATGCGGTGAGGAGGCGGGCCGCCTGCCCACGAGTGAGGGGCGCACCCAGAGAACCGGCCTGCTCGGCGGTCAGACCGCCCAGTGCCGTCGCCGTCTGGACTGCCGCGTTGGAGCCGACCGCAGAGGCGGGCAGCACCAGCATGGAAACAGCCACGCAGACAGCCAGCAGGAATGCGAGGAATCGTTTTTTCATGGTAAACTCCTTAATCATATCTGAGTGCTTCGATGGGATTCAGGCTGGCGGCACGGCGGGCCGGCAGGAAGCCGAACAGGACACCGATGCCGCAGGAGATGCCCACGGCGATGGCTGCTGCGTCCGCCGAGGGGGTGACGTTCAGGGTAATATCCGTCAGGATATACGGAAGGATCTGGTTGATAATGGCCGACACGACATAGCCCAGCACGATGCCGAGGCAGCCGCCCAGCGCCGACGTGACGCCGGCCTCCACGACGAACTGGGTCAGGATGGTGCTCTCCTGTGCGCCCAGTGCCTTGCGGATACCGATCTCACGGGTGCGCTCGGTGACGGACACCAGCATGATGTTCATGATGCCGATGCCGCCGACCAGCAGCGAGATGCCTGCAATGGCCGTCAGGACGCCCACCATGACATTGATCATGGAGGACATCTGCTTCATAGCTGCGCTCAGGCTCATGACGTAGACATAGTCGTCCTTGCTGACCAGCTTCTTGAGCCGCGACTGCAAAAACTCCTGTGCCTCATCCGAGTGGTCCGCGTCCTGCAGGACCACATAGTACTGGCTGACACTGCTGGTGTTGTTGACGCTCATCAGGGTGGTATAGGGGATAAGAACAATGTCGTCGTTGCCGCCCTCGTACTGAGAGGCAGGTTTGGAGCGGCCCTCCAGCACGCCCACGATGCGGTACTCGCTGGCGCCTACCTTGAGGGTGCTGCCGAGACCGTTGCCGCCAAAGATCTTGCGGTCCACATAGTCGCCGATGACACAGATATTCTTGTTGTCTATCAAATCGGTGTACTGGATGCCGCGGCCCTTGGCCACCTTGTAGTTGTTGATGGTCATGTAATCTTCGTTGACGCCGCTGATGTAGGTGCGGCGGTACTTCTCGCCCGCCACCCGCAGCGTGTCGCCGCCGACACTGGCAATCGGCGAAAGGCCCTTATAATACTCGGGCTTTTCATTGATGATCCTGTACACATCGTTCACTTCCACTGAGCGGGTGCTGGCGGTCATGACGTTGACGGACAGAATATCGCTGCCCATGTCGGAGTAGAAGTCCTGCATCATGTTGGTCATGCCGTTGCCGAGACCGACGATGACGATGACGGCCATGACGCCGATGATGATGCCCAGCATGGTGAGGAAGGTGCGGACTTTGTTGCTCAAGACGTTCTGGACGGCCTGTTTGAAGGTCTCCTTTATCATGCCTGCGTCCCCTCCTCTCCGGCTTTCGGCTCTGCCATCATGAAGTTCGGCTGAACGACTGCCTCGGGTGCGTGGGCGTCGCCGTCGTAGACGACGCGGCCATCTTCGAGGCGGATGATGCGCTCGGCCTGCACAGCAATGGAGTTGTCGTGGGTGATGAGGACGACCGTATTGCCCTGTTTGTGCAGGTCTTGAAGCATTCCCAGAACTTCGCGGCTGGTGTGGGAGTCCAATGCACCGGTCGGCTCGTCGGCCAGGATGACCGCCGGGCCGCGGGCCAGCGCACGGGCAATGGACACACGCTGCTGCTGACCGCCGGAAAGCTGGTTGGGCAGGTTTTTAAGCTTATTGCCCAGACCCACCCGCTCAAGGGCAGCCTTTGCCGTCGCGTGGCGCTGTGCGGCGGGGATGCCCGCATACACAAGGGGAACTTCCACATTCTCCAGAAGCGTCAGCTTCGGCAGCAGGTTGTACTGCTGGAAGATGAAGCCCAGCTTCTCGTTCCGGATGTGTGCCAGCTCACGGCGGCTCATCTTGCCGACATCCTTGCCGTCCAGCAGATAAGTGCCTTCGGTAGGCACGTCCAGACAGCCGATGATGTTCATACAAGTGGATTTACCAGAACCGGACTGGCCGACGATGGCCACGAACTCGCCTTTGTTGATTTTGAAAGAGACGTGGTCGGCGGCCTTTACGAGGGTATCACCCATCTGGTAATACTTGCAGACCCCATCAAATTCTATCAGCGTGCTCATTCGTCATCTCCTTCGGCGGAGGCCATCATGTTGCTGTAGAAGTCGGTCGCACTGACGCTGGAGTTGTCGTAAGCGATGGTATCGCCCTCCTGCAGGCCGCTCTTCACTTCGATGTAATCGTCATCGCTGATGCCGGTGGTCACCTTGACGTAGACGTAGCCGTCGGGAGCGGTCATGGAAGTCTCAGCATTGGCAGCGCTGGGCGAATCCTTGGTCACCAGCACATAGCTGCCCCGGACGAGGGCGGCGTTGGGCAGGGCCAGAACATTCTTGACGCTGGCGGTGGTGATCTTCGCAGTGGCGTTCATTCCGGGCAGCAGCTCGCCCATGTCGTCGATGCGGACGGTGACGGGGTAGCTGGTGGAGCCGTTGGCGGTAGTGCCTGCCACGAGGATGCTGCTGATGACGCCCTTGTAAGTCTCACCCGGGACGGCGTCGGCGGTGATCTCCACCTCCTGACCGACCTCGAGGGAGCGGATCTTCAGCTCGTCCACGTTGAGCTTCATTTCCAGATAGCTCATATCGTAGATGGTGCAGAGGTTCTGCATGGCGGTGTCGTTGGCGCTGAGCTTGTCGCCGGCCTTGACCTTCTTATCCACGATGGTGCCGCTGATCGGGGCGTCGATGGTATAGTGGCTGATGGTCTTCTCGGCAGAAGACATCTGCAGCTCGGCAGCGCGCAGGCTGTCAGCGGCGTTTTTGGTCTGCTTGTCCAGATCCTTGCCGGTGATGCGGAGGATGACGTCATCCTGACGGACGGTGCTGCCCTCCTTGACGCAGAGTTCAGACACGGTGCCGGAGGCAGCTGCCGTGACAGTCTCCTCGCGCTGGTAAGTAAAGTGTGCAGAGTTGAGGGAGCTGACGCCGTTCACCTGTGCCACAGCGGCCTGTGCGGTGGTCAGGCTGCCCGCGTTGGGAACAGCGATGGTGACGGTGCAGGTCATCAAGCTGGCGTCGCCGGCAGGGTCTGCACCGGAAACGGAGCGGATGGTGCCGTTCAGCGTCTCAAAAGTGGTGTCCGGCATGACCTGTGCGGCCTGACCGGCAACAAAGCTCTGGGCCTCTGCGGCAGGGAAATCCACGGCCAGCAGCATCACGGAGGTGTCGCGGATGGTGGCCACAGTCTGACCAGCCTGCACGGCGTCGCCTGCGGCGACTGCAAAGGAGCTGACCTCGCCGCTGATCCTGGTGCGGACATTCTGCATATCCGCAATGTCATCGTAATTGCGCTGTGCCTGCTCCACCGAGAGCTGTGCGCTCGCGAGGTTGTTTTCCACATCCGAAATGTCGATGGTGTAAAGAATATCGCCCTTCTCGATGCTGTCGCCCAGCTCAAAATCGGCGGTGAGCACCGTGCCGGTGACGAGGGACTTGACGGTGTAGGAATCGGCGGCGTTGATGGTGCCGCTGCCGTCGTAGACATTCACGATGTCGCGGCGTCCCAGCTTCTCCTGCGTGTAGGCAAGGTCTGCCGACGCACTGCGGCTCTTGCGCGGCACGATGACCGCCACCAGCACCGCTGCGGCTGCGACCACCGCGATGCAGCGCTTTTTGTGGGTCTTGATAAAGTGGAACACCTTATTTTCTCCGCCGGTATTCTCCTGCGGAGAGGCGTCCTGTGTCTTCTTGTTGAAACCTAGCATGAAAAGCCTGACCTCCTGTGTTTCATGAAAAAGAAAAGTTCTTTCTGCCTGTTTTCATCCGTTCTGCGCTTTCCCCCACAGCGTCCGCCAAAAACGTCCTGTCTGCGAGATGCTGCCCCGGGTTAGCGGCGCAAACCGTTATAATGATACCACCTAACAAAACGGACTACAAGAAATTTTTCCTGCAAAATCTGCAACTTTTTTGAAAATTTTTCCATCATCTCTGTGTCTGGAAGCTGGAACATCAGACAGAGCTTTCGGATGAAGAGCTCATCCACTCGCTCCGGCCCTTCGTGCAGCGCGTTCTGGGGCTGTAACGGGCTGCCCCGTGAGATGAAATCGATATTCTTGCAGCACGCAAGCTCCAGCTTTCGGGTAGAATAAATGCCGCACATATAGCCGTACACCAATAGCTTGACCATGATCCGGGGTTCTGCTGCCGATTTTCTTCCTTTCGAAGAATACGCCTGATACCATTTCCTGTAATCCAGTTCCTCAAGCTGGGCGGTGGCTACATATACCGGTTCATGTTCATCTATTAAAATATTTTCGCTTATTGGAAGGGTCAGCTGTT
>OGOR01000633.1_pt1 | contig 26514 bp, 16 predicted proteins | sample 1552771 | NCBI WGS metagenome assembly OGOR01 (sample SAMEA2580124, study PRJEB22360) | human gut metagenome | biome: human gut; feature: human-associated habitat; material: faeces | place: Denmark | collected 2008/2010
CGGTAATATAGTCAGTGTTTACCTGACGTAACTGTACATGTGTTTTATTGCGTGTAAACATAACATGGAGCAGATCGGTCGGTTTAGAACCGACTACTGCATTGCCATTATCGGAAATACTAGTAACGGTGGAGCCAATGAGCATATCTTTATTGATTAAATCTACAGGAAGCTCAAAATATACTTTTCCGTCTAGCAAGTGTAGTGTAATTAGCCCTTTTGCTGTTTCATGTTTCTTTTTAAATAGTTTGTCGTATTCACTTTCTTTTTTTGCCGGAGTAGTCTGTTCCGTTTTTGTTTTCTTCTTTTTCCAAAAGAATGGAAATTTACGTTGTGCATCGATAGTGGTAGCCGAGGCTACCACTAATACTGCGAGTAAGAGGATTTTTTTTCTCATATCAGTCTCTGTTATTTATATTTTTAATAAGATGCGAAATTAGAAACTAATTGTTATTACATCATTGATTTTGTTGAAACCATCATACTTGAGAGCTTTGGAATTGTCTAAATTACCTGTTCCAACTTGTGATGTCATAGGAATAACATATAGCTTTCCTTCCGAATTGCTATTTTGTGTTGCTACGATGACTGCCTTATTATTCCAAGGAAGTTCAGGCATACTGGCATTGTTCCCGACAACATTATGAAGGTTTCTGGTGTAGTAACCTTGCTGGAAAAGTTTAGCTAAAGTAATGTTTTCGTCTGCTTCAGGGTTGAATTTGGCAACAGAATTAACTGTAGCTGTATTTCCCATACCATAAGTAATTGCATAAAGACCTTGTTGGGTAGCAACATATAGTACGTTTTCTTTTTTAGCAAAGAATACAGATACGGCTTGGTCGAGTAATATTTTCCCTTCATTAGGTATAGTGTATTTGCTTTGAGCTGTGGCTTCTATTGCGGGAGATATTTCAATAGTTTCTCCTAATTCTTCATTCCATTCTGTAACAGCAGCTACATAGTTGTTTAAGGTATAGATTGCGTATGTACCCGTATCATCTTGTTTTAAACAGAATGCAGTTTGTTTGCCGTTTTCTGTAGTAATTGCTGCAACTGCTGATTGATTACCCATATCATTGGGATTGAATGCATTATTTTCTTTGTATCCTTTACAAGCATATTGATTAAATCCGGGGCTGGTGTAAGCTAAAAAAGAACCTTTTTCTTTGTCTAACCATACAAGGTAGTAACTAGCATTATTTTCATCAGTATTATTGGCATATATATTGTTGTTAATGTTACACCCAGCGACTGTGCCATCAGGAACAGCGAATATATTGGCAGCTTGTGGCATGAAACTATACATACCATTATTGGTATTAGCAAAGAAGCGTTGATGAGCTTTGAAAAAAGAAATAAATTTAAATCCTTCCGGTTTGAAAGGAAGTAGACTCTCAGAGTCCGAGTTGCCATTCTCGGAGAAATCTTGGCAATTAAAACGACTACAATAACCTTCGGAGGTAATTGCCCAGACTTGATTAGTTTTATTACTAAAATTATTGAAAGCCATGGAGGTTATAATACCGGGATAAGGCATACTATTGGCCGTTTCCAAAATTTGGCGATATATTTTCTCTTCTTTGTCATATAGTTCGGAAACTGTCTGATTTTTGATATAAGTAAAATCGGAAGTTTCTCCCTTAGAATCTGCGACAAGTAGGCCGCTGGTAAAAGTTCCTTGTACATATACTGTCCATATACAAGTGTTTTGCAGTTCTCCATTTTCTGTATCAGTTACAGTCAGTAATAAGTAATAAGGTTGGGCTGAAACTGGTCGATTCATAATGTAATGGAGTTCTTTTTCAGTACTGATAACTTCTAGTTCACCCGCTGAATTGGGTATGTCGGTCAATGCCCATTGGTACTGAAGTCCAGGTTTTTCAGGTTGAATTTTTGGAGTAATATCCAGTTGTTCCTGATAACCTACATATTGTAATTTTGATATTCCAGTTGTGTCAATAGTGACATATTCTATAGAATTATTGGCAAAGGTGCTTTTATCATCATAACATCCTGATAAACTAAATATGTTTAATAGGAATAAAATGAGCATATAATTGATGTTACTTTTCATGATTTTTCTTTTTTAATGAAATCTACTTTGAATAGGTTTACCGATATTTTTTCCTCCATCGTGTACTAATGGATCATTAGGGTGTTCTATGTTATATTGTTTTATATATTCTCCTACCTTTGCAGAGTAAGCTTGATATGAGTTGTCGCTGTATATAAAAGAATATTTAGGCAAATATTTATAGCCGTCAGTATTATGCAATCCATTATGGGCGCTAGCGTCATCCCAGTTAGTCCAGCCTAATGCGTCTACAATTACCCGTAATGCTCTATTACTATAACTGTTATTGCTTGTTGATAAAAAGTTGTTTTCACCTGCTATTATCATATTGTATGTTCGAGTATATACAGTGTTAGGAGGAGACGGGATTTGATTATTCCAACTAAGTTGTGATGTTATATACTCTTTAGGGCCTGCAGATAATTCATCGGAGTTAGTTAGTAAAAATGTCAATATATAAGTGGTGTTCTCTAATTCGTCTGTATTATATAACTTTATACGAATATGGCCTGTATATTTATTGGCGGGAATAACCGCTTCTATGATTTCATAGCTTTCTTTTGGAGCCGTAGAAATCTTTGAGTCAATAATGTAATTAATGTTTCTTGCATTACTACTGACATTCCCTATTAGTGTGACTGGAATATCGTAAATAATTGACCCTTCATCGCTAGTACCCGCATCTAAAAAGGAATAAGAAATATAAAAGGTTTCATCTAATTCATTATATCCTAGTATATTGTCGGGAAAACTGGTGTTGTGGACAGGAAACCTGACAGCAGCACTTTCTTCATTATAATAAGAAATATCACTTTTCTCACAGCTTGTAATGCAAATAGCAAATAGTACGTAAAGTACGGCTGATAATAAATATTTTATTTTCATAAGAGTATAATTAAATTATTGAACGCGACCTGATTGTAATTCAAAATCTGGATAAGGAAGTAGGTATTCAGTATCACTCATTTCTTTACTAAAGTTGGGTATAGTGGTTGCATTAGTTCTTTTATAATAATAGAACATAATCCCTTCAGATAGGAATTCCTTATGGTATTCTTTCCCTATTTCTGTAAGAATATCAATAGGCTCTAGATTTTCCAAATCATTATAGATACCTCTGTTTTGTCGAATTGTATTTAAATATTTCAAAGCTTTTGTTGTGTTTGGAATTGTAGCACTGGCACAACATTCCGATGCGATGTAATATACTTCCGGCAGACGTATTAATGAAAGTTTGTCTTTATTGTACTCTGACAGCGATGAGCTTTGATATACTTTTAGGGGAGTATATCCGGCAGTAGTGGCAGAGTTGCTTTGAGTTAATAGTTGAGTGAAACGAACGTCAGTAGATATATTTTCATACAGATCTAATGCTGCATCCTTCTGTAGATACATTGCTTGTACATTTTGATCTTGATAATTGGGGAGTATATAAGATGCGAGCTTGTCTGTTAATTGAGGAACCGATAGAGCAAAAAGTTGTTCATTAGCTAAAGATGTATTGCTCGCATTGATTTCCCCTGCTTTCAGTAAATTGACGTAGGTATTTAAAGTTTTGCTATTAAAGCCTCCTTTATCAATAAAGGATATAACTTCTTCTGCAGCTTCCAGTGCTTTCGCTTTGCTTTCCTGGCTACCTTCCCATAAATAGGCACGGGCTTGTAATGCCTTTACTGCGTAGTAATTTAGACGAAGCGTACGATTCTTGTAAAAACCTTCTGTGTTTATTCCTGCATAAAAATCCTCACCATGCTTTTTAGTGATAGGATCATACTCTCGGAGCAAGTCGGCCGCTTCTTTTAAATCGTTTTGTATATAAGTTAATGTTTCGGCTCCTGTTGCTTGAGGGGTAATATCTTTAGATACAGTAGTGACGTAGGGAATTGTTAATTTGTCGTTTAGTTGGGTACTCCTGTTCGCCCAATTTCCATATCCGTAGAGTCTGAGCAGATCTAAATGTATATAGGCTCGTATAGCTAAGAGCTCTCCTTTGATGACATGATAATTAGTGTCGTCAAAAATATCTCTTTTTTCGTCTATATTTTTGAGTGCTTCATTTGTATTAACTATAACATTATAGCTTTTAGCCCAAATATCTTCAATAATAGTATTTATATAGACACCTTTATATAAATAGGATTGGAGTTGGTGTTCTACTTGAGTACTGCTCGTTTCATTAACCAGAGTGAATTGGTGAGCTAATATTTCCAATGCATGCCATGACAGAGTCTTCCCATATAAAGCATCATCTGCCATGCCAATATAGCAACCTATTAAAGATTGTTGAAATCCCGTTTCTGTGCTATAGTGATCTTTTTCTCTAATTTCAGAGTTGGAAGTAACATCAAACCAGTCGCTGCACGAGGTCAATGTTACAATTGCTGTTAATATTGGCAATAAATATTTTTTCATAACTGTATTTCCTTTTTTAGAATGTGGCGTTTAATGAGAAAGACATTGTTCTTGCGAATGGATAGTTTAGTCCTCTTTCTACTTTGATGGAAGAGAATGTGGCAATATCGTTTATATAAAATGAGAGACGTAAACGTTCCATATATAATTTCTGATAAATAGAACTCGGAAACTCATAGTATGCGCTGATAGAGGATAAATTGAGCTCTTTACGATCCTGTACAAAACGCGTAGTTGCGCGGGTTCTTGTTGAAGAATTGAATTTCTTATATTGCGTTTGTTGTCCTGGAGTAGTCCAACGCCCCTGCAGTAAACGACGGTCTACGTTATAGGTAATATCAGCATTTTCCACACGGTCGACTAATGTTGAATTATACATTTGACATCCGGCGAGATAACTCACTGTTGCACTCAGGCCAAAACCGTTGTATTCAGCTGTGAATCCTGCTGTTCCACGATATTTGGGAGTTGCATCTCCTGCAGCGACCATATCGTTGGCAGAATATTTGTAGGTATAAGAACCATCTTTCTTTATATAGATTTCATTTCCACTTTGCGGATCAATGCCTGCAGAAGGTACTGCCCATATCGTATTCATTGAAAGTCCGTCTTGATACATTAACACAGGGGCAGATTGATCTGCTTTTTCTGCCATTTTCATCATTTTCTCATTGTAGGCTCTCATACTTTCAGATAGACGTATAATTTTATTCTTAGTATATGTAAATGTTCCATATACATTGAAAAATCCTTTTTTATTTTGCCACACAGTATAGTTCGCTTTGGTTTCTACTCCAGAATTGCGTACTAAGCCTAAGTTGTCTTTCACTATAGCGAAGCCGGTAGAAGTGGGTATAGATACATTGGTCAACATGTTTTTCGTATCTGCGGAATAATAATCGAAAGTTAAAGATAATTTTGCAATACGCATATCAAATCCTATATTGTAATCTTTCTTTTGCTCCCATTTGAGTTTAGGATTAGGCATATTGCTTAGGTATGCTCCGGTAAATCCTCCATAACTTATTCCTGTGTAATACTTATAGGTTGCAAGTGCTGCATTGGTATCGAAGTTCTGATTACCAGTAAGTCCTACGGAAGCGCGGAGCTTAAATTGTTTAAGCCAAGCAAGATTTTTTATAAAAGCTTCGTTATGTAGATTCCAACCTACGCCAAAAGACCAACTGTTAGCCCAACGATTGTCTGAACCATATAAAGAGGAAGCACTTTCTCTAATAGTTGCATCCGCTAAGTAACGATTGTCATAATCGTAAGATGCAGCTAATAGAAAACTAGCCTGTCGGTTTATACTGGAATATCCAATAGGAGTAACTCCTTCTGCATATTGTCGTGCGAAGGTTATATCTGCAATTTGGTTATTACCGAATCCTTCTGCTGTATGTTGATAAGCTGAAGATTTGTCTTCTGAAATGAAGAAACCCGCATTAGCAAAGATAGTATGCTTTCCGATTAGTTTATTATAATTAATATTAAGGTCACTTGAGATTGAATTGCTTTCTCCATTTTCTAGAATGTATTTTCCGCGTTTAATCAATGTCTCTTCAGCCGTATAATCTTTGAACATAGAATGGTTGGCTGGATAAAAATCATCTGCTTTATCTCTTTGTTGTGATATGCCTAAGCGTACTGTAGCCTTCCACGTTGGAGTAATATACCATTCCGCATAGAAATTATTGGTGAATCTTAAATAATTGGAAGTAAAGCTGGTACCTATGGTTGCGTTATATAGTGGATTGGCTACACGAGTCTGAATATTATCTGGAAATTCTACCCAACGCAATAGATTACCATTTTTATCCGTAGCTGCCCAGTATGGATTCATTCTACTATATTCACTATAGCTACCATAGGGTGAATCATTACTTTTATTGACTAAAATAGATAGAATATTTTTAAATATGAGATTCTTGCGTCTATATGAGATGTTGAAATCTCCTGATATATTACGGCGATCAGAACCTTTCATAACACCTGTTACTTGATTATAAGTGACATCTATAATTGCTCGAAGATTTTGTGAATCTCCTAATTCTATATTTAAATTATGCTTATGCCCAATTCCTGTACGTAAAGGTTTGGACAGCCAGTAGGTATCCAATCCTTCCATTACATTTTTTTTACGTTCGTTATATAGCCTTGTCAGTCCTTCTTGTATAACATTGTCGTCACTGTGATATACTCCATCCAAACGCTCTGCTTCCAGCTTCTCCCAGGCATTACATAAGTCGTAGCTTGTTAGATCCGGTATTTCTAATGAAATACTTCCATTGTAGGTGACTCGTTGTTGATTACCAGTTAAGCGTTTTGTTTCAATGACAATAACTCCATTAGCGGCTTTTGAACCATATAATGCTTTTGCAGATGCATCCTTTAAAATAGTAATGCTCTCAATGCGGTTCATATCCATATCCATAACAGTTTCCGCTGTTGTCTCAAATCCATCTAAAATAAATAGTGGCTGATTAGGTTGATTTTGATAGTTGCTTTTTAATGAGTTGGTTTCAGTCGTAGGAAAACTAGATGTACCACGCATCGACATGTTTGGAGTCGTATTCGGGTCAGAACCCATATTAAAGTTATCTGCAATATATAATGTAGGATCAAGATTCTTTAAACTTTGGAACACGTTTTGATTACCTACTCGCATCAAGTCTTTATTAGAAATAGTTGTTGCTGATCCTGTAAAGCTTTCTGCTTTACGGGTATAAATACCGGTAACAACTACTTCATCCAGCTTGGTGTCACTTTTTAAAGTAATATTTCTTCGTACATCATTCCGTCCACTGTTAATCATTATTTGTTGAGTAGACATTCCAATGTAAGAAAAGGTGATAGTACAGGCTGTGTTGAATGGTATCTCTATGTTATATTTACCGTTGTTGTCAGTTATGGCAAAACGTTGCAGATCACTAATAATAACATTAACACCAGGTAGAGGTTGCCCTTCTTCGTCCGAAACGATACCTGTTGCTATACGCTTATTACTTTGCTGTTCTGTTTTGGAAATAGTAACAATATCCCTTTCCATACTGTAGGTAAGTCCAGTGCCATTAAGAACTGTGCGTAGTACATTATCCACTGTTTCATCTTTTACATGAATAGTGATCGGTTTTAGTGTTTTTGTCTGCTCTGTATTGTAGACAAAGCTCAATCCTGTTTGCTGCCTTAAAGCATCAAAAAACTCTTTGACAGTAACAGACTCCAGATTTAAAGTTACTTTTTTGCCACTTTCCGGGATGGCAAACATCATTGTAGGTAATAGTACTAGGGCTATTACTAGAGAAAGTATTCTGATCCTTTCTCTACATTTTGCTCTTCTCATTCTTTCTTGTTGTTTAATTAGTAATTAATTGTCTGTGATTAATATCTCTCTGTCTTTGATATTTATTTGTAGATTTGTAGTACGTGCAATAGCTTTTAATATGGGAGTGATGGTAGCATAACGATCCATGTTTCCTGTGAATCGAAGTTGTTTTAGTTCGGAAGTACCAAAGGAAATATTAACATTATACCAATGTTCTAGAATCTCAACAATATTTTCCAAAGTGCGATTTTCAAAAATGAGTCGACCCTCATTCCATGCTACATAGGGAGTGAGGTCTACATCGTATATGGAGACATTATTTCCTTTTTGTTCAATATGTGCTAGTTGTCCTGGTTTAATAAACTGTTCTTGTGCACTTTCTTTGGAGATAATGCTGATGCTTCCCTTTACTAATGCAATTTCTGTTCGTTCAGGTATAAATGTATTTACATTAAATTCTGTACCATACTGTTTGATTGTTCCATGATCAGTGATAACATAAAAAGGGCGGCTATCTTTAGCTATTTTAAAATAGGCTTCTCCTTTTAGGTAAACTATACGTTTGGTCTTACTGAATTTTACAGGATACCGTATTTCTGTATTATAATTGAGATGTACAGTTGTTCCATCCTCAAAAGTTACCCTAAATTCATTTCCTTGTTCGGTTGTTAATGTATTGTTTTCTATAGTTTCGTTTTGTTTTGTATGGAGGGTGTCGTTTATATTAGGGGTTGTCGGATAGATAAGTGTACCATTTTGAGCTATGGCAGTTGTAGAATGATTCACTTTGACTGGTATTGGATATGTGGGGGTAAGTGATTGTTTATTGTTTTCCGCTAATATCAGTGTAGCTTTAGGAATTCCCGGTTGTATGGCATCTCCCAAAGTAAAATTATTCAAAGTTTCTACCTGCGGTGATGTAGAAAAATACCATCCCCCTGTTATTATTAATATAGGAATTGTTAAAATAGCAGCATATTTTAGGTAAGTTGAAATGATTGAGGGACAATATTTCTTTTTGAATCGTTCCCAGGCAAGATGAGAATTTATATGTGAATAAGCTTCGTAACGTTCACGAAAAGCAATATTTGTGCATAGACGATTGAAAAACTCTTTTCGTTCTGGCGAACTCTTGGTCCAATCCTCAAGTTGTTTTCTTTCGAGAGCTGTAATATCGCCAAGGAGATATTTAGCGACTAATTTTTCTACATTTAATTTACCCTTCATATATTTTTATTGTCTTATTGTTTATTTATAAGACAACTTAGATATTGAAAAGAGGTACAAACTTTATAAAAAAGATTATTTTGATTAAGAGAAAAAGTTGGAACTATACAAAATGTCACATAAAGGGAGTAAAAAGTAGCATGTGCCCATCTGTTCTTTGATAGATTGTATAGCTCTTTTCTTTTGTGTCTTTACTGTTTCGATCGAAATTCCTAGTACAGTAGCTATTTCTTCATTCTTTTTTCCATCCATATGCAATAAGAATATTTCCCGGCAGCGTGTTGGCAATTTATCGATAGCACGAAATAGTAGCCGGTATACTTCTTCTTCGTTGGTATCTTCTTCTTCTGTGATTTCTCGATAAGTGCTTGCCAAGCGTTCAAGATAGAGAGATTCTACATTCTGATGTTTTAAATAATTAAGAGAGGCATTTCGTATAGAATTATAAAGATAAGTCCGGAAAGAAGGTAATGATAAGAATCTCATTTTCTTTTCCCACATAGTTGCAAAAAGATCCTGTACAATATCTTCGGCAGCTTGTTGGGAAGAGAGAAAGTTGATGGCATACAACACCAATGCTTTATAATATTCATTATAAAGCTGATGATAAGCGGTTGGGCGTTGCTCATTTATACCTTTTATAAAGGAACTTTTCTCTTCGTTCATGGTGAAATATTATGTTTTATGCAGCAAATGTATAAAATATCTAGGATAAAAGAAGCCTTTCAAACTCTATAGTGTTTGTGAATGCTTCTTTTTTTATTTTTGCTTGTCTGTATAACTTCATTTTTTTCTTTGGAATAATATAACAGCAAAAAAACGCGACTCTGTTCTGAAACTTTAGAGAATCAATGTATTATAGTCTCTCTAAAAATCTTTATATTTGCAGACCGTTTGGAAACGATAGTGAATAATAAACAATACAATAACTTAAAAACAACCAAAATCAGATGAAGCAGGATATGATTGTTATCCTTGACTTGGGTAGTCATGAGAATACGGTGTTGGCTCGCGCCATCCGTGCATTAGGAGTTTATAGTGAGATTTATCCTCACGATATCACAGTGGAAGAACTGAAAGCATTGCCCAATGTAAAGGGTATTATAATTAATGGTGGACCGAATAATGTAATTGATGGCGTTGCTATTGATGTAAATCCGGCTATCTATACTTTGGGGATTCCCGTCATGGCTGCAGGTCACGATAAAGCAACTTGTGAAGTGAAGTTGGCAGAATTTGCGGATGATATTGAGGCTATAAAGGCGGCAGTGAAATCATTTGTTTTCGATGTTTGTAAAGCTGAAGCTAACTGGAACATGAAGAACTTTGTCAATGATCAGATAGAGTTGATTAAGCGTCAGGTGGGCGATAAGAAAGTATTGTTGGCTCTGTCGGGTGGAGTTGATAGCTCTGTGGTAGCAGCTTTACTTCTGAAGGCAATTGGTAACAATCTGGTTTGCGTACATGTTAATCATGGTTTGATGCGTAAGGGAGAGTCTGAAGATGTGGTTGAGGTATTCAGCAACCAGTTGAAAGCAAATCTTATTTATGTAGATGTAACCGATCGTTTCTTGAATAAACTGGCAGGTGTGGAAGATCCGGAACAGAAACGTAAAATTATTGGTGGTGAGTTTATTCGTGTGTTCGAAGAAGAAGCACGTAAGCTGAATGGTATTGACTTCTTGGGGCAAGGGACTATTTATCCGGATATTGTGGAAAGTGGAACGAAAACTGCTAAAATGGTGAAGTCTCACCATAATGTAGGTGGGCTGCCTGAAGACCTTAAGTTTGAACTTGTAGAGCCGTTGCGCCAATTATTTAAAGATGAAGTTCGTGCTTGTGGCTTGGAGTTGGGATTGCCTTATGAGATGGTTTACCGTCAACCTTTCCCTGGTCCAGGTTTGGGCGTACGTTGTTTAGGTGCTATAACGCGTGACCGTTTGGAGGCTGTACGTGAGTCCGATGCTATTTTGTGTGAAGAGTTTCAGATTGCCGGATTGGATAAAAAGGTATGGCAATACTTTACAGTAGTACCCGATTTTAAATCTGTTGGTGTGCGTGATAATGCCCGTTCTTTTGATTGGCCGGTGATTATTCGCGCTGTCAACACGGTAGATGCTATGACGGCTACTATCGAACCGATAGAATGGCCTATCCTGATGAAGATAACAGACCGTATCCTGAAAGAAGTGAAGAATGTAAATCGTGTTTGTTATGATATGTCTCCGAAACCTAATGCGACTATAGAATGGGAATAGAGAGACTTTTTAAGTGATATTTCGATAGCCTCAATTTATAGTAAGTTGAGGCTATTTTTATTGTTTAACATTGGCTTCTGACAGAAATGTAATTGAGCTTTTGTTGAACTATGTTATATTGGATTTGATTTCGGAACAACTTGGAAATTGTTTTATGTTATTTGAAGCTTATGCGCACCATTTAGTATCTTGTTTGGGCAGTTGAACGAATGGGAAAAACTGTAGATGAATATGTTTTGGAAAATCCTAAGTTTCAGCAATGGTTAGATGTAACGAAGCTTCCCACTTTTAAAAATATAGAATAGTTTACTCGTAAATTTTATGCACCACTGGGATATATGTTAAAAAAATCAAGAAACTTTTCCCATACCTTTTTGGGTAAAAAAGAAAACAGAGCCCATAACATCAATGTTTACGATATTATAATCGAGATGAAGGAACGTCAAGAGTGACTTTCTGAATATCTTCGTAGAATGGATTTTGGACAGATTGACTTTGTCGTCATCTTTAGTATCTTTTCAATTATATAATATTTGGAAAAATGAACCGAAAATAAAAAGAGATAATAATCAGGGCGGTAATTTTTATCCTTCTGCGATCAAAAAAAGTAGTTGCACTTTTCTAAGTCATGTAAATAATGCGTTAAATAGGAATATGTTGCTTCACATGGATGCTTATCGTCTGACGGGTTTGAAAGGCGATACATTTCACAAAATCTTGAATTCCTCTTTTTTTATCCAAGATTATGAAATATATAATAGATTCAAACAGCTTTATAACTCCTCACCGTACCTTTTGTCCAACAAATGTAGGGATAAGTTGTTGGAATTTAATCCTAAAAACAATATTTATATACAGATATTTATGAATAACCAGTCAAATCTCTCGAAGTCCATGCAGTCTATCCTATCTAGTGTTGTTGATAATATGAAGCATCTCAAAAGATTATTCAAAATTTGATGTGATTACCTTACACATAAATAGAAATAATTTCTTTATTTTGCAATAATTAAAGGTGCATTCATAATAGCAGAATGGATATAGAAAAAGAGAAAACATTCAAAATGTTATTTGAGAAACATTATCAGCAATTATATCAGCATGCTCTCAGTTTTATGAAAGATGAAGAGACTGCGAAAGATATAGTAAATGACGTATTTCTATTTTTTTGGGAAAACTTCGATCGTTTTTCCAACTCAACATTATACCTTTCTCTTCTTTATACGCTCGTACGTAACCACTGCATTGATCATCTTCGCCATTATGATGTGGAAGATAAATACATACAATATTTAAAGTTTGCATTTACAGAAGAAGATATTGATTACTATACACAATACCAGGAATTATTGGATGAAGCCTTCAAACGCCTTAATGCACTCCCCAAACAAGCCCGAGAAGTGGTTTATGCATGTTTAGTCGAAGGAAAAAACTATAAAGAAGTAGCGGAACAGATGGGAATCAGTCCGAATACGGTGAAGAATCATATCGTCCAATCTTTGAGTAAAATGCGAAAAGAAACAGAAAACTCGAAAAAAAAATCATTTTATATAGTCTTTTTTTATCCCTTCCTCGTCTTATAGATAAAAGACACTGTTATGGAAGAAAAAAGATATTTGGATGAAGATCTGGAATATGCTCTTCATTTATTAAATCAACCAGAATTATTATGCGTAAAAGAAGCGGTTCAATGGTTAGATAATCCAGATCATAAAGAACTTTATTATTCTCTTTTGGCCATGCGGGAATCTATCTTATCGAACGATAAAAATAAGATAGACGTAAAAGCTGAATGGAAACAATTTAATACCCGCCATAAAGTAATGCCTGCTAAAACGTCCCGCCATTCATTTTGGTGGGGAGCTGCGGCTGCCACTATTGCATTATTGATTGCTTTCTCTTTCTTATATATATACGATCAAGATTTAACAACAGAAAAAGTAGTTGTATATACTGCTATTCCAGAAAAGACTGACGTTGTTTTGCAGACAGCGAGTGGTCGTTCCCTGAATCTGTCCTCTCAAGCAGCTATGAAAGAATTGGAAAAAGCACAGACTATTGATATCAAAAAAGATGCAATTAGCTACTTGCCTGCTCCTTCAAATGATAAAACGGCTGAGATACACACATTAAGTACCCCGCAGGGAAAGAACTTCAAAGTGGTTTTAAGCGATGGTACCGAAGTATGGATGAATGCAGAGAGCCGTTTACGTTATCCAGATCAATTCTTTGGAAATGAGCGTATTGTAGAATTGGAAGGAGAAGCTTATTTCCATGTTACTAACAATAAAAAGCAACCATTTATTGTAAAGACTAAAACTGCAACGACGCGTGTCTTAGGTACTAAGTTCAACTTTAGAGCCTACGATTATGAGAACACCCATGTTACATTAATTAATGGTAGTGTTGTAGTAACTGAGTCCAACAGCCAACAGCAAGTTTTACTTCACCCGGGTGAAGATATACAAATAGACAAAGAACATAAGATAACAGTAAATTCTGTCGACATTCGCAGTTTTATAGCCTGGTGTGACGGATATTTCTATTTCAAAGATGTTGAACTGAGTGAAATCATGCGTTCTATAGGACGCTGGTATAATCTAACCGTCGAATTCAACGATAAAGATAAGACCCATTTACGTTTTAACTTTTGGGCGCGCCAAGACAACGGAGTTGAAGATGTATTACAATTGCTAAACCAAATAGGAAAGGTGAAGGCAGAGTTAAAAGATAATGTCATCATTGTAAAATAAACAAAGACCTCTACAACTATTAACTACATTTAAATACAAAACTATGCAAAAAGAACGAAAAATCTCTCCTTCAGGAAAGAAAGGAGTGCGACCTCTTAAACTACTTTTTTCTCTTTTTTTGCTATTTCTCCTTTTAGGGACATTGACTGTATCCGCACAGAATCGGGTTTCTCTAATGCTAAGAAATGAGCCTATGGGCAAAGCATTGGATAAGGTAGCAGATGCAGCCGGAATGAAGATTAATTTTAGCACAGAAGATGTAAAAGGTTATCAAGTCAGTCTAAATATTCAAAACGGACGGATAGAAGATGTCTTGAAAGAAGTTATCGGCGATAAACCTTTCAAATACAGTATAAACAGGGAGTTTATAACAATTATTCGTACAAGTGAGCCTATTGTTCCAGAGATAAGGACTGTGACAGGAAGAGTGACGGATTCGGAAGCCGTTCCTTTGTCCGGTGTCCATATAATTATCACCGATATGCAGGGAAAACAAGTTGAGATGCTTCCAACCGACATCAATGGAGAATATACCGTAAAACTCTCTGCCGGAAAATCCTACTTTGTGAAAACTCGCTACATAGGAATGAAAGAAAAAACGGTAAAAATAAAGCCAGATGTGGCCGAAATTCCTGTTATTGTCTTGGAAGAAGACAGCAAGGCTATAGGAGAAGTCGTAGTTACCGGTTATGGTAATGTCATTAAAGGGAATTATACGGGAGCTGCCACAACAATAAAGGCAGATGATATTTTAATGCCCAGTGTTTCATCTATTGACCAAATGTTACAAGGGGTAGTTCCGGGAATGCTAGTGATGAACAAAACAGGCATGAGCGGCGCTTCTCCTAAAATCAGGGTAAGAGGTACTTCCACACTACTGGGTAGCCAGGACCCTGTTTGGGTAGTAGACGGAGTAGTACAAATAGACCCGATGCCTTTCGACCCGGAAGATAACACTAAATTTTCAGTCGATGCTGATGACATATGCCAACTGGCCGGAAATGCCATATCATGGCTGAACCCCAATGATATAGAAACGATTACCGTACTGAAAGACGCATCCGCAACAGCCATATACGGTTCGAAAGCCGCCAACGGAGTCATTGTTGTAACCACCAAAAAAGCCTCACAAGGAAAAATCTCTGTAAATTATAATAGTGACTTTTCCATAGGCATGCGTCCTAGATATGGTATGTACGACCAAATGAATTCAGCGGAATCCATGCAACTATCGAAAGATATATATGATGAAAGACGGTCATACACAACTCCGATCCTGCCTATCGGCTACGCAGGATTGGTACAGAAGATGCTTAACAAAGAAATCACATTTGAAGAGATGAATCGGGAATACCAGACAATGGCCGCACGGAACACGGATTGGTTCAAATTATTATTCCGCAATTCATTTAACCAATCGCATAATATCAGCATCAGTGGAGGAAACGAAAAAATAATGAATCGTACCTCTTTCGGCTATACAGGTGAAAAAGGAGAAGCAAAAGGAAATGATATGAACTTATTTACAGCTACTTCGAACACAACCATAAACTTCAGTTCTAAATTGATAGTCAATATGCTATTGAAAGCAAGCGTACGTGATGTAAACGGATTTGCCTACAATGTGAACCCGTTCGATTACGCATACAATACTTCACGCGCCATACCTGCTTATAATAACGACGGTACTTTATTTTACCATGAAAAGATCGGAGAATACAACCCGGAAAATGGTAAGAATATGTATAATTACAACATCTTGAATGAGATGAACCATACAGGAAGTGAAGGCAACACCCGCACATTTGGCTCAACAATTGATCTCAAATGGCGTATTCTGCCTTATTTGGAATATCAAGGTATCGTTTCCTACGCCAGTTCATCTTCGGACTCAAAGAAATATGCAAGCGAACGTTCTTTTTATATTACGCAACTTCGCGGATACGAATATGGTACCGCTTTAACAAACAGCCCGGAGATGAATGCTTCACGATTACCTTTCGGTGGTATTCTGGAAACGGATTTGGCTAATACGTCTACTGTGATGGTCCGCAATAGTCTTGTGTACGACCAATTGTTTAAGAACACACATAGATTTACCTTTCAGCTGGGTATTGAAACCAATTCGGTAAAGACAAAAGGCGATTCGAACAAACGCTACGGATATCTCCCTGACCGTGGTGAAACTTTTGCCACCCCACCGCTTGTCTATATATTTCAGGGTAATGAAACAATCAATAATGAGATTGCAAACGGAGCGGCCAGCGTTATTAACCGACGAAACAATTCGTTAAGCGAATATATGTCAGCCGTTTATACATACAATGATTTATATGTGTTTAATTTTAATGGCCGTGTAGACGCATCCAATCGTTTCGGACAGGATAAGAACAAGCGTTTTGAGCCCACATGGTCAGCCGGACTAAAATGGAGAATAGCCAACGAACGTTTTGCTAAAAAAACATGGTGGCTCAACAATTTGGATCTTTATGCCTCTTGGGGCTATCAAGGAAATGCCGTAACAGCGGTTTCTCCTTATCTGATTGCTTATGACGGTGGTTTGGACAATCGGTATAATGAATATATTCTGAAAATTAAATCATTACCTTATCCTGACTTGGGATGGGAAAAAACAAGAACCTATAACTTTGGTCTGGATGGTTCGCTTCTGAACGGACGCTTAAACTTTACAGTGAACTATTTTCAGAAAGTAAGCGACGTACTTTCTTCTCGCAACATTCCTTACGAGAATGGATTTGCCAACGGCATAGTATCAGGTTCCACCATGAAGAATTACGGCTATGATTTCGTGATAGACGTAATTCCTGTCCGTACAAAAAATGTTACCTGGCAGTTATCTTTGAATACGGCCGTTTCACGCAACAAGATAGACAAGAACGACCGTGTGAACACGCTGAACGATTTTCTATCGGGCGCAGCTATTGTAAACGGCAGACCTTATTCTACATTTTACTCGTATAAACTGACCGGTCTGAATCCGGAAAACGGTTTACCTATGTTCGATAAAATGGATTTAAAAGATGGAAAAAGCCCTATGGACTTCTTAGTCGAATCTGGAAAGTTCACACCTGATTTTTCCGGTGGATTGAACACCATGATTAAATATAAGAATATTTCACTATATGCATTGTTTGCCATTCAATGGGGCGGCCACGCACGCTTGCCTAAACTCTATTCCGGAGCCACCGACACGCAGTCGGGATTACCCCGTCCGGAACAAAATGTCTCAAAAAAATTGATTAACCGCTGGAAAAAGCCGGGAGACGAAGCATTTACCAACATTCCTTCCCTGCCAGGAGCCGGCAATGAGACCATTGAACTGCCAATCACAGCTACTTCACAAAAAATATCGACAAACTTATATCACATGTATAATATGTCGGACGCAAGAGTGGCAAACACAAACTTTATCCGTTGCCGTTCTATCTCTCTAGCTTATGAATTCATTCAGCAAGATTGGTTGAAACGTTTATTTATCAGACGTATGCAAGTGAAAGCGAGCATGACGAACCCATTTATGTGGGTATCAGATAAAAAGTGGGACGGATTGGATCCGGAAACCGGTAATTGGCCGGTTCGTAAAGTTATGTCTTTATCCTTACAAGTTTCTTTCTAAAAAACACAAGAACAATGATTGATATAAAAAAAATAATAATAGGTTTAATCGGAATGTTGACGCTGGGCGCTTGTTCCGATTTTCTGGAAGAACAATCACAAGACGAAGTGATTGTGCAAACAGTTGCAGACTACAGCCAGTTCTTATTAGGCTCTGCTTACGGAATGGGGTATTACGACCTGCTATACTTGCTTGATGATGATGTGGAGTTGGAAGAAAAGCAATATTACGGTGGCGACAACCTCAATGCCATTAATTATTACGGATATTTCACCTGGCAGCCGGACATGTGGGAAAGGTGGTTTAAATTAACCGATATATACATCGACATTTACAGCCAACTGAAAGGTGTGAATGCCACCTTGGACGGCATTGATGATGCTACCGGATCTGACATAGAGAGAGATTATGTGAAAGGTGAGGCTTACGGGTTGCGTGGGTTCTATTATTTCCTGTTAGTCAACCTGTATGGAGAGCCCTATCATTCCAACCGACAGGCGTTAGGCGTACCTTTGAAGTTAACGGCAGGACTGACTGAAAATGGAATTGAACGAAACACGGTGGAAGAAGTATATAAACAGATTGTAAATGACTTGAAAGTTTCTGCAGAATTGTTTGAGAGACATCCGAAACGCGGAAAGAATTTCCGGTTCAATTTGACTTCCGCTTATATCATGCTGTCACGCGTTTATTTATATATGGAACAGTGGGAAGATGCAGCCAAAGCAGCAAGCAGGGCTATTGAAACAGCGGAAGGCTTGACCAACTATACAACAATGACCAGTCTCACCATAGCCACCTACAAACATTCGGAAGTGGAATGGCGCTATGGCAGAGGGCAATTAAAAACAGGATATCGTCCTTCACAAACATTGCTTGACCTTTATGATGACAATGATTGCCGGAAAAAATTCTGGTTTACTATTGGCGGTTTTACAGGAACTACTACGTCTAAAAAAAATCCCGATTATTCCGAAGGGGTTTCCGGACCGACAAACACCTTGCGCATTTCCGAAGCCTACTTGAACCGTGCAGAAGCATACGCACAAATGGAAGGTAAAACAGACAAAGCATTGGCGGACTTGAACACATTACGCCGATACCGTATTGTGGGATATGAAGACATCACGGATATATCCAACCTGTTGGATGAAATCAGAGTTGAACGCAGGCTGGAACTCTGTTTTGACGAACAGCGCTGGTTTGACTTGCGCCGCTACGGAATGCCAAGCATCACCCATAGATATAAAGCCAAAAAGGAAGATGTCTGGTTGACTTTCACACTGAAAGAAAAAGATCCGCTCTACACGATACCTCTTTCTACAATCGTAATGAACAATAACAACAGCTTGAAGCAGAATGCATCGGCTTATGAGCCAGCACGCAAAGGCAATGAATAAAAATAAACCTAAATAAACAGATATAATGAACAGAAAAAATATATACTTCACCTTATTACTGAGCATATCTCTATTGTCATGCTCTAAAGAAGATGATTTAGGAAAGATAGAGCCGCTTGAACCTGACTATGTTTTGCCGCAAGGCAAGTCTCCGGCCGACAACCGCATCGTTGATTTCTACAACCAATACGGAACTTATGTCCTGTACGAATTTACAGAAACCGATTTCAACTGGAGCCAGATGGAAGGTTCATCAAGCAATTATACATTTACGAAAGCCGACCCACAGTATGCAGGCGAAATGCTGGATTTGTTGGAGGATACTTGGGTTTCGCTTTATCCGGCAGATTTTCATAAAAAATATATGCCTTACAAGATATTCCTGACTAAAGAACTTTTTGAGGGCTCTTCTGCCAAACCTGTAGACGTATGGGTGTCGCAGGGGCAAATAGCAATCAGCCACTGTTCCGCCGCTTTGAAAGAGATGTCTGCGGAAGACAAGATGACTTTCAAACGCAGCATACAACAAGCTTTATGGAATAAATGGGCGGATAAGTTAGAGATACCTAATGGTTTCTTTACATTGAGCGACTATTCAAAAAATGGAAATAGCGACCCCAATTCTCCTGATTATCCAAGAACCCGGGGATTTGTGGCTAATAACGGCAAAGAATGGGCTATCCTTTCAGGTTATGAATGGTGGGTAGCCAAGTCATTGGATAAAATGAATGATCTGAAAGCTTATCTCGGTAGTATGGCAGGGCGGACATCAGAAGAATGGATATCCGATTTGGAATATCCTTTAGTAAAACAGAAATATGATATATTGAGGAATTATATTTCGGAAACTTATAGTTTCGATATCCAAAAGGTGGGCGACACCGTTTGCAAGTAACAGGTTAATAAAAAATCAGCCTGACTAGAATATATAAAATAGACAAATATAAAATGGAAGAAGTTATTGTTAAAGTCGAAAATTTATCTCATCGCTATAGCGTGCAATGGGCAATCAGAGACATCAATTTTGAGATCCTTAAAAATGGTGTTTATGGTTTGCTCGGCTCTAACGGAGCCGGCAAGTCAACTACAATGAACATCATGTGCGGTGTCTTGAAACCTACTCAAGGTAATGTTTTTATCAAAGGAATCAACACTCGTGAAAACCCGGTGGAAGCCAAACGGCATATTGGCTTCTTACCACAACAACCGCCTTTGCACATTGATTTAACTGTAGAAGAATATCTTGAATACAGTGCCAGCCTTCGCCAAATTCCTGCTAAACAGGTTCACGCGGCCGTAGTAGAGGTAATGGGGAAATGCGGAATCTCTCATTTTCAAAAACGACTAATTCGCAATTTATCCGGAGGATACCAGCAAAGAGTGGGCATTGCACAAGCTATTATCCATAAACCGGACTTTGTAGTATTGGACGAGCCCACCAACGGATTGGATCCGAATCAAATTCTGGAAATTCGCCATTTGATAAAAGAAATAGCAGAAGAACGTACCGTTGTGCTTTCCACACATATTCTTTCGGAAGTGCAGGCCACCTGCAAACACATCCGTATGATCGAGCAAGGCAAACTGGTGTTTGTCGGAACTGTGGACGAATTTGATAATTACATTACGCCAAGTTCCGTATGCGTATCGTTATTGGCAAGACCTTCAACAGAAGAGCTTTCTGCCATACCGGGACTTGTCAAAGTGGAAGAGTTGGGTGGAATAAAATTCCGCCTTCATTTTACCAATGCCCAAGAAATGCTGGAAAAGGTAGTAGAAATCAGTTCCACACGAGGTTGGCGCTTGAACGAAATCTATTTAGAAAAAAGTTCACTAAATGACATATTCGCTAAATTATCCAAGAAATAAATCATTATCCAAAAAATTCATGAGAACGATATATAAAATAGCAAAAACAGAGCTGCAAACTCTGTTCTATTCACCTGTGGCCTGGCTTGTCATAGTCATATTCATATTTCAGACAGGCATGACTTTTACAAATATGATAGATGGGTTGGTACGCAATCAATCGTTGGGATACGAAGTGACTGCTGTTACAGCAAATACATTCGCTAATCCATGGGGTGGCGTATTTCCAGCTATTCAAGGGTACTTATTCCTTTATATTCCTTTGTTAACAATGGGGTTGATGAGCCGTGAATTTGGCAGCGGTTCCATCAAATTGCTATACTCATCGCCTGTTACAAACATACAAATCATTTTAGGAAAGTTCTTGTCTATGATGATTTATGGACTGGTGTTGATTGCATTAGTGCTCATATTTGTGATTTTCGGCGCATTTTCGATAAAAGATTTTGATTTTCCACAAGTTTTTGCTGGTTTGTTGGGTATCTACCTTCTAATTTGCGCCTATGCCGCAGTAGGTCTTTTTATGTCGAGTCTGACTTCATATCAGGTAGTGGCAGCCATGCTGACGTTGGCCATGCTGGGTGCACTGAACTATGTAAAAGACATGTGGCAGGATATTGAATTTGTACGCGACATAACTTATTGGTTATCTATTTCAGGACGCGCAACCGAATTTGTGCGTGGGTTGATATGCAGTGAAGATCTTCTCTACTTCATCATCGTAATAACCATGTTCTTGACTTTAGCCATCATACGCCTACAGGCATGCCGCCAGAAAAGTCCATGGTTACTGACTTTGGGCAAATATACAGGAGTCATCTTGCTAGCTTGTTTTTTAGGATATTTATCTTCACGTCCTATGTTAATGGGTTATTACGATTCCACTGCCACCAAAATAAATACTTTGACTCCCAACAGTCAGGATGTCATCAGCCGTCTGGATGGCGGGTTGACCATAAAAAGTTATCTCAACGCACTAGATGAGCGGGATATATGGACGGCGGCTCCTTCGCGGGTTAAAACCGACCAGGAACGTTTCAGGCAGTACGTCCGTTTCAAACCGGATATAAAATTAGAATACATATACTATTATGACACCATCCAAAGCGTATCGCAAAACAACCGTTTCCCCAACATGAATACGGAGCAACGCGCCAAAGAGATCATGCGCATTCACAACATGGATTCTACCCTATTCTTGACACCGGCACAAATCCGTAAACAAATTGATTTGTCCGGTGAAGGCAATCTTTTTGTTCGCGTACTTGAACGAGAGAACGGGCAAAAAACATTCTTGCGTGTATTTGATGATATGCAACACCTTCCGGGAGAATCTGAAATCACTGCAGCGTTTAAGCGTATCGCAATGCAACTGCCTAGCGTAGGCTTCCTTACCGGACATGGCGAAAGAGACATAAACCTTGTGGGAGACAGAGCTTACAGTACTTTTGCCTTAGATAAGAAATTCCGTTATGCATTGATAAATCAAGGTTTTGACGTAACTAATGTGAGCTTGGACAATGAAATTCCTAATGATATAAACATCATGGTCATTGCCGAAATGAAAGAGCCTCTTACGGAAGCGGAAGAACAACGTTTGGATCATTATATAGCTCGTGGTGGAAATCTATTAATTACATGTGAACCAAGCCGTTCGATGGCTACAAGCGTGTTATTGGATAAACTCGGCGTTAAATTATCTCAAGGAATTCTGGTGAATCCGACAGAGAATTTCCTGGCTGACCTGATAGTAGCCAATCCAACCCAAGAAGCGACAGACCTGAACTTCTATTTTTCCGAAATGAAAAAGAGTGGAAGAAGCCTTGTCATGCCCGGTGTTGCCGGACTGGAATATACCGAAGACAAAGGATATACAGTTGTTCCTTTGTTTGTAACCGACTCGTTGGCATGGAACGAGGTGGAAACAACCAACTTCGTAGATGAACAACCTGTGCTGTCTGCAAATAAGGGAGAAGTACGGAAATCACATGCAACGGCATTGGCCCTTTCACGTAAAGTAAAAGACAAAGAACAAAAAATAATGATATTGGGCGATGCCGATTGCTTCAGTAATGGAGAATTAAGCATGACCCGTAAAGGAATTTCCTCATCCAACTATTCTGTCCTCATGGGAGGATTCTATTGGATGTCGGACAATGAAGTGCCCATTGATGTCCGTCGCCCGGCTGTCCCTGATAATGAAATTTATCTGAACGAACACCAGATCGGAACATGGAAGCTACTTCTGACATGGGTTTTACCGGGAATACTTCTGATTATTTCCATCATTATTTGGCTGAGAAGACGAGGAAGGTAAAATAACATTTGAATTTAATTACTTATGGTTTTTCAGATAGATACGCAGACATTGAATGATTTGGCCGTTTTCGGGACAGGACGGGCAAAAACAATATATGAGATATTCAATCGGGTGAAGACTCGGGGAGGTGCGAAATTATTGGAGGAAATGTTCCTATATCCACTTGCTGAAGTGAAAACAATACAGAAACGAGTGAATATGATTCGTTACTACGGAGAGCATAAGACAGTTTTTCCGTTCCGCAGCAGCATATTTGATGCTGTTGAGTTTTATCTTGACAACACGGACAGCAGAAGCCAATTGATGATGCAAGACAATACACTGGAACGCAAAGTGAAAAGCTTCATTACCACAGATGCTGAATATTCATGGATACATGGCGGAATCATGGGATGCCTGGAACTATTCAATACATTGGACGACTTTTTGAGGGCTCCTGAAGACGAAACGTATACAAATATAGCAGAGATACATACAACATTGCGTCAATTGTTACAAAACGAAAAATGGAGTTGGTATCCGGATGAGAAAGGAAAGAAGAAGATTAGTTATGAAAAGGCTGTGAGTTATGACAAAATTTTGCGATTTGAAGAAGGTGGACGCATCCGTAAGATGTTATATTATGTCTATTTAATAGATGTCTATACCACAGTGGCACAGATTGCAGGCGAGCGAAAGTTCACTTATCCGCAAGTTTACCCTTCCGAACGTAATATTCTGAGTTTGAAGGGTGTGTTCCATCCTTTTCTGTCCCATCCGGTAGGCAACACTCTTTATGTAGATAAGGACAGTAGCATAATATTTCTGACCGGTGCTAATATGGCCGGAAAATCAACATTCATGAAGTCCGTTTCTATTGCGGTATATCTTGCTCATGTCGGTTTTCCCGTTCCTGCGGAATCAATGGAGTTCTCTGTATATGACGGCATGTTTACGACAATCAACCTGCCGGATAATCTGAACATGGGATACAGTCATTTCTATTCAGAGGTGCTGCGTCTGAAAAAGGTAGCGCAACAAATGGAGCAAGGAGCAAGACTGTTTATTGTTTTTGACGAGTTATTTCGAGGAACAAACGTAAAAGACGCTTATGACGCAACATTAGCTGTGACAGAAGCTTTTGCTGAAGTATCGGATTGCACTTTCATCATTTCCACCCATATCATTGAGGTAGGAACCACATTGAAAGAGCGCTGCAACAACATTCGCTTTGTTTACCTGCCCACTTCAATGGACGGTAATAAACCTGTATACACTTACCATCTCACAGAAGGTATTACAAACGATCGTCATGGAATGATAATTATTAATAACGAGAAAATCATTGATATTATAAACGGCAAAGAAGATGAATAAGAATTTTGAAATAGACAAGCAAACCTTGAATGACTTAAACATTCTGGGGAAATATAAAAACAATTCGATTTATAGCCTTTTTTGCGATACGACTACTCATGGCGGCGAATTGTTGCTGGAACAAATGTTTAATCATCCGTTAACGAATGCAGAAGAAATAAATAAACGAAGTGCAGTCTTCAAATGCTTTAGCGACCATACGTCAACGTTTCCGGAAAATCATGAGAATTTTGAGATTGTAGAGCAATACCTTACTGGCTCCAATGGTGGAGGACATTGGGTAAATTCATTCTTTCGCCTTTGTAAATTAGAAGCTATGAAGTTGCTCAGTAACGATCCGCGCCTACATATCTGGCAGGAACAAGTGAGCATCACACTTGCTTTTTTGAAAAAAGCGTCGACATATCTGGAAACATTACCCGAAGTGCTGAAAGGAACTTCTTTAGAGGAACGTGTAACGTATGGGATAACCCTGCTGCGGAACGGTCAAATGCGCCGGTTGCTATCGGTAGATGCCAGTGAGAATATGAATTTGAAAGATTTATTTATCCTCGACAAAGCATTGTCATACTCTCTGAACGATTCTTTGTTAAAGTTATTGGAGCTGTTTTATGAATTGGATGTGGCTATCGTGGTGGGTAGAGTAGCTAAAGAACGGAAATTCTGTTTTGCAACAGCTTACGCTGATCATGAAGTATCTGTGAGCATTTGCGGATTATTCCATCCTCACATACCGGGAGCAATATCCAACGACTTGGAAATAATGAGAAACAAAAACATATTTTTCCTGACGGGAGCGAATATGGCCGGAAAATCGACCTTAATGAAATCTTTCGGAATAGCGGTTTATATGGCTCACATGGGATTTCCCATAGCGGCAAAAAACATGCAATTCACAGTGCAGGACGGGATGTACACCTCTATCAATGTACCGGACAATATAAATATGGGATACAGTCATTTTTATGCAGAAGTATTAAGGGTAAAGAAAGTGGCAATAGAAGTGAGCCTTTCCAAACGGTTAGTTGTTATTTTCGACGAATTGTTCAAAGGAACGAATGTGAAAGACGCCTATGATGCCACTTTGGCCGTGACCGCCGCATTGGCAAAAAGACGCACTTGTTCGTTTATGATATCAACACATATCATAGAAGTCGGACAGGATTTGGCAAAATCATGTAATAATGTATCATTCTCCTACTTACCTACTATAATGAAGGAGAAAGTCCCGACTTATACATACCGTTTGGAAACAGGTATTACTAATGACAAGCATGGAATGATTATTATTGAAAATGAACACATTGTAGATATCATCCGCAGAAGAAAACAACCCCAGAAAAAATGAGAGATTCATCATGCAAATTATTATTGTATCACTTCGGGTATGTTGCAGTTTTCAGATTATACATGCATTTATATCGGACCTACGTTAAATAACATCTTAACGGACAATTAATATTACATTTTTTATATAATACAACAAGAGGCTATCTGTATTTTTTATTCTTCTGTTAAAAGATCCCTTTCCGTTTGACTTTCACCTGATTATTGTTTTTTTTATACATAACTGGGCGGAAAGTTTATTAGGGCATTTCCACAACTTGATTTTTAAACGACTATTAAGAACAGAAGGAATTCAGGATAAATACGTAAATCCATATACCGATTTCGGATTTAAATTGCTTTTGGGTACAGCTATGAATAAGGATTGTGTTCCGTTAATCTTGCTTGTTCTTTATAGTTGGCTTATGGGATGATGAGGAAGCGGATAAACGTCACTAACTATTTATTGTGTTCAAAACAGGAATGTGTTCAAATAAATCTGCAAAGGTGGTTTGAACACATTCTTTCATGTTATCAATTTAATCAAAGAATAAAAT
>OGOR01000634.1_pt1 | contig 26493 bp, 17 predicted proteins | sample 1552771 | NCBI WGS metagenome assembly OGOR01 (sample SAMEA2580124, study PRJEB22360) | human gut metagenome | biome: human gut; feature: human-associated habitat; material: faeces | place: Denmark | collected 2008/2010
TTAAGGTTAACAAAGGTTGGAGCAAGGCGTTGCTCCTTTTTTTATGTCTATACGTAAGCTCTCTCCTTTTTCTTATTCATGATAATATAGGAATTACGCTATTTTTCAATAACTTTGCAAAAAGAGAGATGTCAATTATGTCTCGATAAGACAGATCAAAAGGTTCTCTTTTTACGTTACATATAAAAAGATTATTTAATCCTTGTAGAATAATGGAAACAATGCAACCATATTATCGTCTGATGAAATCAATCCTCTTTGTATTATTTCTTTCTTTTGGCATGATTTCATGTGAGAAAGAGGATCCTGTTTCTACCTCTCCAACTACAAGGCAAACGGATGACTCAACTACTGATCCGACAGATCCCGATCCGACTGATCCTGTTGTTCGTTCGAATAATGAACAGACGGTGTTCATGTATCTACCCTGGTCGAACAATCTCACTTCTTTTTTCTATCAGAACATTGCCGATTTGAAAAGTATCATCGGAAACAATATATTGAAGAATGAACGGGTGATCGTATTTATATGTACATCGGCCACCAAAGCCACTCTCTCCGAACTTGTCTATGAGAATGGCAAAGGTGTACAGAAGACTTTAAAAAACTACGATTATCCGGATCCTACCTATACAACTGCAGAGGGCATCACTTCTATTTTGAACGATGTACAAACCTATGCTCCCGCCAAACGATATGCAATGATTATCGGATGCCACGGAATGGGATGGATACCTGTATCGAGAGCAGTTTCACGCAGCAGCTTGCAGATTAGTAAAAAGCACTGGGAGTATGAACATGCACCGATGACACGTTTTTTTGGAGGAACACAAACGAAATATCAAACTGATATTACTACGCTTGCCGGAGGTATTTCGAACGCGGGCCTAAAGATGGAATATATACTTTTCGATGACTGCTATATGTCTACGGTAGAGGTTGCCTATGACCTTAAAAACGTAACAAGCCACTTGATAGCTTCTACAAGTGAAATAATGGCCTATGGGATGCCATACGACAAGATTGGCCAGTACTTAATCGGAAATATAGATTACGAAAAGGTCTGTGACGGTTTCTATTCTTTTTATTCAAATTATGTGACTCCCTGCGGAACAATCGGTGTTACTGATTGCTCGGAATTGGACAACCTGGCGGCTATTATGAAAGAAATAAATCAGCGTTATACGTTTAACGAAGAATTAACGGGCGAATTACAAAGATTAGACGGATATACGCCTACCATATTCTTTGATTACGGCGATTACGTTTCCAAACTATGTTCCGATCCGGATCTATTAGAACAATTCAACGAACAGCTGAAACGCACTGTACCCTTTAAAAGGAATACCAAACAGTATTTTACAGCAATCTCTTCCTCCTACTATGGAGAAAGAATTGATATCAATACTTTCTCCGGAATCACGATTTCCGACCCAAGCACTAATCCGGGTGCTTCAAAAAAGAACGAAACAGCGTGGTATATTGCCACTCATTAAATCTACTCTAAGAAGCATACGGTGATAGAGAGTTGATTCTTCACATGTGGTCTGTCAAATCTCTTAATAAAAATTGAATTGAGAAAACCAATTCTTAATCAATGTTATAAAACATACTTTTTTTCTTGGATTATTTGCTAATTTCGCAATAGTCTGTATCTTTGCATTGTGTTTTTCATAGTATTAGATTTAAGGTTAACAAAGGTTGGAGCAAGGCGTTGCTCCTTTTTTTATGCCTATACTCCAAATCGCCTTTGTTTTTTCTTTCTGGTACATCTGTCAATCACCCTTTAATAACTGCCATTGGAGCAAGTTCCACCAATGGTTTCACCAAATCCCGCTCATTCGCTATCACTTGCGCAATATCTTTATAAGCTCCCGGTGCTTCATCCAGTTCGTCCTGCGAACGGAGTCCGTGAATGATTCCTTGCTGGTTCATTCGCTCTTTCTCTTCATCCAGTGACAAACGGCGACAAGCATCCTTTCTTCCCATCAATCGGCCGGCGCCATGCGAACAGCTTTTGAAGCTCTCCGGATTACCCAGTCCTTCAACGATATAGGATTTAGTACCCATAGATCCGGGGATAATACCAATCTCACCTTCATAAGCACGCGTAGCTCCTTTTCGGTGCACAATCACATCGTGATCGAAATGATTCTCCCAAGCTGCATAGTTGTGGGCAATATTAATCATAGGCTCAAAGTCCGTTTCAGGTTTCACTGCCTGGATGGCTTCACAGATACGGGTCATCATCAACTGACGGTTGGCAAAGGCAAAGGCCACACAGTAGTTCATTTCACGGAAATAATCCTTTGCCATCTGCGTCTCCATTGGCAAGTAAGCCAGTCCCGATACCATTTCAGAATACCATTTCTCATTCCAATATTGCGCAATCTTATTATAGTGATTGGCAACCTTTAAACCAATGTTACGGCTTCCGGAGTGAATCATCACCCACACATCAGACGTTTCGGTATCTTTCTGAATCTCAATAAAGTGGTTTCCTCCTCCCAAGGTTCCTATCTGCTTCAAACAAGCCTCGTACTGATTCTTCAATATAGGCATCTCCTCAAGGTCGAATCCTTGTGGAAGTAACTCCTGATCTTGCTTTTTAGTATGATGATCGAATCCCAAGGGAATGGCCGCACGAATCTTCGACATGATGGAAGTCAAATCCGTATAACTAAAATCTTCCGCTTTTCGATTGGTCTTAATCGCACACATTCCACAACCGATATCTACTCCCACAGCATTGGGAACAATCACACCCTTCGTAGCCAACACACCGCCAATTGGCATTCCTTTTCCCGCATGGGCATCAGGCATGATGGCAATATGTTTAAACGCAAAAGGAAGTGAAGTCAAATCCATAATCTGCGACATACAAGAGTCTTCTACTTCATTCAACCAAAGCTTAGCGGGCAAACGTGTTCCCATAATTACTTTTTCCATACTTCTTTTCTTTTATCCATTCATATAAATCTCGTTATCGAGAGCAAAGTAAGATGGGAAGTACGAAATCTATTTGCGCAATGGATATTATTGTCTATTTTTGTAGAAATATATGCAAAAAAGTCGTGTCTCCGCAATGATTGTATAACCAAAAAATCCGGATATGGCGCCTTGATATCTATAACACTATATTTGATAGCACATCCAACGAACGGTATCTTTCACATTTGTGGCGATGAGTGTATGAGCATTGCGGAGATTGCTTATCAAGTAGCAGATTATATGGGACTGGATCGTTCTCTTATCCATCTTGTCACGACAGAGGAAATGAATGAAACCACTCCCCGTCCCCGTTTTAGCGGAATGAGTATCGATAAAGCACGGACAATGCTTGGATACGAACCACAGAAGCTAAAAGAGGTTCTTGCGAACTGGGAACATTTATAAGGAAAAGAACAAATTACCAATTGAAAACAGTGGCAGAATTGGAGACAATACTACTTTTTACAACAATCTATTTCATTCCAAATAATTCTTTCTCTTTATTTATTGCATATTTATTTTGAAAATATGCAATAAGTTGCTATCTTTGCACCAAAATTAAAAAAGACCAATGATGAATCAAACATTACAACTACATAACGCTAATCTTTTTCTTGCAGGAATACCGACTTTCTGTAAGTCTTGCTGCGTGCATGTACATTGGTTCAGTGGATTCATCTAAATTACCCTATTATTTCTTTACAGGAACTATCTGCTGACTTGTTTCACTATTCACAGCAGTATTCCTTTCCAATTTTCAAGCAGATGTATCATCTTCTTTGAAAATCCTCTTGTGTGTGTCAATAATCAGTTTAACCTAACCAAAAATATATACATTATGTTCTCTATTATATCTACTATGTTTTTAGGAATCGGCATCGGTTATGTATTGCGTAACTGGAGTATCTTGCAAAAGACAGAAAAGACAATTTCTCTTACAATATTCTTGTTGCTCTTCATTCTCGGTGTGTCTATCGGTTCTAATAGCCTGATTGTAAACAATCTCGGTAAATTCGGATGGCAGGCAATTGTTCTTGCCGTATCCGGTGTATTGGGAAGCCTGATTGCTGCCCGTCTGGTATTGCAATTGTTTTTTAGAAAAGGAGGCGAATAATAAAAAAGAAGGCTGATTTCTTTTGAGAGGAAAAAAGATACGTTTATTCAAGAAGGAGGTGAACAATGAAAGGAAGTTTGATCGTTATATTATTCTTTTGTGTAGGTTGTGTCATGGGAGCTTTCAACAAGTTCCAGTTTGATACACACACAGTTTCGATGTATATACTTTATGCGTTAATGCTGCAAGTGGGAATCAGTATCGGTTCTAATAAGAACCTGAAAGCGATTGTGTCGCATTTGCACCCTAAAATGCTATTGATTCCGTTGGGAACGATTATCGGTACGTTGCTGTTTTCTGCTTTAGCAAGCCTGCTATTGCGCCAATGGAGCGTGTTCGACTGTATGGCAGTGGGAAGCGGATTCGCATACTATTCGCTCTCTTCTATCCTTATCACCCAGTTCAAAGAGCCTTCTATCGGGCTGCAACTGGCTACGGAATTAGGAACTATTGCACTACTGACTAATATTTTCCGTGAGATGATGGCACTCCTCGGTACTCCAATCATCAAGAAGTATTTCGGGAAACTGGCTCCTATTTCAGCGGCAGGAGTCAATTCGATGGATGTACTCCTGCCCTCCATCAGCAGATATTCGGGAAAAGAAATGATCCCCATCGCTATCTTACACGGTATTCTGATTGATATCAGTGTTCCTGTTTTCGTTTCTTTTTTCTGTAATCTCTGATATTGCTTGTGATGGGGCTAGCCTATTCATTACCGAAACAGTCTGTTAATGCCCGGAAACAGCCAATACAAACTTTATATCAGCATAGGAGACATCGTCTCCTAATGCTGCCTTAATGGCAAATATTCCCATGTATTCATGTTCTTCCAAATGCTTACGAATCTTCGCCAGATTTTCAGCTTTCACTACTTTCTCCACTTTAATCTTTCCTAAACGGACATAATATTCCAAATGCCCGGCAATGGTTCCCGATACCAATTCACGAGCTTTGGCTATTTCATCTATGCTCATTCCCTGGCAGAACATTTCATAGCTGATTAATTTTGTATCTTTTTTCTTCTCCTTCTCCGCTTCTTTCTTCCGTTTTTCCTCCTCTTTCCGTTGCTTCAACTCTTCCCGCCGGCTTGCGGATTCCCTATTATCAGAGATGAGCATATCCATTATTTCCGGTCTTTCCAATTGATTCTCCACCATATACTTACGGACAATACCCAAGATTTCAAGTCCATACTTTTCCACCCCTTTTGCTCCAAAATAGGGTATCGCTTCCAAAGCCCTTGGATTATCCGGTAACAGATTCACAATTCCCATCAATGCTTTCTGTTGCATAATGACATAAGCAGGAAGATTCACCTCACGTGTTTTGGCTGTCCTCCATTCAGACAGGGCACGATAAAGCTCCGGATGCAAAATATCCGTAAGCACTTCCACTTTCACCTTTTCAGCACCGCTACGTGTACGCTCTTTCCGTTCCTTCCGCTCTTTCTTTTCTCTCAACGCTTTCGAAGCACCGGAAGATGAAGAATCATCCTCAAGACTCAACATTACTTTAGCCTTCAACTTCAAATAATCCGTAATAGCGAACGCCCCTCTCTCAGACACAGCCTCCAACAAAGACTCTTTAATCCACAATGCATCATCCAACGCCTGCATACGTTCTGCCAACAGCTTTCTCAACTCTTTATTGTCAAGAGGCATATTAGTCTTATTATACAAAGCCCGAACCGGCGCCAACTCTTTATGAAAATATCCGGCCCCTGAACGAATCCGCTCCTGTAACTCCTGATTCGTCGCATAGTCTTCACTCTCATGTATCAACCGGGTATACTGGTTACGAAAACGCTGGGATACTTCCACTATCTTCTCTCTGACATGAAGTTCCAGTGCCTTATATTCTGCCAACTGCTTCGGAAAGAGCTTATACAAATCTTCATCTATCAAACGAAGCAATCGTTTATAAGCCTGATCGATCGAATAGAAATTAAACAAATCACTCAACAAATCAAAGAAATACGCCTTTTGCATATCGTTCAACTGTTGATTGCCCGGTTTATTCTGCTCTACCGCTTTGGTAAAATTATCCACCGTAGCATCACTAATAATGGCTTCCCTCCGCAAAGGAGACTCCAACACCATCCCTTCCAAAGTCTTGCAACGGCTCAATGCCACATAAGTCTGCCCGTGCGCAAAAGAGTTACGTGCATCAATAATGGCACGCTCAAACGTCAAACCCTGACTTTTATGTATCGTAATGGCCCATGCCAGACGGATAGGATATTGACGGAACGTTCCCTCTATCACTTCCGTGATTTCCTTTGTTTCCTCATTCAGCACGTACTTATAATTTCCCCACTCTTCCGGCAACAACTGAAATTCTGATTTGTTTCCCTTCCCCCGCACGATAATACCTGCATCATCAACAGTGACCACCTCACCAATCATACCGTTATAATATCGTTTCTCGGACGATGGATCATTCTTCAGGAACATAATTTGTGCTCCTTCCTTTATTGTCAGGAGTTCATCCGCAGGATACGAATATTCGGGAAAATTTCCTTCTATCTCGGCACGAAAATGATACGCCTTGCCGGGCAAAGATGCCAGTTCACGGTCATTTACTTTCTGTGCCTGATAATTATGTGTCGTCAGCCGAATATATCCTTCTTCTTTTTGTGGCTGGAAACCGGGCTGATAACGACGGTTCAGCTCATTCAGCACTTCATCATCAGCCCTATTTTCCCGGATTTTATTTAATAAAGACAGAAAGAACGTGTCACTCTGCCGATAGACTTTTTTAAGTTCAATAGTCATATATGCCGTCTCTTTCAACGCATGACTCGCAAAGAAATAAGGGGTCTCGTAATGCTTCCTCAACAGTTCCCATTCATTATCTTTCACGACGGGAGCCAATTGTTGCAAATCTCCAATCATCAACAGTTGCACCCCGCCAAACGGTTTCTCTCTATCACGATACCGCCGCAGAGTTGCATCCACCGCATCCAACAAATCGGCGCGCACCATACTAATCTCATCAATAACGAGTAAATCCATGCTACGAATTATGTTCCGTTTTTCTTTACTGTAACGGTAATGCGTTTGGGAAGAATTAAAGGTAGTTTCCGGCACAAAAGGAGCAAAAGACAACTGAAAGAAAGAATGAATCGTTACTCCTCCCGCATTGATGGCTGCGATCCCTGTCGGTGCCAATACAACCATGCGCTTAGGGGTGTGTTCTTTCAATCGTCTAAGAAATGTCGTTTTTCCAGTTCCGGCTTTTCCGGTAAGAAATAAATGTGTGCCTGTATTTTCAATGAACTGCCAAGCTAGCTGCAGTTCCGGGTTATTTTCCATGCTTTCTCTAATTTTGGGTAAAGGTACTGAATATTCTTTTTCTTTCGTCTTGATACGAAAGAAAAAGAACCAAAAAGAAAGAATCAAGGCTGCGTTTTTCCGGCTACTCCGGTGCTTCCTCCGGCTAAAGGGCAGAAACTCGCTACGCTCAAACAGTCTGCCCTTTTTGACGCCGAAGAAAACACCTGCGCTTGACGCTGAAAAAACGAGGCCGGGGAGGCGTGTGGGGTGGGTGTGAAGTGGGGGGAGGTAGGTTGGTTGTTGGTGGGGGAGATTCTTTGGGGAAATGGTGACGCTATCCGGCGTAAATAGTGACGGTATATGGCAAGGATACCGTTAGTATCTTGAGCATATACCGTCACTATCTTTTCTATGTTAATCAAGCGGCCTATGTTGGCTTATATGCTGTATGTCAACAGGGATTTCTTGTGTATGTTTATTTATTGCTTTTCATTAGCAGGTATTCTTCAACAGCTTGTGCGGTGGCGTCTTTTAAGAGCACAGTTTTTTCCTTATTCAAAAGGTAGAGGGTGGGGATTGCTTTCAAGTCGTATAGTTGTTGTTCTTTGATGGCGAGTTTCTTGTCGTATCCGTTGATCCATTCTTTGGGGAATTCATTCAGGTGGTTTCGCCATTCGTCCAGTTCTTCGTCAGGATAGACGGAGAGGACTGTTAGTTTCTTTTGTTCCAGAAGTTGGTTGATGATAGGGGCGTTTTTCAGAGCGTCTATCGTTTCTGTGCAGGCATGGCAACCTGGGTTGTTGATGAATAGCAGGATGTAATCCGTTTGTTGTTGGTAGAGGGAACCTTGCGCGCCGGAGGCCAGCGTGTAGTTGAAGTTCAGGGCTTTGGTGCCGATGCGGTTTTTCTGGGCCAATTCCCGGCGGGCTTTGGGACGTACTTTTTCTATTTCCTCTAGCAGGGGGGAAGTTAACATAGCATCTAATACGGGGATGTAGAATTCTTCGTTACGCATGGGGGAGTTGGGGTCGTAGAGATATTTATCAGCCAGATCGGTGATGTAGGTGAATACCTTTTTGTCTGCGTTCGTTCGCTCGATTGTTTTCCGCATGGCTTCTTGTGCGGTTTCCAAAGGTACATGATTCAGTATGTCGCAATAGTCTGCCCAGGCTTGCTCGGTTATTTCGGGGTGGTGGATGTAATTGGTGTCGGCGAAGTTGACATGATCCCAATAGTGTTTCACTAGAAAATCTGCTCGTTGTTCGGGAGCTGTCATCATTGTGGGGATGGCAGGCAGGATGAAGGTTGTAATAGTATCCCGGGGAGCTTCGTTTTCACATTGATTGGAAGCGTTTCCACTTTTACAGGCACAAAGAAGGAGAATACACAAAGTAAATAGGATATTTATATTCGTTTTCATGACTTGCTATTTTTCATTTAACTTATGTATGTGCATTGAAGTATACATGTATTGAAGACAAAGATAGCTTTCTTTTTATTTTTATCAAAAAAATCATCTTTTTTTCAGTTACCGGAGTTTCAAATGGTGAATTTGGGAAGTTCGGGAAAGGATGAGCTGGAAAGAGGATCATGTTCTGTTTTTAAGATTTCCATCGAAAAAGAATACTTCAACATGATTAAACCAGAAGAGAAATTGCATAAACAAATGCAAGAATATGCAGAAACTCCGGCTTATTTTGTATGTTTTAGCGAGGAATATGCACTTTGGGGGGTAAGTAAAGCCTCCATTTCTTACCGATATAGCTTTGGTTTCTCACCGATGAACCTTCTGTTTCTCACTGACAAACCTTTGGTTTCTCGGTGAGGAAGCTGCGAAGGCATAAAAAGGTCCCTTTTTTGAGCTGGTTGGTCTTCGTCGGGTGATAAAAGGAAAATGGCAAAAAGACCGTATACCGATGATTTGTCTTTCCAAAAGAGTCGTATATTGGTAAATTACTTTTGTGTTGAAAGAAAAACGTTCTAAAATGTAAAATATAGGATTCCGCTGAAGGAAAATGCTACGCATTTAGGTAATCTTCCGCACGGTGATCCAATCTATTGTATTCTCGTGTGTTTTAATATTCCTTTTTTAAGAAAGTATGTACAGTGGTCATTCTTGCATTTTGCCCAGACTCTTCACTGTATTGGCGAACTCATCTTTCGGTACAATGGCTTTGTTGCGTGTCTTCAGTCGGTTGTTGTAGACCGTCTGCGGAGAGCAATGTAAGAATTCGGCTATCTTTACGCTATCGTTAATTCCCAGACGTACCAGCGCATATATGCGTAGTTCGGTATTCAGTAATTCTCCATCTTTTAGTAAAATCTGCTCGTCGGGATGCAGCAGGGCGTTGAAGTCTTCGACAAAATTGGGATAGACATGTAGAAAGATGGCGTCGAAGTTATGGTAAAGCTCTTTCAACTCATTCTGTGCCATAATCGGAGAGTCTGTCAATTCTTTTATGTCATCAAATTGTTTGGCTTTCATTTTCCTGTTAATACTTTTACGGAATTCGTCCAGCTTGCTGATATAGTTGGAACAGATGGAAAATACGTAACCTATATATTCTTCCTTTACATAATTGGATTCGCGAAGTTGGGCGTTTGTTTCTTTCAACTGTTCATTTAACGACTGTAACTGGCCGTTTGCTTTTTCCAACAGTTGATGGGTTTCCGACAGTTCGTCCACATGTTTGTTCAGCAACAGATTGCTTTCATTCAGTTGGGAGCGTGAATATGCCAGTCGCTTCATTTGCATATAGATATAGAGAATGGCAATCAGTAAGATGATTGAAAGAATACTGACCAGAAACAAGAATGTATGCAAACGGGCTTCCTGTCGGATATTTCTTTCTTGATAGGCCCGATGAATGGCGTCTTGTGTTTCCGAAATGCCGATAACACGTACCCGGTTACGATAAAGTTGGGCGTTTTGGAGGCAGTAATTAATATAGGTATAGGCACGGTCTATATCATTCAGTTCATACAATGTTTTTGACAGCTCTTCCAGCGAAGCAATGTCCTTGTTTGCTGTTTTCACATCCGCCATTGCCGAATAAATCATATATTTCAAATACTCGTTTTGTTGATTGCTATCCTGATAAAGGCAGGCTAGGATATAGGCATTCATTGCATCACGTCGGGTTTCCAGGGATGACCTCTCTACTTCATTCAAGAGTTCTTTCTTTATGGATTCCGTATCAGTGCTTCCCAGAAATTTCCACCCTTTGTACCATAAATAGAAAGGGTCTTGAGGGGTGATATAGGCATAGATAGAGTCTTTATATGCTTTTTCTTTCTCATAATATCCTTCACGGATATTTGTATTGTCATCTCCTGAATACTGTCTGAAATGGGAGTACAGATACATCAACTGTCCGTAATATTCCACTTTCAGTTCAGGGGTGAGTAATTGGCTCGAAACATTGCGTAATTCATCTAATGCCTCCTTCAACAAACCGGTAGCAGCCAGAAGAAAAGACTTCTTGATTTTCCATTCCGCTTTCCATTCTTTTTTATTTAGCTTGTCGGCGATGTCCAGATTCTGGTCTACATAAATCATGGCGGAATCGGAATTATAAACGAAATATTCATCGTAATACATCTTGTTCAGCCAATAGCGTTCTTCTGATGTACGGATATTCCGTCCCTGATTATGGAGTTGGTTTATTTTGGCCTCTTTAGCAGCGACGAAGTCATCCTTTCGCGCGATTAAAGAATCTAATTTTGATAGAAGAGACTCAATTTCCATACTATGGGAGTCAGCAGACAAAAAGGTAGAAGTAAATAAAAGTAATAAGGTAAACAGATGTTTCATTGTACTATATTTGGTTAGACGTACAAATATAAGTCAATCCTTTTAAATATGGCGGATGTTCTTTAGGAAAAAGTTAGGTTATATAATCGTTTGATGATGAATACCTCTTCCCGTTTTATTTATTAAAGTTTACTTTTTGCTCTCTTCTTTTTAGAGTAATACGTTAATAATTAGATTATTATCAAAAATGGTGATTTACTTTTGCGCTTTACCTGCTCATACAGGCTATATGTACTTGTTTTATCTTTGCGTTGACAAAAGTCATAAGAAATTTGAGTGTTAACTTTAATATTTTGTGTTATGAGAAATGATTTAAAAAAGACGCAAGCGTTCAGATATATGTTATCTGTCGGATGCTTGCTGTTTTTCTTTTCTATCGGTATGTTTGCCCAGCAGACTGTGAAAGGAATAGTAAAAGATGTAACCGGTGAGCCCATTATCGGTGCGAGTGTATTGGTAAAAGGTACTAATAACGGTACTATTACTAATCTTGATGGTGCTTTTTCTCTCTCCAATGTAGAAGAGGGGGTAGAGATTGAAATAACCTACGTAGGTTATCTTCCGCAAATTGTGAAAGCTACTATCGCTCCGCTCAACATTATTTTACGGGAAGATACGAAAACTTTGGATGAGATAGTAGTGATTGGTTATGGTACTCAGAAGAAGAGTGTGGTAACGGCTTCTATTGCCAAGGTCTCTTCCGAAGATTTGAGCAGAACATCTCCCACACGTGTGGACAATGCGTTGAAAGGTCTGGCAGCCGGTGTTCAGGTCACTACCCTCAATGGTCAGCCGGGAGCGAGCTCAAGAGTACGTGTGCGTGGTATTGGTACTATCAACAACTCCGACCCGCTTTACATTATTGATGGTATGCCGGTAGACGGTGGTATTGATAATATCAATCCCGCTGATATTGCCAGTATCGAAGTATTGAAAGATGCAGCTTCCGGAGCCGTTTATGGGGCTCGTGCGGCAAATGGTGTTGTTCTCGTTACTACAAAGAAAGGTAGTATCGGCAAAACTAAAGTGAGTTATGACTTCTCTTATGGATGGCAAAGTGCATGGAAGAAGCGGGATATGCTGAATGCTACCCAATATGCTACATTGATGAATGAGGCTGCCGATTATGCAGGCGAGGCTCCCCGTTTTGAACAGGTTGCTTCTTTAGGTTCGGGTACCAATTGGCAGGACGCCTTGTTCTATGATAATGCTCCGGTCCAGAATCACCAGTTAAGCATCAGCGGTGCTTCCGAGAAGGTAAATTACTATTTTTCATTAGGATATTATGATCAGGACGGTATCATTGGGGGAAACTACGATGCTTCCAACTACCAACGTCTGTCACTGCGTAGCAACACAATGTACACGCTGTTTGACGAATCGGAACAACGTAATTGGCTGAAAAAGATGACATTCTCTATGAACATAGCTTATTCTCGCGTGAATAGTGTGGGGGTCACTGCCGGCAGTCTGACCGGATCTCCGCTCGGCGACGCTTTGTTCATGGATCCTACCATGTCCGTTTACGCTAAAGATGAAAGCGAACTTCAGAATTATGACCGGAATACTTATGGTGACCCTATCTACGACAAACGTAGCGGACAGTTGCTTTCCATGCCGAGCAGTGATTTCAATGAACTTGCAAATCCGCTTGCAAGACTTTCCTTACCCTATGAAAAGAATAATTCTGATAAGATTATCGCTACTTTGGCTGCCGAACTAAGTGTTTGGGATCATTTGAAATATAAATTCTCTTGGGGTTCCGATCTCGCATTCTGGGGAAAAGACGGATGGAATCATCCTCACTATCTGAATAAAAATGCTACGAATGACAAATCGAAAGTGTGGTCTGAAATGAATCGTGGCTATACGTGGCAGATTGAGAATGTGTTGACGTATGACAAAACGTTTGGTGTTCATTCTTTTGCGGTTGTGTTGGGGCAGTCGGCCAAGAAGTATACAGGACGCGGATTAAAGGGCGATGCAATGGATATGATTGAATATATTGGGGACAAGGCAAACTTGGATTTCACAACCGGTTTGCAGTCTGCAGGTAAACGTAATGCCACCGGTGGGGCATTTGACCCGACAACGTTGGCTTCCTACTTCGGGCGGTTGAGCTATAACTATGATGAACGCTATATGTTACAGGTTACTGTGCGTCGTGACGGTTCGTCTAACTTCGGTCCTAATAACAAATGGGCTACCTTCCCTTCCGTATCTTTAGGATGGAACATAACAAATGAAAAGTGGATGGATCAACGTCCATCTTGGTTGACTAATACAAAACTGCGCCTCTCTTGGGGGAAGAACGGTAACGAAAATATCGGAGCTTTCCGTTATATGGCCAATGTAGCTATCGGCAACAACTATGTGTTCGGCACTCCGGGACACCAGAGCATCGTCATGGGTAGTAAGCCGTCCGGCACTCCCAATAAGGACTTGAAATGGGAAGAATCGGAACAATATGATGCCGGTCTGGATTTCGGCTTCTTCAACAATGCTTTGACTTTCACGGTGGATTATTTCTACAAGAAGACGAATGGCATGCTGAAGGAAATGAGTATTCCTTCTTATTTGGGTGAGTCCAAGCCTTGGGGCAACGTTGGTTCGATGAAGAATGAGGGAGTTGAACTGGAGTTGGGGTATAAGTTCAATAAAGGTGACTGGAACTTCGGAATATCCGCTAATGCCAGCTATCTGAAAAATGAATTGATTAATCTGGGGAATGCCGATGGCTTTGAGATGTATGACAATGTTCACCAGATTGGTAACGTATCCCGTGCGGAAAACGGAATGCCATATCCTTATTTCTATGGTTATAAAACAAACGGTATCTTCCAGAACAAGGAGCAGATTGATGCTTACGTGAATGATAAAGGGCAGAAGCTGCAGCCCAACGCAGTGCCGGGTGACGTAATCTTTGTAGACTTTGACAAGAACGGAGAGATCAATGATAAGGATAAGACAATGATTGGTAAGGGAACTCCTGATTGGACATTCGGTTTGAATCTCAATGCTTCCTGGAAAAATATCGACTTCAGCATGTTGCTGTCAGGTGCTATGGGGCAGGAAATCATGGACGTAACCCGTCGTCTGGACTGCCGCTATGTGAATCTTCCCGCAGAGTTTATGAATCGTTGGCATGGTGAAGGAACTTCCAATACAATGCCTCGTTTTTCTTGGGCAAACAACAATGATAACTGGCGTGTTTCTGATCTTTATGTCCATAATGGTTCTTACGCACGTATCAAGAACATTCAGTTGGGTTATACATTGCCGTCCTACCTGACTCAGAAGATCTTTATTCAGAAGCTTCGTTTCTATGTGGCTGCCGAGAACCTGCTGACAATGACTTCTTATAAAGGTCTGGATCCGGAACTCAATGGTGACGAACGTTCCAATGGTATCGACCGTGGTTACTATCCTCAGGCGCGTACCTTTACCGTAGGTGTTAATCTTAATTTTTAATGAATATAAAGCATACAGATATGAAAAAGTTTACATTATATAGCTTCGCCGCTCTGGCTTTGATGCTGGGTACAGCATCTTGCGGTGACGACTTCCTGTCAGTTGAGCCTTCAAGCAGCTTGCCCATTGACGGATATTATACTACAGAATCCCGAATGATGGAGTCAGCAGTGGCTGCTTACGATCCGATGCAATGGTATGACTACTTTGGTGGATGGGCACCCTTGAGCTTGGTATGGGACTCTATGGCCGATGATATGTATGTCGGTGGCGGCAACACATCCGACCAGTCACAGATTCACCTGATTTCCCAGTACAAGTCCGATCCCCGTAATAATATCGATGGAGCGTGGACAACAAGTTATTCAGGTATCAATCGGTCTATCCGGTTGATTGATAATGCGAAGGATTCAGATCTATCTGATGATAAAAAGGCTCTTTTTATAGCCGAAGGCCGTGCGATGCGTGCCTGGTATTATCTTGTTCTTTGGAAAACATGGGGCAATATTCCTTTTTATGAGGAGAACTTGACCAGCCTTCCTTATCTGGCAGATCAATTAACTGTAGATCAGGTTTATGAAAAGGTGGTTGTCGATTTGGAGAGCGTGCTGGACAGTGAAGTACTTCCGATGAAACAACCCGACGAATGGGCCGGACGTATGACGCAAGCTGCTGCTTCCATGATTTACGCTGATTATGTGATGTACCAGAAAGACCAGTCTCGTTACGGAAAGGCTTTGGGATATATGAAAGCAATCATCAATTCGCACAAGTATGACTTGGTTAAAAATTATAATGATCTTTATGCGCTTGATAAGGAATGGAACGAAGAAATCATATTCGATGTAAATTATATAGCTAAAGGAGGTAAACGTACTTGGGGGAATGCCAATTTTACAGGTGGTACTGTATATCCTGAAATGATTGGCATTGATGGCTTGACTATCAAATGTGCAGAGGGGCATACTCCTGAATTTACAAGCGGCTGGGGGTTCGGCTCTGTTTCTAAAGAAGTGTATGACGCTTTTGAAGACAATGACCGTCGCCGCGATGTTGCCATTCTTAATCTGGATAAATATGCAAGGGCGAAATTCGCAGAAGGGGATACCGTCACTTATGGTGGTCGTTATCAGAACACCGGTTACTTCCTGCGCAAATACCTGCCCCGTCCGGGTGATACGGAAGGCAGTGTAGGTGATGCCGGTTTGAACCATGATGAAAATCTTCATCTTTACCGTTATGCCGAGACATTGCTCAATGCGGCTGAACTGGCTTTGGCTACCGGTGACGGTCTTGCGCAAGATTATTTCGATCTTGTCCGTGAACGTGCCGGTGTAGCTTCTATCCCTGTTACCGTGGATAATATCATTAATGAACGTCGACTTGAATTTGTGGGTGAGGGAAAACGTTATTTCGACCTTGTCCGCTCCGGAAAGGCTGCTACTGTACTCAAAGCCGGAGCCGGTGTGGTTCTACGGACTAAGCGTACCTATAATTTTGACAAGGATCAGTGGGAAGGTGAAAATACTTGGGGTGGACAGGCTGTCCCGGAACGTGTTGACTGGACAGAAAACAAGAAATACATTCCTATTCCTCAGAGTGAAATAGAAGCTGCACAAGGCTCGATTACGCAGAATCCATATTAATTTAATAAGTATATTTCCTTAGAATGCCTTGCTTGTGCCACGCCTTTGACGCGATATGAGCAAGGCATAATCAAATTAGAAGAATAACATATGATGAAACATTTCAAACTGTCTTCTGCCTGTTTGCTTATGCTTTCTTTCTTTGCCTGCACACCGCAAGCTGGTAGTGAGAAGGATAGGGACATAGACAATAAGGTCGAAGAACTGCTGGGTAAGATGACTTTGCAGGAAAAAATAGGGCAGATGAATCAGTTGAGTCCGAATGGAAGCATTGATCAGATAGCCGGGGTGGTAAAAGAAGGAAAAGTGGGTTCTCTGTTGAATCTGACTGACCCTGAATTGGTGAATAAAGTGCAGGAAATAGCTGTGAAGGAATCCCGGTTGGGGATTCCTGTCCTGATGTCGCGTGATGTGATTCATGGATACAAAACTATATTTCCTATTCCATTGGGGCAAGCGGCAACCTTTAATCCCCGAATAGCAGAGGATGGAGCCCGCATAGCCGCTGTTGAGGCATCTGCCGATGGTATTCGCTGGACTTTTGCTCCGATGATTGATATTTCCCGTGATCCGAGATGGGGACGTATGGCGGAAAGTTGTGGCGAAGATCCTTATCTGTCTGCTGTGATGGGAGCGGCGATGGTTAAGGGGTTTCAGGGGGATTCTCTGGACGACCCGACAGCCATAGCGGCATGTGCCAAGCATTTTGTGGGTTATGGTGCCGCTGAAGGTGGCAAGGATTATAATTCGACATTCATACCGGAACGTGAATTGCGCAATGTCTATTTCCCTCCTTTCGAGGCGGCTGCCAAGGCAGGGTGTGCCACGTTCATGACTTCTTTTAATGATAATGACGGAGTGCCTTCTACCGGTAATTCCTTTATATTAAAAGAGGTGCTGCGTGGAGAATGGAATTATGACGGCGTAGTTGTGACGGATTGGGCGTCGGCTACCGAGATGATTGCGCACGGTTTCTGCAAAGATGCGAAGGAAGCGGCTGAAAAGTCGGTCAATGCAGGTATAGATATGGAAATGGTAAGCGGTTCCTTTATGGAAAATCTGGAGACTTTGGTAAAAGAAAAAAAGGTTTCGGTAGCTACTATTGATAATGCAGTTCGTAATATCTTACGTTTAAAGTTCCGCTTAGGGTTGTTCGATAATCCTTATGTGATATCAGATCAAACAGTAAAATATGCGGAAAGTCATTTGGCGAAAGCGAAAGAAGCAGTAGAGCAGTCGGTCATCTTATTGAAGAATGATAACGAGGTTCTTCCTTTGGGGGAGATGGTGCGTACGGTTGCTGTAGTCGGCCCGATGGCGGATGCCCCTCATGATCAGATGGGTACGTGGGTGTTTGATGGTGAAAAGGAACATACACAGACTCCGCTGAAGGCATTGCGGGAAATGTATGGAGACAAGGTTCAGATTATTTATGAACCGGGATTGGCCTATAGCCGCGACAAACAGACTTCGGGTATAGCAAAGGCGGTGGCAGCAGCTCGGCGGGCGGATGTGGTACTGGCTTTTGTCGGTGAAGAATCTATTCTGTCGGGCGAAGCTCACTCCTTGGCTGATTTGAATTTGCGTGGAGCGCAATCGGAATTGATTGAAGCGTTGGCAAAAGCCGGTAAACCGCTGGTGACGGTGGTTATGGCAGGTCGTCCGCTCACTATTGGTAAAGAAGTGGATGAATCGGCTGCCGTGCTTTATTCCTTTCATCCGGGAACGATGGGTGGTCCGGCTATTGCAGATTTACTGTTCGGCAAGGTTGTTCCGAGTGGGAAGACTCCGGTTACTTTTCCGAAGATGGTGGGACAGGTCCCTGTTTATTATGCGCATCATCACACGGGACGTGCTCCCAGCGGCAAGGAAACATTGATTGATGATATTCCATTGGAAGCCGGGCAGACCTCGTTGGGTTGCACTTCTTTTTATATGGATGCAGGTTTTGGTCCTTTGTTCCCCTTTGGTTACGGATTGTCGTATACTACTTTTGCCTATGATGTGTTGGAATTATCGGCTGATAAGTTGGCGGCAAATGCTACATTGACGGCGAGAGTGAACGTGACGAATACCGGAAAGTATGCCGGAACAGAAGTTGTCCAGCTCTATGTGCAGGATAAGGTGGCTTCTGTAGCCCGTCCGGTGAAGGAGTTAAAAGGTTTCCAGCGTGTCACTTTACAGCCGGGAGAGACCAAGACTGTAACTTTCTCATTGCCCGTCAGTGAATTGGCTTTCTGGAACATTGATATGAAGAAGGTGGTGGAGCCCGGAGAATTTAAGTTGTGGTTGGGTACAAACAGTGAGGAAGGACTTTCCGCTGATTTTGAAGTAATAAATTAATTGTTAGAAATAGGTATGAAATATATAATTTATGTATTATTGTTTGTGGGGGGATTTGCTTCATGTCAGCAAAAACAGGCGCAGCAACAGGAAATTGCGCCTGCTCCTGAAGCATTCGTGCGTGTGTCCGGACAGGACTTGATTCAGCCGGACGGCAGCAAACTATTTATTAAAGGTACGAATCTGGGTAACTGGTTGAATCCCGAAGGATATATGTTCGGCTTCAATAAAACTAATTCCGGACGTTTCATCAATGAGATGTTTTGTCAGATGGTAGGTCCGGACTTTGTGACAGAATTTTGGAAACAGTTTAAAGACAACTATATCACCCGCAAGGATGTGGAATTTATCGCTTCTACGGGGGCAAATACCATTCGTCTTCCTTTCCATTATAAACTCTTCACTGATGAGGACTATATGGGGCTGACAGGGAGGCAGGACGGATTTGCCCGTGTGGACAGTGTCGTGAACTGGTGTCGTGATAATAATCTTTACCTGATTCTGGATATGCACGATGCTCCGGGCGGACAGACAGGTGATAATATTGATGACAGTTACGGTTATCCCTGGCTGTTTGAAAGCGAGGTAAGTCAACGGTTGTTCTGTGATATTTGGAAGGAGATTGCCGATTATTATAAGAATGAGCCTGTTATATTGGGATATGAGTTAATCAACGAGCCTATCGCTCCCTATTTTGAAAATATGGAAGAACTGAACGCAAAGCTGGAACCTCTGCACAAGCGTGCGTTGAAAGCTATTCGTGAGGTGGATAACAATCATATTGTCCTGATCGGAGGAGCACAGTGGAATGGTAACTTCAAGCCGTTCAAGGACGCTGCTTATGACGATAAACTGATGTACACTTGCCATCGTTACGGAGGTGATCCTACAAAGGAAGCTATCCAGACTCTTATTAATTTCCGTGACAGTGTGAACCTGCCGATGTATATGGGTGAAATCGGTCACAATACTGATGAATGGCAGGCGGCTTTTTGTAAGGTGATGGAAGAAAACAACATCGGGTACACGTTCTGGCCGTATAAAAAGATAGATGGTTCTTCGTTTATGGGTATCAAGGTGCCGGAAGGTTGGGAGCAAGTAGTTGCTTTCTCGGAAGCACCTCGCGCTACTTACAAAGAGATACGGGATGCACGTCCTGATCAGGAGGTGGCAAAGAAAGCGATGTCGGCATTTATAGAGAATAGTAAATGTGAGAATTGTATGCCGCAAACGGGTTATATCCGTTCGCTGGGCTTGTGGGTTAATAAATAAAAAATGGATGACCATGAAAAGTATGATTATTTCGGGCATGTTGGCCCTATTGTTGGGTAGTGCGGTTCAGGCGCAAACGATTCCCGTTTATTTGGATAATACAAAACCTGTAGAGGAAAGAATAGAAGATGCGCTCAACCGTATGACTTTGGAAGAGAAAGTGGCGATGACACATGCCCAGTCCAAGTTTTGCTCACCGGGTGTGGCACGTTTGGGAATTCCCGAATTCTGGATGACAGACGGTCCTCATGGTATTCGTCCCGAAGTGCTTTGGGATGAGTGGGAACAGGCCGGATGGTCTAATGATTCTTGTGTGGCTTTTCCTGCACTGACTTGTCTGGCGGCAACATGGAATCCTGAAATGTCTATGCTTTATGGAAAGAGTATCGGTGAAGAGGCGCGTTATCGTAATAAGTCCGTGTTGTTAGGTCCCGGAGTGAATATTTACCGTACTCCGCTGAACGGGCGTAATTTCGAATATATGGGTGAAGACCCTTATCTGGCCGGACAAATGGTAGTTCCTTATATACAGGGGGTACAACAGAATGGCGTTGCCGCTTGCGTAAAACACTATGCGCTGAATAATCAGGAAGTGAACCGCCATACCACCAACGTTATTGTGGATGACCGTGCTTTGTATGAAATTTATCTGCCTGCTTTCAAGGCTGCTGTCCGGCAGGGCAAGGCTTGGGCCATCATGGGATCTTACAACTTGTATAAAGGTCAGCACGGTTGTCATAACCAATATTTGCTGAATGATATCCTGAAAGGTGAATGGGGATTTGACGGAGTGGTTGTTTCCGACTGGGGAGGTACCCACGACACGGAAGAAGCTATTCATAATGGCTTGGATATGGAGTTCGGCAGTTGGACAAACGGACTTTCCAATGGGGCAAGCAATGCTTATGATAACTACTATCTGGCACATCCGTATCTTACATTGATAAAGGAAGGTAAAGTAGGAACAAAAGAGTTGGATGATAAAGTGAGGCGCATTCTTCGTCTGGCTTATCGGACAACAATGGATAGGGAACGTCCTTGGGGTGCTTTGTGCTCGGAAGCCCATTTTGCTGCCGCCCGTCATATCGGTGAGGAGGGTATTGTGTTGCTGCAGAACAATAACAATGTATTGCCTATTGATTTGGATAAGGTGAAAAAGATTGCTGTGATTGGTGAAAATGCTGTGAAGATGATGACAGTGGGCGGTGGTAGTTCTTCACTGAAAGTGAAACATGAGCTTTCTCCGTTGGATGGGATCAGAACTAGATTCGGAAATAGGGCGGAAGTTGTTTATGCCCGTGGATATGTGGGTGATCCTACAGGTGAGTATAACGGTGTGAAGTCTGGTCAGGACTTGAAAGACGACCGTTTGCCGGAAGAACTTATTGCTGAAGCAGTGGAAGTTGCCAAAGAGGCTGATTATGTGATCTTTGTCGGTGGGTTGAACAAGAGTGCGCATCAGGATTGCGAGGATGCAGACCGCAAGGAACTTGGTCTGCCTTATGGACAAAATGAGGTGATAAAAGCTTTGGCACAGGCTAACAAAAATCTGGTTGTCGTCAATATCTCGGGTAATGCAGTATCTATGCCGTGGATTAAGGATGTTCCGGCTGTGCTTCAGGCATGGTACTTAGGTTCGGAAGCCGGCAGTGCGATAGCGGCAATTTTGGCAGGTGATGTGAACCCGTCGGGGAAATTGCCGTTTACTTTCCCGGCTGCTCTGGAGGAGGTAGGTGCTCATAAATTAGGCGATTATCCGGGTGTTCTTAGAGCGGATGGCAGTAATATTGTGGATGAGGAATACAATGAAGGAATTTTCGTAGGTTATCGTTGGGCGGATAAACAGAAAACAAAACCTTTGTTTCCTTTCGGACATGGTTTGAGTTATACTACTTTTAAATATGGAAAGGCTGTAGCTGATAAGAAGGTAATGGGAGCGGATGAAACGCTTACTATTACTGTACCGGTAACAAATACAGGTAGTCGTGAGGGTAGCGAAGTAGTACAATTGTATATCAGTGACTTGAAATCATCATTGCCTCGTCCTGTAAAGGAGCTGAAAGGATTCAGTAAAGTGAGGCTGGCTCCGGGTGAGACAAAGGAGATTACTTTTACTGTCAATGAAGATGCTTTGAAATTCTTTGATGACACCCGTCATCAGTGGGTGTCAGAAGCGGGTAAGTTCGAGGCAGTCATAGCATCTTCCGCTATAGATGTCAAGTCCAGAGTTCCTTTTGAGCTAAAATAGAGTTGTAATTCTTGTTTCTTTATGGTTCTTCGTCAAGTTTCGTGTTGGCAAATCTCATTGAAAGACCGATGTGTAAGGGTCTTTAGCATAAATTAAATAACACGGAATTTGACTGAGAACCTTATTTCTCCTTTGCCAGCGTAAATACGAATTCCAGTCCGCCACCCTGATTATTTTTGGCGGAGATGTTGCCGCCGTGGATAATAACGGCATTTTTTACGATAGCCAGCCCTAATCCTGTTCCGCCCAGTTTTCGTGAGCGTCCTTTGTCTACCCGGTAGAAGCGTTCGAAGAGGCGGTTCAGATGTTCGGGAGACACTCCTATACCTGTGTCGGCAAAGCTGAAATAGTAGAATTTCTCATCTTCGCGGAAACAGTTGATATTTATTTGAATATTGGTTCCGGCGTATGCAATGGCATTGTCCATCAGGTTGCGGAAGATGGAATAGAGCAGTGAGTAATTACCTTTGATTTGTATGCTCTTTTTCAGGGAGTTGATTACTGTGATATGCTTTTCGTCCAGTTCCAGTGACACCTCATTGATAATGTTTCCTACTAATACACTGATATCCACTCGTTCCATATCAATCATGCTGGCGGCTTCATCCATGCGGGTGAGTACAGAGATGTCACGTAACAGTCGGCTCAAACGGTTGCTTTGTGCATAACAACGTTCGAGGAATACGTTGATCTTCTCACGTGGAATATTCTCGTTGCTGACAATGGTTTCCAAATACCCCTGAATACTGCTGACGGGAGTTTTCAATTCGTGGGCGATATTTTGGGTCAGTTGGCGTTTGAGTCTTACTTGCTCTTCTTCCTGGGTGACGTCATTGATGGAGATTTCAAAGCTGGCATCCTGGAAGATGATACATTCTACGATAAATGTCCGTCCGTTCTTGTTGATGGTGACTGACATTCGTTTCTCACCTTTTCCTCTTGAACGTTCTTGCTGGTTCTTGTTGATAAAATGAATAATTTCTTTCAGTTCATTGATGGCAAAGACTTCTTCTGTCGTTTCCAGATTTGAATCCGAGATCAGGTTACTGTATTGGGTAAAGAGGTTGTTGACTAGAATTTCTTTCTTGTCTTTTGTGAATATACCCAGTCCTTCGTGTGAAATCTGAAGATGGGTAATCAGTTTTTCACGCTCAATGTAGAGAGCTTCTTTGGTTTCGTGCAGTCGTTTGTAGATTTGAATGATATGTTGGGAGATTTCCCCCAGTTCATTGTGCGGGAAAGCCGATTGCATAGCCATTTCGATAGGCTCGTTCCGGTCGGCGCGCATGGCAAATTCACGGAGCTGGTTGATGGAAGTGCCCAGTTTGTTGGTGAATTTATAGAAGATAATCACTAATAATAAGGTCACGATGATGGTAAACCATAGATAGTGCGGGTCTGCTTGCAGATTGTTGATGAGGCTGACATTATAAGGCAAAGCCGAGCGCACGATATAATCTTTATAGCGGGTGGCTGAATAGAAATAGGGAAGTCCGGTTGTTTCGGAAGTACGGCGTACGTCATATCCGTTGCCATGCTTTATTGCTTTTTGTACTTCCGGACGGTTCTGATGATTCTCTATCTGCCTGTTATGGCTCGGATAACTGTCGTAAACCACATTTCCTTCCATATCGATAAGGGTTACGCGTAGATCCTCCAGAATATGGTTGTTGACATATCCATTGATTATTTCACTGTCAATGGCTTGTTCGTCCAACTGTTCGTAGAGTCTGCTGTTGTAATCTTGCAATTTTGTATTCAGCAGTTCTATTTTGTATTCCCGTTCTCGTTGATACTGGTAAGCAATGAAACAAATGGCAAATACCAGAAACAGTGAGATAACCGAAAGGAAAAGCTTCCGGCTGAAAGAAAGAAAATGCTTTTGAGTTACAGGCAGGTTCATAATAACTATTTAATTCGGCATAATTATTTATTCAGCTTCAAAACAGTATCCGTATCCGAGACGGGTGACAATACATTTGCCGTATACACCAATCTTTTTACGCAGACGGGTGATGTTTACGTCGATGGTACGGTCGAGCACGTACACTTCGTCACTCCAGATGCGGGCCAGGATGTCTTCACGCGAAAATACACGTCCCTTATTCTGTACCAGCAGAAGCAATATCTCAAATTCTTTTTTGGTCAATGGCACTTCTTCGTTGTCGATACTTACTTTCTTCTTGGTGATATCAATGACGAGCGATTGATAAGTAAGACGTTCGGGAGCTCTTTCCGTTTCCGTTGCTACCGTGCGTCTTAGTACAGCCTTCACACGGGCAATGACCTCACGCAGAGAGAAAGGTTTCGAAATATAATCGTCCGCTCCCAGATTGAATCCGGTCACGGTATCGTTTTCAGTATCTTTTGCCGTGATAAAGATGATAGGCACTTTCGCTGTTTTCTTGTCTTTCTTCAAGATATTCGCCATTTTGAATCCGGAGATTTCTCCCATCATCACATCGAGGAGAATCAAGTGATAGCTGCTGATGTCCATCTTCATTGCTTCTTCAGCAGAGTTTGCAGTATCAACTTCATAACCTTCGTTTTCAAGATTGAATTTCAGAATCTCACAGAGGTCTTCTTCATCGTCGACAACTAGAATACGGTAATCGTTCATAAGATATATGTATTAATGTGATATGACAAAGTTACGTTTTTATTTTATCCTTTGCAAAGATGAGGAGACTTTGTTACGGGCAGATGAAACAGACGTTACAATCATGTTACATTCCGGGAATCGAGAGGGCTGATATAAAATATAAAAGTTTTTGCTGATTGTAAGAGGAAAAAACGAACGCTATTTGTTATCTTTGTTAGCGAGATATAATAGAAATGTTTGACCATAGAAACTACAAATAATGATAAAAATTGACCTGAAAAGACATCGGCGGGAAATAATAGGCTCTGTTGTGGTGCTGTTAATTTTCCTTGGCGGTATGTCTGTGTTTAAATATACTTCATTCAATTCCGGTTTTGAGATTGTAGACGATTTGGGAGGGAATATATTCCCTTCGGCGATTCTGTCTGTTGCCACTACTGACGCGCAGGTGATTGTTCCGTCAGATTCAACGTATTTGGGGAATCCGAAATCGTGTATTGCTATTCGGGTGAAGTCGAAGACAGCCTATAGCCGGGTACGGATTGAAGTGGCTGAAACACCTTTTTTCTCCCGTTCGGTGTCGGAATTTGTACTGAACAAGCCCAGAACGGAATATACGATTTATCCTGATATCATCTGGAACTATGAAGCCTTGAAAAATGAGGTGCAGGCAGAACCGGTAAGTGTGGCTATTACTGTTGAGATGAATGGAAAGGATCTGGGGCAACGGGTGCGTACATTCTCAGTACGTAGTATCAATGAATGTCTGTTGGGGTATGTATCGAATGGAACCAAATTCCATGATACAAGTATTTTCTTTGCTGCCTATGTCAATGAAGAGAATCCGATGATCGACCAGTTGCTTCGCGAGGCATTGAATACCCGTATTGTCAATCGTTTCCTTGGCTATCAGAGCAAAGCTAAAGGGGCGGTGGACAAGCAAGTGTACGCCCTTTGGAACATATTGCAGAAACGCAAATTCCGTTACAGTTCTGTTTCCAACACCAGCCTTTCGAGCAATGTTGTTTTCTCGCAGCGTGTCCGTACGTTTGATGATGCGCTGGAATCTTCACAGATTAATTGTGTGGACGGTAGCGTACTGTTCGCTTCATTGCTCCGTGCCATCAATATCGATCCGATCCTGGTACGTACACCGGGGCATATGTTTGTGGGGTATTATACGGATAATTCACATACGGACAAGAACTTTCTGGAAACAACCATGATTGGTGACGTCGATCTGGATGATTTCTTTCCGGATGAACAGCTGGACTCTACGATGGTAGGCAAATCGCAGAATGAAATGTCATTGCTGACTTTCGAGAAATCAAAGCAATATGCTAATAAAAAGTATAAGGAGAATGAGGCAGGAATCCACTCCGGAAAGTTGAACTATATGTTTCTGGAGATTTCTAAAGATGTGCGTAGGAAAATACAGCCTATAGGGAAATGATGTTTTTCAGGCACGGATTACACGGATTACGCTGTTGCTTTATGTTATCATCTTTCCGAAAACTGCGAAAACCGTGTAATCCGTGCCTGAAATTCGTATTTAATTCGTACTTTTGCCAAGTAATCATTTAATGAAAAAGAATGAAAGGCAAGAAATTTATCTCTCCCGGGGCATGGTTTTCAATGAGCTATCCGTCAGACTGGAACGAGTTTGAAGATGGCGAAGGCTCTTTTCTTTTCTATAATCCCGATGTATGGACGG
>OGOR01000641.1_pt1 | contig 26124 bp, 17 predicted proteins | sample 1552771 | NCBI WGS metagenome assembly OGOR01 (sample SAMEA2580124, study PRJEB22360) | human gut metagenome | biome: human gut; feature: human-associated habitat; material: faeces | place: Denmark | collected 2008/2010
GTTATGAGGATTAGTCTAGCACTACTTTTCGCAGTAGTATTACAACTTTCTGCCGGAAATGGTTATGCCCAGCGAACGCGGGTTGCTATTTCGATGAATAATGTATCTGTAGAACAGGTACTGAATAAAATAGAGGAGACTTCTGACTATGTTTTCCTTTATAATGATAAAACGATTCAGAAGAATCGTATTGTTTCTGTGAATAATAATTCAGGTAAGATCTTGGATATTCTTGATGAGGTTTTCAAAGGAACTGATATTACTTATACAGTGGTTGATAAGCAGATTATTTTGTCTACCAATAAATTGAATGTGACAGAACAAGATCCTGCCATTCAAGTAAAAGGTACGGTTAAAGATGCAAAAGGAGAACCTTTGATTGGGGTGAATGTGAAGGTGAAAGGAACAACTACCGGTGCTATTACGGATTTTGACGGGAACTTTCAAATTCAAGCTAAAAAGGGAGCGATATTGGAGGTGTCTTATATTGGATATACTTCTCAAGAAATAAAGGTCACGGATAATAAACCTCTCTCCATTTTGATGACGGAAGACACAAAAGTATTGAATGAGGTAGTTGTGACTGCTTTAGGTATTAAACGTGAAGCCAAGTCTTTAACATACAATGTACAACAGATTGGCGGTGACGAAGTGGCAAAGGCAAAAGATATGAATGTAATGAGCAGCCTTGCCGGTAAGGTGGCTGGTGTAAATATTAATTCAAGTGCGTCTGGTATCGGTGGTAGTGCTCGCGTAGTAATGCGTGGTACAAAGTCTATATCTGGTAATAACAATGCCCTTTATGTGGTAGATGGAGTTCCTTTAGCTAATATATCAGGTGAGCAACCCGATGACCAGTATACAGGTGCCGGACAGTCCGGTGATGGCTTGGCCAATTTTAATGTTGATGATATAGAATCAATATCCGTTCTTAGTGGTTCTGCTGCTGCCGCATTGTATGGTTCTGCTGCTGCCAATGGTGTGGTGCTTATTACAACAAAGAAAGGTGCTGTGGATAAGACTAGGTTGACTTATAGTAATAATACCACTTTCTATTCTCCATTTTTATTACCGGATTTTCAGAATACATACGGTTCGGAAACAGGAGAATGGTATAGTTGGGCATCCAGGCTGTCATCTCCTACAGATTATGAAGTAAAAGATTTCTTTCAGACAGGCTATAATGTAGCGAACACAGTAAGTCTGACTACGGGAACACAGAAAAATCAGACCTATGTATCCGTAGGCGCAGTGAACGCTCGGGGGATCATTCAGAATAATGATTTGGACCGGTATAATTTTTCTGTTCGTAATACAACTTCCATGTTGAATGACAAACTGAATATGGATTTGAGCTTTATGTATTCTAATGTAAAGGAACAGAATATGTTGGCACAAGGAGAGTATGCCAATCCGTTAGTTCCTGTCTATCTGTTTCCGCGGGGTGATGACTTTTCGAAATATCAGTATTATGAACGGTATGATGTGGATCGTAATATAAAGACGCAGTTCTGGCCATTGAAAGAGAATGGGTTATCCATGCAAAATCCTTACTGGATCACTAATCGGAATATGTATACTAATAAGAAAGACCGCTTTTTGGCAAGTGGCTCATTGAAATATACGATAACAGATTGGTTGAATGTTTCCGGACGGGTAAAGCTGGATAAGGAAACAATTAATTCGGAAAAGAAAATGTATGCTTCTACTTTGAATGTCATTGCAGAAAACTCGGATAAGGGAGCGTATGTACAGTCGAACAAAAATACCAGTCAGATTTATGCGGATGCCATGTTGAATATTAATAAATATTTCTATCACGATACATGGAATCTTACAGCATCTTTGGGGGCCAGTTTATTAGACTTGGATTACAAAGAACTGAATTTTGGCGGTGGATTGCTGACTATTCCTAATCTGTTTACCTCTAATAACACGAATGTTTCCGGCAAATTGACTTATAAGAATACAAATTATCATGACCGTACCAATTCTTTGTTTGGGACATTCTCTTTAGGTTATAAAGGTATGGCTTATCTGGATGGATCGTTGCGCAATGATTGGATATCTGCCTTGGCCGGAACAAACCACTCATCTATATTATATCCTTCTATTGGCGCTTCGGCTATTCTGACTAATATGTTTACAATGAAGTCTAATATACTTTCTTATGCAAAGATTCGCCTATCATACAGTGAGGTGGGTAATGCACCGGAAAGATTCAGAGCCATTACTACTTATGCTGTGTTGGGAGGATTGAATACTACTTCTTATTTCCCTATAAAGGATTTGAAACCGGAAAGAACTCATTCATGGGAAGGAGGATTTAATTTAGGATTATTTGATAATAAATTAACCCTGGATGTAACAGCTTATAAGACATATACGGAGAATCAGTTGTTTAGCCCGGAAATCTCTACGACAACCGGCTATTCTAAATTATATGTAAATGCAGGTAAAGTAACGAATAAAGGTATTGAGTTAGCTCTTGGCTTTAAACAGAATATAGGTCCGGTAGATTGGAAAACAACTTTGCTCTGGTCCCTTAATAGAAATCGCATTGACCAATTGCTTCCTGAATATACGAATGAGGAATTAGGGGTAACAGTACATCTGGACGAAATGGATGTTTATTCATTAGGGGGCGCAAAGCAACGATTAACTGTAGGTGGTTCCATGGGAGATGTATATGTTAATACAATGAGAACCGATGAGCATGGATATATTTGGATGAATTCAATGACAGGTGCATTGGAAACAGATAAAAATAATTATATCTATGCCGGTAATACGAATCCCAAGTATACTCTTAGCTGGAGAAATGAATTTAATTGGAAAGGGATCAGCCTTGGATTTATGTTGAATGCCCGTGTGGGTGGTATTGGAGTTTCTGCTACTCAAGCCGTGATGGATTATTATGGAGTATCTAAGACATCAGCAGATGCACGCGATAATGGTGGTGTGAAAGTGAACGGTCAGATGATTGATGCCCAGACATGGTATCAGACTATTGGGGCTAATGGAACAGGGTATGTTGGTTCCATGTACGTATATAGTATGACCAATGTCCGCTTGGGAGAATTGACCTTGGGTTATGATATTCCTATCAATAGATGGTGCAAATGGATTTCAGGATTAAACGTATCTTTTGTAGGGCGTAATTTGTGGATGCTTTATTGTAAAGCTCCTTTTGACCCGGAATCTACCGCAAGCACAGGTACCTATAATCAGGGTATGGACTATTTCATGCAACCGAGTTTGAGGTCGATGGGATTTTCTGCAAAGATTTCTTTCTAATTGGATAACCTTTAAAAAAGATAATGATGAACATACGTAAGTTTTTTGAAGCAAGAAACTTCTATTTACTCCTTGGAGTAATGATGATAAATGTGGGTTGTACAAAGAATTTTCTGGAGTACAATACCAATCCTAATGAAGCTACAGATGAAATGACGGATTGGGATAATGTAAGAACTGGTTCTCTCCTTTTACAGATGGAGCAGAATGTATTGGTGGTAGCACAACCCGGACTTAATATTGGTTCGGACAGATATCAGACTGTGGAAGTTATGGGAGGCGATGGTTATGTCGGATATTTCGGTTTTCCTGCTCCCAGCATCAATTCTGCCGGTCGATATAATTGGGATAAAAGAAGTTGGTATGGTGATATGTTTACTACCAATTATCTGACTACGATGAATGCCTGGCGTGAAATAAGGAAAGCAATAAACAATGATGAAGATCCGCGTTTCTCTATGGCGCAGATTTTGAAAGTGGCAGCAATGCACCGTGTAACGGATACATACGGCCCTATTCCTTATTTGAATTTTGGAGTATCAAAAGAAGTTCCTTATGATTCACAGAAGGATGTTTATTACAGATTTTTTGAGGAACTGGATGGAGCTATTAATAACTTGGATAGTTATGCAGCATCTGGCAGTAAAGTGTTGTCATCATGGGATTGTGTGTTTAATGGTGATGTTACAGCTTGGATAAAGTTTGCCAATTCACTTCGTTTACGTCTTGCGATACACCTTGCCTATGTAGATGAAGAAAAGGCAAAAAATGAGGCACAGTTAGCTATTGGTAATAGTTATGGCTTGATGAATGTTAAGTCAGACTTGGCAGAGTTACAGCACATCACTCCGATAGCGACGTATGAAAGTCCATTATATATTTTAAAAGGATGGGATGATATTTGTATGGGAGCAACTCTGGATTCATATATGAATGGGTATCAAGATCCACGACTTTCTGCCTATTTCGAGGCAGGTACGGGTGGAAAATATCGTGGCATAAGAGCCGGAATGTCGAAAGATATAAGTAAGGATAAGTATATAACCGGAGCTTTTTCCGTTCCCCAAGCAACTGCTACTTCTAATGTGGTATGGATGCGTTCATCCGAATCATATTTTTTGTTGGCAGAGTATGCTTTGCGTTGGGGAACAAATGCTGATGCTAAAAAGTACTATGAAGAGGGTATAAGAATGTCTTTTGATGAGCATGGTGCATCGGGAGTTGACGGGTATCTTGCAAGAACAGCAGAAGACGGGTATGTTCCTGCTAACTATGAGGATCCGGTGACATCTTCTCATTCTATGGATGCTTTGGGAACTGTTTCTATTGCTTGGGATGAATCGGGTGACTTTAAAACAAACTTGGAACAGATTATCACTCAAAAGTATATTGCTCTTTATCCGGTGGGACAGGAAGCATGGACGGAGTTTCGCCGTACTGGTTATCCGAAAGTATTTCCGGTTGTTGTAAACGAAAGTTCCGGTGGTTCTGTGGATACAGAGATACAAATTCGTAGATTACCTTATCCGGAATCGGAGTATAATACTAACAGAGCAGAACTGGATAAAGGTATTACACTTTTGGGTGGTGTGGATAATCCTGGTGTCAGACTATGGTGGGATATTCCTAATAAATAATTGGTTACTTAAATAATGTAGAATATGAAAAGAAATTATGTATATTTTTTGTTCACATATCTCTTGACATTTGTTGTGAGTGGTTGTGATACGGATATTGAACCGGAAGTTATACAGGCGGCAAATACTTATAATCAGGAATATTATCAGAACTTGCGTGAATACAAGAAAACAGATCATGCTATTTGTTTCGGTTGGTACGCAGGCTATACTTCAGAGGCATCTCCTTCGCAGGGACTTCATTTTACAGGTTTGCCGGATAGTCTGGATATTGTTAGCCTTTGGTCAGGTATTCCTTCCAATAATCCGGCTTATGTAGAAACCAGTTATTATAATGAGCGTTATTTACCGACGGCTTATGAAGAAATGAATTATATTCGTACAGTCAAGGGAACTCGTGTTGTGATGTGTACTATTTGCCGTATTGCTAATACAGAGTTTCCTAAAACAGATGCAGGTATCGAGGCTTATGCTTTGTATCTTGTGAGATGTGTATTACGTAATAATTTGGATGGGTTGGATTTGGACTATGAACCGGAAGGTGACTGGTTGCAAAATGAAAATTTTACAAAGTTTATAAAAGTGTTGGGGAATTATTTGGGACCTCAATCGGGCACTGGAAAATTGTTGGTTGTTGACTTCTATAATCAAGTTCCTCCTAAAGAAACAGAACCTTATGTCAACTATTTTGTGCGACAATGTTATACTTCCAGTACTGCTCAAGGATTACAGTCGAAATTTGACCAACTTAGTAGTTGGTGTCCTCCCGAAAAGTTCATTGCTACAGAACAGATGGGTTGGTACTGGCAAAATGGTGGGGTCGAATTTACGGAAGCCGATGGGAATAAAGTCGATTCATGGGGAAATCCAATTTATTCTGTAATAGGTATGGCGCGTTGGAATCCTACACAAGGACGAAAAGGCGGATTTGGTGGATATTATTTTGAATATGAATATAATACTACTCGTCCTGCCAATCAGGCTTTAGGTGATAAAGAGAAAGTTGCTATTCCTTATTATAGTCTTCGACGAGGTATCCAGGAACAGAATCCTGCAGGAAAGCCTGTACAACAGTCAACTAAAAAAGAAACGGAAGAATAAAAGGGTGAAAATTAAATTTATATCTAAGGTATGAAAACATTGAAAAATATAAGAAAGATATTAGGAGTCATTTTGGTCGGGATAGCTTCTTTTATGCTGCAAGGATGCCAGGAAGCTGCTCAAAAGGGTGATGGACTGTTAATGACCGGAACAGCCTCGGATAAATTGGTAAAGTTCGCTATCGATGGATTTCCATCTGCATATGCCGTGTCTGTAACTTCAACCTCTCGTGTAGAATCGGATATTCAGGTGAATTTGGCTGTTGACGCGAGTTTGGTTGATAATTACAATGCAGAAATGGGAACTAGTTATTATCCCATTCCTGAAGGATCATATACATTTGAGAATCCAGAAGTTACAATATCTGCGGGACAAGCAATCTCTTCTGCTGCATCTCTTTCGATTGCTGATGATTCAGATTTTGTGCCGGGACGTGTTTATTTGGTACCGGTTACCATAAAAAGTGCGACAGGAGATTTGGACATTATAGAAGCAGGACGTACTATTTTTCTGAAAGTATCTCGAACATTGCGCTTCCATGCTCCGTATGTAGGACAGGCTTCTATGGCTTATCAGTTTTTGCTTCCGGAGCCTATTCCTTCATTGCCTACTTATACATGGGAAGTGAAGATTTACGCTACTCAATTTCGTTCTTCCGGAGCTTCCGGCACTACTCGTGTTTGTTCTTTTGGAGGCAATGAGTCATCTGTAGAAGGGGGGGCAATTGATGATGGAGGCTTTAAATGTGACCAGAATCTGCTTCGTTTTGGAGAAGGTACAGATGAACCGAATCAACTACATGTAACAACTAAGCAGGGCAAAATGTCTTCGAATACTCGCTTTGCTTTAAATACTTGGTATGCTGTTGCTTTGGTAAATGATGGCAATACTTTGACATTATATATTAATGGAGAGAAAGATAACTCAATGACAGTTGCCCCGTATGAGTATGCACTCTATGGAGTGCAGATCGGCATGCCTTCAAAAGGCTATCAATCTTCACAATTATTTTATGGTCGATTGAGTGAGATGCGTCTTTGGACTCGTCCTTTGTCTGCTCGTGAAATTAAAGCAAATGTGTGTGGTGTAGATCCTTCCACCAATGGACTTGTGTCTTATTGGAGAATGAATGAAGGAGAAGGATCTACTTTTTATGATTTATCTCCATCAAAACGTGATATAAGTTATAAGAATGGAATCACGATTGACTGGACTTATGATGATACGAATAAATGTCTTGAATAAGGCGATAATAAATGAATAGACATTATGATTATGAAAAATAAAATAAATAGATTAACCCTCCTTTTGTTTGTTTTATTGGGAGGATTAGGATTCACTGCGTGTTCGGATGATGATGGTGATCTTATTGAATTGCCAATAATAGAAATGCCACAGTCGGGGACGGGCCCAGTCTCTATTGATTATAGGGAGATACTGAATGCAGGAAACTATGTTTATGATTATACAATCAAATTGGACAAACCCGCTGTTACTACTTTATTGTGTGACATTACCGTAGACGAAAATATGGTTGAGACCTATAATGCCGCAAATAACACATCATATAAAATGATGCCTGCTTTTGTATACGAGTTACAAGCTAAAAATGCAATAGTTAAGACTGGACAGCAAGAATCTAATACTTTATCTGTTAAGTTTTCATCATTATTTGGCTTAGTAGAAGGTGAAGAATATTTGCTTCCTATTGTTGCAACGATAGATGAAACTTGTATAGGGCAATTTGCAACAGATACTCGTTCTGTCTCTTATTTTACGATTAGTATTGACGGAGAACTGGATTACATTCCAGGATTGAATATGAGTTCTTATTCAACGGATATGTATCGTACGTTAAGTTTCGCAAACGACGAGGTGGTTACAATTGAAGATAATACACATACGTTTGAAATGCTTGTATATCCATATAGTTGGCACAGTGGAACGAATTATATAGGTACATGGCGTGGTAAAGATACTAACAATAAGAATGAAGCTTTTGGGGGGTGCGAACTACGTGTAACCGGTACAACGGGGGCGTCTAATATTGGTAATCGTCAATGTGATTTGACATTGGCTAATCAAAATATAACGTTGCCGACTAATCAATGGGTCAGATTGACTGTTACTTGTGATGGAACGAAAACCGGTCAGAATACAGAGGTTGCTTATCGTTTATATATTAATGGTGAGGAAGTTGCTTCTGCAAAACCAACAAAACGTTGGGGACCATCATCTTCTCAAAGATTCAAAGTGGGATATACGTTAACGGGTATTCAGTTTGGTAATACAAGTTCAAGTATGTATTTTGATGGTTTGATTTCTGATATCCGCATGTGGAAGAAGTGTCTGACTGCAGAAGAAGTGAAGGCTAATTTGCGTACAATAACTTCTCCGTCTCCTTCAGATTTATATGGTTATTGGAAATTGGATGAAGGCGAAGGAAATACGTTGAAAGACAGTTCGGGAAATGGACGTGATTTAACTTTCCCGGCTTCGGCAAATATCATATGGAATGCAGAATTCAATGATTTGTCTCAAAATAAATAAAATGTGATTTTATATTGGGAGTTATTGCGTTTGGCATAACTCCCGATATTAACTTAAAGCAATAATGATGAAACGTTTTATATCAGCTTTGGTAGTTTTGCTATACTCAGTTATCAGCGTATATGCTCAACAACAGGGAAGAGCTGTATTGCGTTTTGATACTACTACTTGGGATTTTGGTCATATTTCGGAGGCTGGAGGTAAAGTGAACCACACTTTTCATTTTACTAACAGGCATACTTCTCCGATTGTGATTGAAGAAGTAATTTCGACTTGTGGATGTGCGGTCCCCGTTTATAGTAAACAACCTATAAAACCAGGAAATGCAGGTACTATTACAGTTACTTTTGATCCTAAGGGGCGAACTAATTTCTTCTCTAAGAGTATAAGAGTTGTTGCTAATTCTGGGCAAAGTGTCAATACTCTTTGGGTAAAAGGCACTATAAATACAATTAATAGTATAGAGGATGAGTATCCTTATTCTTTGTCATCGTATATTTTGGTAGACAAAATGACTTTATCCTATGAACAGTTGCAACATAATGGAAGATCAAAACAGCAGGATATTAGAATCTATAACCGTTCGGATAAAATGGTCAAGTTGTCATACTTGTTGTTGGATAAGAGCGGATGTTTGTCGATATCTATGCCATCATCTCTTCAAGGTCGATCTTATGCGACTATGAAAATAACAGCTTCTCCTTTAAAAGGCTTTTACGGTACATTTAAAGATAAGATTATTATTAGTGCCAATTCCGTACACAGTTCTCCTATACAAATCTTGGGTATAGTGATTGATGATATGAGAAAAGTGAGCGCAGCAACTGCTCCCCGGCTGAAATGCTCACAATCTTATTTTAATTTGGGGAGTATCTCATTAAAAAAGCATATTCAGCGAAAAATAAAAGTTACTAATGAAGGGGCGAATCCTCTTATTATCCGCAAAATAGAATGTCCGGAATTTGTTTCTACTAATATCCGAGGTGAAAAGGTTTTGAAGCGAAATGAGTGCTTGGAGGTTCTGTTTGAATTAAATGTATCATCTTCAAACCAGCCATTTGATGCAAAGGTCAAATTGATAACAAATGATGCTCATCAGCCTGTACATACAGTTATATTTGAAGGAGAAATTGGTCAGCAGGATTGAATATCTCTATTTGAAAGATTAGAAAACACTATAAATTAATTGAGTCATTTTATTGCATATAACATTATGATAAAACGATTGTATATCTTGGTGATAGTACAGATGGTATGTACTTCGGGGTTTACTCAATCTCCTCCCTCGTTACCTGCTTACAAAGATCCGAGTTTGTCAATAGATATTAGACTTTCAGACTTACTTTCCCGCATGACCTTGGAAGAAAAGGTCGGCCAGTTACTTTGCCCTTTAGGTTGGGAAATGTATGAAATACACGGTAATGAGGTCTGTCCTTCTGGGAAATTCAAGCAATTGATTAAAGAAAAGAATGCAGGAATGCTTTGGGCGACTTATCGTGCAGATCCGTGGACGAAAAAGACATTAGAAAATGGACTTAATCCGGAGTTGGCAGCAAAAACAGGGAATGCATTGCAAAAATATGTGATGGAGAATACTCGTTTGGGAATTCCGATGTTTTTAGCAGAAGAAGCTCCTCATGGACACATGGCAATTGGTTCTACTGTTTTTCCTACTGGTATAGGAATGGCAGCTACCTGGTCACCGGAATTAGTAAAAGAAGTTGGTCAAGTTATTGCTAAAGAAATTCGTTCGCAGGGAGCGCATATAAGTTACGGGCCTGTGCTTGATTTAACTCGTGATCCGCGTTGGTCTCGTGTAGAAGAAACATTTGGAGAAGATCCTGTGTTGAGTGGCGTTTTGGGAGCAGCTATGGTTGAAGGTTTAGGAGGGGGCGATTTATCACAAAAATATGCTACCATAGCCACTTTGAAACATTTTCTGGCATATGCTGTGCCGGAGAGTGGACAGAATGGAAATTATGCGTCAGTAGGTATTCGGGATTTGCATCAGAACTTTCTTCCTCCTTTTCGTAAGGCGATAGATGCAGGGGCGTTGTCTGTAATGACTTCATACAATTCGATAGACGGGATACCTTGTACGTCGAATCATTATTTACTGACTCAACTCTTGCGTAATGAATGGAAGTTTCGTGGTTATGTAGTTTCCGATTTATATAGTATTGAAGGAATTCATGAAAGCCACTTTGTTGCTTCAACCAAAAAGAATGCAGCTATACAATCTGTTACGGCTGGTGTTGATATTGACTTGGGTGGAGATGCTTATACCAATCTTTGTCATGCAGTTCAATCCGGAGAAATGGATGAGGTTGTGATTGATACAGCTGTCTGTCGGGTGTTGAGGATGAAGTTTGAAATGGGATTATTTGAGCACCCTTATGTAGAACCGAAAATTGCTGCTAGAACAGTACGCTGTAAAGAACATATCGAACTGGCACGTAAAATAGCACAATCTTCCATAACACTTCTCAAAAATGAGAATTCGGTTCTTCCTCTAAGCAAGAAGATAAATAAGGTGGCAGTAATTGGGCCTAACGCTGACAATCGATATAATATGTTAGGCGACTATACAGCTCCGCAGGAAGATAGTAATGTGAAAACTGTGCTTGATGGGATTATAACAAAATTATCTTCTTCTCGTGTGGAATATGTACAAGGCTGTGCTATTCGGGATACTACGATAAATGAAATAGAGCAGGCAGTTGAGGTCGCACGTCGTTCGGAAGTTATTGTTGCGATTGTGGGTGGTTCCAGTGCCCGTGATTTTAAAACAAGTTATAAAGAAACAGGTGCAGCAGTAGCTGAAAAGGGGAATGTTAGTGATATGGAATGTGGTGAAGGATTCGATCGTGCTACTTTATCTTTACTTGGTAGACAACAAGAATTATTGAAGGCCTTAAAAAAGACAGGAAAGCCTTTGATTGTAGTTTATATTGAAGGGCGTCCGTTAGAGAAAAATTGGGCTTCGGAATATGCCGATGCACTATTGACCGCTTATTATCCCGGTCAGGAAGGAGGAAATGCTATAACTGATGTCTTGTTCGGAGATTATAATCCGTCAGGTCGTCTGCCGATCACAATACCTCGTACGGTAGGGCAGATTCCTATATATTATAATAAAAAAGCCCCCCATAATCATGATTATGTGGAAATGTCCGCATTACCATTGTATGCTTTTGGATATGGACTTAGTTATACAACATTTGAATACTCGGACTTGCAGCTCATTCAGAAAACTCCTTATTACTTTGATGTTTCCTTTAAGGTGAAAAATACAGGGAAATATGATGGTGAAGAAGTGGCGCAACTTTATGTAAGAGATGAATATGCTTCAATTGTTCAACCGATAAAGCAACTGAAACGTTTTGAACGTCTTTTCCTAAAGCAAGGAGAAGAAAGAATTGTAACTTTTAGTTTGATGAAAGAAGAACTATCCATTATTAATCAGAATTTGGAAGAAGTGGTTGAGTCCGGAACTTTTCAGATAATGGTTGGTCGTTCTTCGGATGATATTCTATTGAAAGATTCTATTTCAATAGAATAGCCTTTTCTTGTTTGTGCGTTTGTCAGTTGACGTATAGCAAAAGTTATTTCATAATCTGCACGATTTTGATTCTTTTTCACCACAGAGGGCGCAGAGGTCATAATTATCTCTGAATTAGAACTCTGAAGATTCTGTGTCCTCTGTGGTGAAATAGTTCATTTATGTACAGTTTGGTTTTAAAACGATAAATATGAATCACAAAATAGTAAAATAACTTTTATTGCTGGTATTATTTGTTTTTTTGTGCAAAAGCTTCTACTTTTGGCTTCCATAAAAAATGATAATAACCGAAAATCTCTGATGACACATATTGGTGAACAAGAAAAGAAGAAGAAATTCGAGCAATTTTTCATTCTTACTTTTCCGAAGGTAAAAGCTTTTGCATGGAAGATTTTGCGTTCGGAAGAAGATGCTGAAGATATTGCCCAGGATATATTTGTCAAACTGTGGGATAATCCGGAAATCTGGGAAAACAAAGAAACATGGGATAGTTATATCTATACGATGGCTCGTAATCAGATCTATAACTTTTTGAAGCATCAGTCCGTAGAACTTAGTTATCAGGAGAAGCTGTTGCAGGAAGATTCTCCCTCTTTTGAATTTGATATATACGACAAGCTTTATGCAAAGGAACTGCAACTTCTGATAAAACTTACTTTAGATAATATGCCGGAGCAACGTAGAAAGGTTTTCTCTATGAGCCGGCAAGACGGAATGAGTAATCAGGAAATTGCTGATAGACTGCAACTTTCTATTCGTACAGTGGAGCGCCACATTTATCTTGCACTACAAGAATTAAAAAAAGTCATCTTAATTGCATTTTTTTTCTATTTCAGTTGAGTAGTCCGTTTTAGCAAGTTGTCTATATTATATAAGGCAAATCTAAAATGAAGAATTATATTCAAAAAATTATCAATGTATTCACTGCTTCCGAGCATAGTGAGAATGTAACCAAAGAAGTACATCAATGGTTATTGGATGAAGAACATGCTGACGAAAAAGATGCTGCATTGAATACATTATGGAACGAAACAGAAGGAAAAGTTGATGCAGGCACATGGACTTCTTTAGAGAATGTATATCATAAAGTCGGAGTATCTGCCGGCACTAAAAAGCAATATCGGTTGTTTCCCTGGAAATATGCGGCAGCAGTCGCTGTGTTTGTTGTATCAGTGTCCGGTACATTTTGGTTAACAAAGAATACATTAAAAGAGAAAACGGTTGCAATGATCGAACAATATATTCCTGATGGAAAAACACATGAGTTTGAATTACCGGATGGTAGTCGGGTATATGTGAATTCTGGTACATTATTGCTTTATCCGGATGCGTTTAAAGGGGATACCCGTACTGTTTATCTGATAGGTGAAGCTGATTTCAAGGTTAAGAAGAATCCGGATAAGCCCTTTATTGTGCGATCTGCAAATATGTCTGTTACGGCTTTGGGTACTGAATTTAATGTGTCAGCTTATCCTGAAGATCCGGAGATGGTTGCTACTTTGATTCAGGGTAAGGTAAAAGTCGGCTATGAACAGTCGGATAATTCTTATATTTTGAGGCCAGGACAGCAGGTCGTTTATAATCGAAAGACAGCTCAAAGTAAAGTAGCAGATGCGAATTTGGAAGATGTAACTGCTTGGCAAAGAGGACAGATTATATTTCGTGGGAGTACTATGGAAGAAATCTTGTTGACTTTGGAAAGGCGCTTTGATATTACTTTCCAATATAATACGAATTTGTTTACTAACGATGAATATAATTTTAGCTTTAGCAAGAATACAGATATTGGAGAAGTGATGGAAGTGATAAAAGAAGTAACAGGAAAGTTCACTTACAAAATAGATAAGAATATTTGCTACATGAAAACAGTAGAATAGAATAAAAAACTTGATTGTTTAACCTTAAAAAATATCATTATGTAAAAAAGTATCCGGAAATAGGATGCCGCCTAGTTCCGGATATGAAATAAGTTTTTTAGTATTAAAAAGTAAAATACTTAACTTTTGATGGAATTAATATTATGAGTTTAACACTAAAAACGCTACGAAGATATGAATTTATATCTAAAAACAGCTAAAAGTACACTAATTATTTGCTGCTTGTTTATACTACAAACAGCAGTATTTGCCCAAAGTAATATTCGTATTACTATAAAAAATGCAGAAATCACTTTGCAGAATGCACTAATCGAAGTTGAAAAACAATCCAAATTATCTGTTGCTTATAATCAGTCTCAACTTTCAGATAAGCGACAATTATCCTTGAATATTGTCAATCAACCACTAGAAGCCGCTCTAAATACAATTTTGAAAGGAACCGGATTTTCTTATAAATTGACTGATAAGTACATCATGATTGTTCCTGAGAAAAAGGAAACGAACTCTCAGACTACAAAGACTGTAAAAGGAAAAATTGTTGATGAGAAGGGAGAACCTTTGATTGGCGTGAATGTAGCAGTGGATGGTACTAATACTGGTACCATCACCGATTTGGATGGAAATTTCTCTATGTCAGTTTTGGCTAATTCTACTTTGAAAGTATCTTATATTGGATATGCCACTCAGTTAATAGCCGTTTCCGGAAAGGATTTTTATAGTATAACCATGCGTCCGGATAATGAAGTGTTGGATGAGGTGGTCGTTACTGCTTTGGGTATCAAACGCGAAGTAAAATCATTGACCTATAATGTACAAGAAATGAAAGCTGCCGATCTTACTACTGTAAAGGATGCTAGCTTCATGAATAGCCTGGCAGGTAAGATTGCCGGTGTGACTATTAATCAAAGTGCGTCCGGTATTGGTGGTTCCACCCGTGTTGTGATGCGTGGTTTGAAATCTATAACGAATGACAACAATGCTTTATATGTAATCGACGGTATTCCTATGGCTTCTATGCGTTCTAATCAGGAAAAAAGCTTTTATGAGAATGCCGATGGAGGAGATAGTGATGGGATTTCCAGTATAAATCCGGATGATATCGAGTCAATGTCCGTATTGACGGGTGCGGCGGCTGCAGCTCTTTATGGTTCGCAGGGTGCCAATGGTGTTGTGCTGATTACAACAAAAAAAGGAGAAGAAGGGAAATTGAGAATTAATTACTCCAACGATACTCAGTTTATGAGTCCGTTGGTAATGCCTGAATTTCAAACAACTTATGGATCGGTGGAAGGTGAATTTGCCAGTTGGGGAGCTAAAAAGGATGCCACATGGGAACCTAAAGATTTCTTTCAAACAGGGTTCACAGAAACGAACTCGTTAGGTTTGTCCGCAGGTAATGACCGCAATCAGACTTATTTTTCAGCAGCATCGACTAATGCGCGCGGTATTATACCTAATAATACTTATAACCGGTATAATTTTACCTTGCGTAATACCACTGAATTAATAAAAGATAAATTGACATTGGACATGAGTGCTTCTTATGTGATCACCAATGACAATAATATGATGTCTCAGGGGCAGTACCATAATCCTCTTGTGGCGTTATACCTTATGCCCAGAGGGGATGATTTGAATAAGTATAAAGTATATGAACGTTATAATAGTGAGAAATATTATGATGTGCAATACTGGCCTTATGGTAATCAGGGAATGGCAATCGAAAATCCGTATTGGATTGTAAATCGTGAGAATATGAGTAATCATAAATCACGTTATATGTTCTCGGCAAATTTGAATTATAAGGTGTTTGACTGGATGAATGTTGTTGGCCGTATGCGTATAGATAATAGCAATGACACCTATGAACGTAAAATTGCGGCCTCTTCCGACCAATTGTTTGCATCAGAGTATGGTAATTATATGAACATGAAGTCGGGATATAAAAATACCTACGGTGATGTTATGGCCCAAGTTAACAAGCGTTGGGAGAATTGGGGAATTACAGCAAACCTAGGTGCCAGTTTCAATCATCAAACCTATGAAATGACGAATTATGAAGGGCATCTGGCGAGTGTTCCTAACTTTTTCTCTTTTAACAATATAAGTAAGAATGGTGCAAATACTAAGGCCGAACAGGGCGGATATATAGATAATAATCAGGCCGTGTTTGCAACTTTCCAATTAGGATATAAGAGTTGGGCATATCTGGATTTGACTGCCCGTAATGACTGGTTCTCTACTCTCGCTAATACTGATAATGAGAGAAGCGGGTTCTTTTATCCGTCGGTAGGGGTATCGGCAGTTGTTAGTGAGATTGTTGATTTGTCAAAAGCATATATCTCCTTTTTAAAAGTCAGAGCTTCATATAGTGAAGTTGGTAATCCTCCGATGCGACAGATTACGATGCCTACATATACTATAAAAGATGGTGTTATCAATACCTCTTCAAGATTATTGAATCCTGACCTGAAACCTGAACGTACAAAATCGGTAGAGGTAGGTATGAACCTGAAAATGTTTCAGAATTTGCTGAATATTGATCTTACCTATTATAATAGTAATACCTACAACCAGTTTATTAATTATACTATGCCGCCAAGTACAGGTTACAGTGATTATATGCTGAATGGCGGTAAGGTAAACAACTGGGGGATTGAGGCTCGTTTGGGTATCAATACCGATCTTGGGCCTGTGAAATGGAATTCAAATCTGACTTTCACAATGAATCGTAATAAGGTTGTCTATCTGTTGCCTGGTGGTGCTACCAACCCAATTACAGGAGAACCTATTTCCATTACAGAAATAGAGCCTTTCAATCCTCAAGGAAGCTATAAGATGATAGTGAAAGAGGGAGGTACTTTGAGTGATATTTATGTGACAGGGTTGAAGATGGACTATTTGGGCGATATCAAAGTTGACGCGAATACCGGTGCTATTGAAGCTGATCCGAACACTTGGATAAAAGCCGGTAGTGCGGCACCCCGATTCAATTGGGGATGGAACAACAGTTTTAGTTGGAAAGGAATTAATCTTAGTTTCCTGATTGATGCTCGTATCGGTGGAGTAGGTGTTTCGGCTACACAAGCTAAGATGGATTATTATGGAACTTCTAAAACATCGGCTATAGCACGTGATAATGGTGGAGTAAACCTTAATAGCGGTCGGGTGACTGCAAAAGATTATTATAATGTGCTCGGTAATGGTTCGACCGGAGTCCTGTCAAACTACGTCTATAGTATGACGAATGTACGGCTTAGAGAAGCGACTTTAGGATATACTTTCCCGGCAAAATGGTTTGGTAACCAGATACAAAATCTGACAGTGTCGCTCATTGGCAAAAATCTATTCATGTTCCACAATAAGGCACCTTTTGATCCGGAGTTATCTGCTTCTACGGGTACATATTATCAAGGGTTTGATTATTTTATGCAACCAAGTGTACGTAGCATTGGGTTTAGTGTGAAATTCCAATATTAATTAACCAGAAAGGAATAATACAATGAAAAGATTAGGAAAAATAAGACGTATAGTATGTACATTGGGAGTAGCTATGATGATTACTTCATGTACTGATAATTATAAAGAATGGAATACCAACCCTACTGAAGTTCCTGAAGACATGTTAGTCGGATTGATGAAAATCGGTAACTTCTTTCCTGCTATGCAGATGGACGTAATACCTACCAGTGATGTCGATGCTAATCAGTTTCAACGTGCTCAAAATTTGTGTGGGGATATGCATTCCGGTTATATGACTCCGATCGGTACGTGGGGGACGAGCTCTGCAGTTCATTATAATTTGCGATATGACAAATGGAATGATGTTGCTTTTGAAGTGGCATTTACTAATGTGATGCCGGCCTGGAAACAGATCCGGGATAATGGCAAGGAGGAATTCCCGGAGGCTTATGCGGTTGCGCAGATATTGAAGGTGGCAACTATGCATCGAGTAACAGATATATACGGACCTTTGCCTTATTTGCAATATGGTCACGGGGGATTAGAAACTCCTTATGATTCGCAGGAAGATATCTATAAATCTTTTTTTATAGACTTGGATGAAGCAATAGCAGAGTTGCAGAATTATATTGCTATCCATCCGGGAAGTAAACCTTTAAATAAATATGACCTGGTATATGGTGGTGATTTTACTAAATGGTTGAAGTTCGCAAATTCCTTAAAACTACGTTTGGCTATGCGCACATATTATGTGAATGGATTTGAGGTGAATGGAAAAACTTCACGGAAATTAGCCGAAGAAGCAGTAAAAGACGGAGTTATTACAGAAAATGCTGAAAATGCTTTGTTGCAATCCGGAAACGGAATCTCGGTATTCCATCCGTTGAAAATTTGTTGGGACAATTATTCGGATGTACGTATGGGAGCTGATATTGAGTCTATAATGAAGGGATATAACGATCCCCGTCTTTCTAAATATTTTCAGGAATCAGAATATGGAGACGCCAGTGATAAATTTCATGGTGCCCGGTTGGGAGTCAATGTTACGGACAAGAAAAATTATGTCAAGTTGTCTTCTCCGAATATATTTGCCGAAAGCCCCGTTCAATGGATGTGTGCAGCGGAAATTTATTTTTTGCGTGCAGAAGGAAAACTCCATGGCTGGAATATGGGTGGTGAAGTTGAAGAACTGTATAAGGCAGGCATCACGAAATCTTTTGAACAATGGGGAGTTGCTTTAGGTGATTATTTGACAAGAGGTGATACGTATAAACCTGTACGGTTTACTGCGCCATCGGGAACATTGGGTAGTGTGGCCGCAGCATCAACGATTACCATTGCATGGAATGAAAATGATGTGGCGGATAAGAAGCTGGAACGTATTATTACGCAAAAGTGGATTGCCATGTTTCCGGAAGGACAAGAAGCTTGGAGTGAATATCGTCGCACCGGTTATCCCAAGTTGTTTGATTTGTATGGTACGAATGCTAGTGCAGGGCAGGTAGATAAGTCCGGTCCCCGTCGTATTCCATTCCCATCTACAGAGTATGATACAAATACAACGGAGGTCAATAAAGCCGTGACTGATTTTCTTGGTGGTAATGACTATGGAAATGTAAAGTTGTGGTGGGATAAGAAATAATTAATCACGTATTTAATTTTATTATTATGAATAAAATAATTAATAGAATCTTTTGTTTTTTCGTATTGGCTATAATTATAATAGCATGTGATACAGAAATAGAAAATATTCCACTTCAAAAGCCTGTAGTGCGCGATGCTCAATATTACGAAAATTTGAGAGCTTATAAAAAGTCCAAACATCAGTTGGCTTTTGGATGGTTCGGAGGTTGGAAAGCAACCGGAACGTCTCCGGTAAAATATTTGCGTAACTTGCCCGATAGTGTAGATGTGGTATCTATTTGGGGAACTTGGCATAGTTTGACCCCTGCACAGATTGAAGACTTGAAATATGTGCAAGAAGTATACGGTACCAAGGTGACATTTACTATCTTTTCCCATAATATGGCTAACTTTCCCGGTAACTTTGAAAATGTAGCGGAAAATATTCCAGCCGTAGCAAAGGCTGTGGCTGACAGTGTTTTCAAATATGGATATGATGGGGTTGACTTTGACCATGAGTGTAGTGGAAGTGATTTATTCAATAAGGCAGTGAATATGACTACTCTATTGAGAGAAATGCGTGCTAATCTGGGAGAAGACAAGCTTATTTGTGTAGATGGATTCATTGAAAAAATCACAGAAGAAGGATGGCAATATGCTGATTATGCAGTTGCGCAGGCATATGGTACTTCCAGCCCGTCTTCACTGCAAAGTAGGTTTAATAAAGTGAGTAAATATATTGCTCCGGAGCGCTTTATAGCTACGGAAAATTTTGAAAGTTACTGGTCAACGGGAGGAGTTGACTACGCTGATCCGGAACTGGGCACTATTCCTTCTTTGATTGGAATGGCACGTTGGCAGCCGGAAAATATAACGGAAAATCAACATAAAGGAGGAGTGGGAAGTTATCATATGGAATATGAGTACAACCATACGGATATTGAATATAAATATCTTCGTGAAGCTATTCAGATAATGAATCCTGCAAAGAAATAATGTCTAAAAAGAAAAAAGATATGAAGGTAAAATACATATTATTGACTATATTTTGGGTAGGCATCCTGTCAGCCTGTACAAATGCGGAAACATTTAAAGATGTTTTATACTTTACCGGTACGGAAGATTCTCCTGCTGTTAAGTATACTATAGATGGACCGACTGAAATCGGAGTGACGGTTTCAGCTTCTAGCCAGACTATGAGTGATCAATCTATAAGAATCAAAGTAGATCCGGATAAATTGGAAGGCTATAACGCGCTGTACGGGAAAAAATATAAAATTGTCCCGACCGAGGATTATATGTTATCCAATAATGAGATTATGTTGAAAGCTGGTGGGAACATTTCAGAACAATTAATCTTTTCTTTATTGAGGACTACAAATTTAGAAGAGGGAGTCACTTATTGTGTACCTTTGACTATCACGGATGTAACTGGAGATATGCCTGTTTTAGAGTCTTCCCGGACAATGTTTCTTGTATTGAATCAGGTGATGATTGTCAATGCCGCTACTCTTTCTCGCACTAATATGCAACTTCCTTTTGAAAGTGAACCTTCATTGGCAAGTGTTCCGCAGGTGACAATGGAAGCAAGGGTTAAGGTTAATAAGTTTGCTACGGCTAGTCCCTATATTAGTACTGTAATAGGAGTAGAAGAGGAGTTCTTATTGCGATTTGGAGATGTTACTATTAAGCCGAATCAAATACAATTGGCAGGTGGCGGTTACCCCGTAACGGGAAAAACAGAATTTGAAGTTGACAAATGGTATCATCTTGCCGTTGTATTTGATGGTTCCAGTATTAAGCTTTATGTTAACGGTGAATTGGACGGACAAGTAGATGCGCCACGTGGACCTATTACTCTATGCGGAAATACCGATAAACGTAGATTCTGTATTGGTTCCTCGTTGAATTCCCGCTTTTTGGATGGCTCCATAAGTGAAGTCCGTGTATGGAAGAAAGCTCTGACGCAGAATGAGATTCAGAATAATATGTGTTATATTTCTCCGGATTATTATCAGGATATGATTGCTTATTGGAGATTTAATGAAGGAGAAGGTTCGGTAATCAAAGACTGGACTGGTAATGGCTGGGACATTAATAAGACTCTTAGTTGGACAGAAGGAGTACGTTGTCCCGAATAGAAAATCAACCAATCAATTAATAATTAGGCAAGTATGAAAAAACAATTACTATATTTAATGTTTGCTATGACTGCTATATGTGCGGCTTGTAGTGATGATGACGAAATCTATCAGGCGGAGGCGGTGAAGAATCCTGTTACTGGAGTTTCTGTTGAAAATGAATTAATGACCGAAGAAGGAGTTATTACACTTGAGGGATTAGGAACTACCACCACCTTGCATGTGAGTGTTATTCCGGACAATGCTGGCAATTTGGAGGAATACTCTTTCAGATTTGGCTCGAGCAATGTGGAAGTTTTTACTGTAGATCGGGAAGGGGTAATTACGAGTGTTGCTTCAGGTGAGGCAGAACTGACTGTTACATTGGTGGATAACGCAAATGTGGTGAGGTTTCAGTCCAAATATAGAGTAGCTGTAGATTATGTGGTGAAGGTTGAGGAAATCATTGTGGCTGGTGGATTTGAGAGTTTGAGCCTGAAAGTAGGTGATACTTTCGATTTGAATGCTAATCTCACCGTATTACCGGATAATGCGGCTGATAAATCTGTCTCTTATAATTTGAAAGAAGGAAATGAAGTCATTTCATTGGATAATGGCATAATTGAAGCTCTTGGAACGGGTGTTGCGGTTATTGAGATAATAGCGAATGATGATAGCGGAGTTTCCAAAGAACTTACGATAGAGGTAAAAGATGCATCTGATATAGATGTGCATTTCAAATTCACAACGGCACAGTGCCAGTCTATGGAGGGTAATTTGGTGCTGATTCTTATGGATGAGCCTGGTAATATGGCAGCGATTTTAATCAAGCAGTCGGCTTTACTTCTAGGAGAATATTCTAAAGCTCAAATAGATGAGATTTCATATGTGAACTTAAAAGCGTCAGACCTTGGTAACAATAGAAACTTTGATACTGATAACCCAGGTTCGTTTACTATCCAGTATGATGAAACGACTCGGATTTATACTATTCAAGGGGCGCTTAATTTACCGGCGAGTCTCCCACATCCCGCAATTACTATGGGCTTTGAATATACTGGTTACATAAATATACGATAGATTGTATATAAGTAGGACTTTGCTCTCGTTACAGATATCCTGTAGCGAGGGCTGTTCCAAATAAGCAGAAGTTTTTTTGATAAAATAAAAATAATACAATGAATAAAATCTTTTCACTGACTGTGTTGGGGGTATTGGCTGCATACTCGAATGGAAAAGCTTGGGCGCAAAAGAATACAGAAAATGAACGTCCCAATATTCTTTTTATTCTAAGCGATGACCATACCTCTCAAGCATGGGGAATTTATGGAGGAATATTAGCCGATTATGTGCAAAATCCTAATATTCGCCGTTTAGCTTCCGAAGGAGTGGTGCTGGATAATTGTTTTTGTACAAATTCAATTTCTTCACCCAGTCGGGCTTCCATTCTTACAGGGGCATATAGCCATAAGAACGGAGTATATACATTAGCCGATTCATTGGATACTTCGTTGCCTACGATTGCGACAATATTGAAGCAGGCCGGATATCAGACCGCTTTGGTAGGCAAATGGCATTTGAAGTCACAGCCACAAGGATTTGATTATTATTCAATCTTTCACGATCAAGGTGTATATCGTGATCCCTTATTTATCAATAGTACTGATCCTTGGCCCGGTAATCGTAATTTTGGTGAGTGTATACAAGGTTTTTCGACAGATATTGTGGCAGATAAAGCAATTGAATGGATGAAAAACAGGGAGGATAAACAGCCGTTCCTGATGTGTTGCCATTTCAAGGCTACCCATGAACCGTATGATTATCCAATCAGAATGGAACATTTGTATGATGGGGTTGTTTTCCCTGAACCGGAGAACCTGATGGATTGGGGTCCCGAGACTAATGGAAGAGGTTTTGTCGGGCAAAAGTTAGAAGAAATAGGAAGACGGTGGGAATTAGCTTCTGCTGATCCTGACAAATGGTGGTGTCGTTATCCAGGATTGCCGTTTACTACTAAAGGTATGCAGCATGCAGCCGCCCGTAAAGCCATATATCAAAAATACATTAGAGATTATTTGCGTTGTGGAGCAACAGTAGACGATAATATAGGCAAACTGTTGTATGCCTTGGAGGATATGGGAATAGCCGATAATACAATTGTAGTATATGTTTCTGATCAAGGCTATTTCTTAGGAGAACATGGGTTCTTTGATAAGCGTATGTTTTATGAGGAAGCCGCCCGTATGCCTTTTGTTATTCGTTATCCTAAAAAACTTCCAGCTGGAAAGAGAGTGAAAGATTTAATCTTGAATATTGATTTTGCTCCCACTTTAGCCCAGTTTGCAGGAATAAACTCGTTCGAAGGAATGCAAGGACATAGTTTTGTCGATAATCTTTGTGGGCGGACACCGGAAAACTGGCGTAAGAGTTTTTACTATCGTTACTGGACACATCACACCATTCGTCCTGCACATATGGGAATCCGTAACGAACGTTATAAACTGATTTTTTACTATGGCGACCCATTGGATATGACAGACGGGCAGGAAGCTTCTACTAAACCGGTGTGGGATTTTTATGATTTACTGAAAGATGCGGAAGAAAATCATAATGTGTATAATGAGAAAGAATATGCTCCTGTCATTAAACAAATGAAAAAAGAAATGATCAAACTACGTATGGAAGTAGAAGATACAGATGGAAAATATCCACAAATGCAGAAGCTTTTTGACGAATCATTTTGATCCCGGAGAGAAGAAAAGAACACCAAAAGAGAGAATATTCCTTTAACGGAAATATCCTCTCTTTCTCACTTAAAAGCCTAAACCTTTTATCTTGATTACTTGCTATTATAAGCAGTCAACATCCAAACTAGTTTTTCCTGTTCTTTCAGATAATCGCTCATCATCGAAACGGTCACTTCATCTCCGGCTTGAGAAGCGATAGACAGAATTTTACGTTCTTCACCGATCAGATAACTGATACTCTGAAGGATATTGTTCAGTGCCTGTTCGCCGTTGCTCACCTTATCTACTTCACTGATATTCGCCACTTTCAGATAATCGCTGAATTTGTTGGCAGGAGTACCGCCCAACATCAAGATACGTTCTGCAATTTCGTCTACCTTTTCGGCTGTGTCGTCGTACATTTTTTCGAATTGGCTGTGGAGAACAAAGAAATCATGTCCTTTGATATTCCAGTGGAAACCGCGGAGATTGGTGTAATACACTTGGAAGTCTGCTAATAGTTGTTGCAAAGATGCCACTACGTTGTTTGCTCCCGATTCGTTCAGTTTGATAAATTCTAAAGTTTTCATATTCTTTATTTTTAATGATTTATACTTGTTTTCTTTTTTCTGTACTGCAAAGATAAGGCGGAAAATGCTTGTTGTCAAACTGAAAATTTCTATCTTTGCATAGATGAAATCTATAACTTAATATGATTTGATAGATGACAATACAACAATTAGAATATATACTAGCTGTAGACCAGTTCAGGCATTTCGCACGGGCAGCCGAATATTGCCGTGTGACGCAACCCACTTTGAGTGCCATGATTCAGAAGCTGGAAGATGAATTGGGAGTAAAATTGTTCGATAGAACGGTACAACCTGTTTGTCCGACGCCCATCGGGCAGAAAGTGATAGACCAGGCTCGCGTGATTCTGGCGCAGGCAGCTCAAGTGAAAGAAATAATCAGTGAAGATAAGCAGTCATTATCAGGTGTGTTCCGTTTGGGAGTATTGCCAACTATCGCTCCTTATTTGCTTCCTCGCTTTTTCCCTCAACTGATGGAGAAATATCCCGAACTGGATATTCGTGTCACGGAAATGAAAACACAGGATATTCAGCAGGCTTTGCATGCCGGTGATTTGGATGCAGGGATTATTGCCAGTAAATTAGAAGACACATTCTTGACGGAAGAAACTCTTTTCTATGAGCAATTTTATGCTTATGTATCACGGAAAGAACCCTCATTCAAACATGACGTTATCCGCACTTCCGATATAACCGGTGAACATCTTTGGCTTTTGGACGAAGGACATTGTTTTCGTGACCAACTTGTCCGTTTCTGTCAGATGGAAGCGGTGAAGGTTAGTCAGATGGCTTATCGTTTGGGAAGCATGGAAACCTTTATGAGAATGGTAGAAAGTGGAAAAGGAATCACTTTTATTCCCGAACTGGCAGTAACTCAATTGACGGAAGAACAGCGACAATTAGTACGTCCGTTTGCTATCCCCCGACCGACGCGGCAGGTGGTGCTGGTGACAAATAGAGATTTCATTCGTCACAGTTTGCTATGTGTTCTGAAAGAGGAAATAAAAGCAGCGGTCCCCAAAGAAATGCTTACTTTGCAGTCCATACAGTGTTTGCTATAATAATAGAGATTGAGATGATTCCTGTCATATACCCTTGTACCGGGTATAAGCGAAAAGAATAATTCCAACAGTGGCAAAGCGGGTTTCGGAGAAATTCATCGGAGTGGCGTCATTGCTCAATCCTTGCTTGATAAAAGAGTTTACGATGTGCCCATAAGGTAGAGGCTAATATGGTGTGCAAAAGTCCTTTTTTCATTTTATTTGCTTGTCTTTTATTCAAAAATGTTGCGAAGGCAATAATAATTTAGGCACGTAGGTTTTGTTTTCTTGGGTTAATTCTCTATATTTGATGCATTAACCATTATTTATAGTTATGAAAAAGTACATTGCAGAAATGATTGGAACGATGGTGCTCGTTCTTATGGGATGCGGAAGTGCCGTCTTTGCCGGTAGTGTAACCGGTACGGTAGGTGCTGGCGTGGGAACAGTCGGCGTAGCTTTAGCATTTGGTCTTTCAGTAGTAGCGATGGCGTATGCTATCGGAGGTATTTCGGGATGTCACATTAATCCTGCTATTA
>OGOR01000647.1_pt1 | contig 25926 bp, 26 predicted proteins | sample 1552771 | NCBI WGS metagenome assembly OGOR01 (sample SAMEA2580124, study PRJEB22360) | human gut metagenome | biome: human gut; feature: human-associated habitat; material: faeces | place: Denmark | collected 2008/2010
TCGTGTCCTGGTACGACAACGAGAACTCCTACACCTCTCAGATGGTCCGTACCATTAAGTACTTCGCTGAGAACTGCTAATCACAGCTCTACGCTCAAAAGTGCTTGAGGTGCCGTGCTGAATGACAACTAGTATTGGCTTTGCTGATACGAACATGCTGTGATTGGTACGACAACAGGATAACGAGTTCAACACCCTTCCTTTTGCGGGTTTCCGTGAGAGGAAGGGTGTTTTTTGCTGCAAAAAAGCAATGGAACGAGTTCCTTTCCAAAATGAATAGGTTGCAACAAAAAGACGGAATAAAGTACGGAAATCTTAGCCATGATGCAGGCAATGATACAGCTGCAAAGTATTGTACCCCAGAGGAAAAAATGGTAAAATATTTTTAGTGTCAATAAATACATTTACAAAATTGATATTGATGATTCTGGAAATAAAATGTCAATGAATTGCGGCGTAAATCAGTCAAAAACCTGGGCGTAAATGCGTCCGGGCTTTTTCTGGTGTAAAGGAAACCGGGCCGGAGTTTGGCACGGTATGTGGATGAGATCCCTAAATGGGGAAAGCGACGGGAAAGGGAAAATGAAGGAGAAATTGAGGCTTGCTGTTTTTGGTCACAAAAGGTGGTCGAGAGAGGGCGGCGTGGAGATCGTGGTAAAAGAGCTGTGCACACGGATGGCGCAGCAGGGCTGTCAGGTGACATGCCACAACAGATCGGGACATCATGTGAGCGGTGCGGAATATGACGATGCTGGTAAAACGGAGTACGAGGGAATCCGTCAGAAGTCTGTTCCGACCATTGAACGGCGCGGGGCTAGAGATATAATACGCGGCTGTCATAATAGGGACAAGGGAACGGCAGAGAGTGAAAGGCTCCGCGACCCGAAGTTCATATTTTCTTACCCAAAGAATGAACGACTGATCTTTCTGAACGGCAGAAATGGTGCGCAGGAAGAAATCTCGACCATGAGGATGGGGTGACAGCCAGCGGACAGGCAAGCGAAACTATCCGCTCTTTGTGTTGGCCGAGATGTTGATGAAGAAATTGAGTGGGATTGTGGGAAAGATTTATGAGTAAGAAACTTGCGATTGCGATGTTCGGACAGAAGCGATTATCGAGAGAAGGCGGAGTAGAAATCGTTGTCAAAGAGCTCTGCACCCGAATGGCACAGAATGGTTGTGACGTGACCTGCTACAACAGAGCAGGCCATCATGTGAGTGGTGCAGAGTATGACAAAACAATTGAATATGATGGTATCCGTCAAAAGGTTGTTCCGACTATTGAACGGCGTGGCTATGTGGGGCTGTCGATTGCAACTTTGCTTTCCCAGCATCATCATGTGATTGCAGTGGATATCATTCCGGAAAAGGTCGAGATGATCAATAACAGGAAGTCTCCGATTCAGGATGATTATATTGAAAAATATTTGGCGAAAATGCATTTCCATATGAGTTTCCTGCGAACCAAACTGGTCAGAATGGTGAAAGAATTTGCGATTGATATGTGGAGAATGTTCTGCGGGTGAATCTAGAAATCGATAGAATGTGGCATGGGCCAGAGTTACCTAAGGAGAATGGGAAACGACTCCTGTGAAGGTTTTACTCATTTTTTCTTTGAACAATAAAGCAGAACCTATTATAAGTGTGATAACATTAGTTGGCATTGGATGATGGAAAACATTTATTTTGGACTTATTTGGAAAAAGTTCAGAGTAGAAGATATTAGAAAAACTAAATGTATGGAGTGGTGCTACTGTTGAGAAAAATGATAATGGTCTATGGGTGTGCTGATAATAGAGACTTTTTAAAAGAACGAAAAGTGGAAGGAAAAACCTATGCCCTGATTAATAATAAAAAGATTGGTAGGGAGTATGAAAGACATAAAGGAATATCAGACAAGAAATAATGTGATCCTTGATGGAGAGTGCACATGTGATAATATGAATACTGCAATTGTATTAAATTGTATGGAAGGAAAATGGAAATGATGAAGTGTTCAGTAAAGGTGGTTGTTGCAACTCATAAAAAGTACCAAATGCCGGAGGATATATTGTATCTTCCTCTTCATGTTGGGGCAGCCGGAAAGTTTGATGACCAGGGCAATCCATTGGATTTGGGCTATTTAAAGGATAATACGGGAGATAACATATCGGAACTTAATTCATCATTTTGCGAACTAACGGGATTGTATTGGGCATGGAAAAATCTCGATACGGATTATATTGGCTTGGTTCATTATAGACGTCATTTTTCGATGAAGAAAAAAACTGGATTGGACAATGTGTTGAAGCTTTCAGAACTTAGTCCATACCTAGGAACGATAAAAGTATTTGTTCCAAATAAAAGAAGATATTTTATTGAAACATTGTATAGCCATTATGAACATACGCATTATGCTATTCAGTTGGATGAAACAAAAAAAATAATTATGGAAAAATATCCAGAATATTTAAAAAGCTATGATAAAGTTTTGAAAAGAACATATGGGTATATGTTTAACATGATGATTATGGAAAAAAAGCTTCTTGATGACTACTGCACATGGCTGTTTGATATTTTATTCGAACTCAGAAAAAGAGTTGATATGCCAGAATTGGATTCTTTTCAAGGAAGATTTTTTGGAAGAGTAAGTGAAATTATTTTTAATGTATGGTTGGATGAAAAAATGACCAATGGACAACTTGAAAAAAAAGAAATAAAAGAAATTCCATGTGTCCATATGGAAAAGATAAATTGGAATAATAAAGTGTACGCTTTTTTAGAGGCGAAATTTTTACATAAAAAATATAAAGGCAGCTTTTGATTGTGTAGAAAGGATAAATAATGAAAGCAAGAGTGTGTTTGGTAGCATCTCAAGGTGGACATGTTGAAGAACTGTGGCAACTTAAAGAATTGAGAGAAAAATATGACTATTATCTAGTGGTCCCTAAAACAGCTTGGACCCAGAAATTGGAATGCAAAAAAATATTTATTCATGATTTGAATAGAAAAAACATTTTCACGAAGGTGTTTTCGGGATTATATATGATAATGGAACAAGCACCTATCTTATTTAAAAATCCAGCTGAAGTTGTTATTACTACTGGGGCAGCTGTGGCTGTGCCGATATGCATTTATGCGAAAATTTTTGGAAAAAAGGTTATATATATTGAGAGTATGGCGAGGATTACATCTCCTAGTAAGACGGGATTATTGATGTATAAAATTGCGGATTTGTTTATTGTACAATGGAAAGAGCTATTGGATTTCTTTCCGAAGGCAGTATACGGAGGTAGCATTTATTAATGTTTATCATAGTTGGTGGAGTTGTAGAATTTGACTTTAGTCGTTTGTTGGAGATTGTGGATGAATTATGCGATGAGGGAATTCTGAATCCCCAAAATACGAAAGCTCAAATAGGCTATTGTAAATATGTGCCGAAGAGGTATGAGAGCTATCGCTTTGCAGACGGAAAACAGTTTCATGGTGACATTGCAAATGCAGATGCAATAATTACACATGGGGGTATTGGAACACTCATATATGCCATAAAAGAAGGGAAAAAAGTGATTGTATTTCCTCGCTTAAAAAAATATAATGAACATTTGGATGATCACCAAATGGATATTTGTCGGTCATTTAGAGACGCTGGCTATGTTGAGATGGCAACCTCTAAAGAAGAGCTAATAGAGTGTATTATACATATAAAAGAATTTGCCCCTCAGAAATTTTTAATGGATAATTCTAAAATGGAAAAGATATTGGCGGACTACATTGATGGCACTTTAAAATTAAAATAAGGAATTAAATAGATGGCAGAAGTAACAATTATTATTCCGGCGTATAATGCAGGCAGACATATCAATGAGTGTTTGAACTCTTTGTATGCTCAAACGTTAAAAAATCTAGAAATACTTGTAATCAATGATGGCTCAATAGATGATACTGAAAGTAATATTATCAGCTTTAAAAAGAACCATCCGGATTTTAATTTAAGCTTAATTACAGTTGATAACGGAGGTGCGGCAAAGGCGAGAAATATTGGAATCAGAAAAGCTAGCAGCCGCTACATAGGCTTTATTGATGCTGATGACACGGTCGATAAAAAAATGTTTGAAGAAATGTTGCTATCAGCAATAAAATACGATGCGGACATTGTTTCTTGTGATTTTTACTGGCAATATGAAAAGAAGAAAAAAAGAGAAACTCTAGGAATGATAGATAACCAGAATGATTTATTTTTTGGCGCATGGGTGGCTCCATGGAACAAGTTGTATCGAAAATCTGTGCTTATAGATCACAGTGTTTATTTTACGGAGGGGTTTACATACGAGGACACGGCGTTCTATTTGAAGTGTATTCCGTTTTGTAAAAGTACAGTCCATCTTTCAAAACCGTTTGTAAATTGGAGACAATCCAGTGCCTCCACAATGGGAAAAAGCCAAGATGAAAGAATACCTCAGATATTTCCGGTGCTGGAGGACGCAATTGATTTTTATAAACAAAACGACGCGTTTTTTCAATACAAAAAGGAATTAGAGTATTTCTGCACCAAACTTCTTTGGGGAAGTTCGATGTATCGGATATGTCAAGTCCGCAATAAAAATGACAGAAGAGGATATATAGATATGACTTTTTCGTGGCTTGACCGTTTCTTTCCGGATTGGAAACATAATTGTTATTTAAAAAAGGAACTACGAGGCATATATATTTGGTCATTAACATCTTTTACAGCAGAGCTTTATTCACGTCTTATTTATCTTCTTCGCTACTACGGGAGGAATAAAATGTAATGAATTTGAGTTGTACAATTGTGATTGCGTTATATAATGGAGAAAAATATATTAAAGAACAGTTACAGTCTGTTTTGAATCAAACGCATAAACCAGACTGTGTTCTTATTGTGGACGATGGCTCGACAGACAATTCAATTGAGATTGTCGAAAAATTCATCGGCAGTCATCAGTTGAGCAGTTTGTGGCACATTGAGAAGAATGACAGAAATTATGGATATGCAGATAATTTTTGGTATGCATCTAATAAAGCTAAAACAGATGTTGTTTTCTTTTGCGATCAAGATGATATTTGGAAATCTAATAAAATAGAGGTCATGCTCTCCGTGCTAGAACAGACAGACAAAATTAAAGTTTTGGGATCAGGTTACACAGCTTTTACAGATACGGGTAGACCATATGTGGATAGGGCGCTTACTAAAATATCTGAAACAGGAAAATTAGAAAGAATAAAACTATCAGAAAAAACGATATTTATAGGCTGTGAAGGATGTACGATGGCGGTGCGTTCCGATTTCCTCTATAGTCTAAGAAAATTTCATTATGATAGGGCACCGCACGATGAATTTATATGGAAGGCAGCTTTGTGTTGTGACGGCTGTTATGTTCTGCATAAATCGTTGATGATGAGGCGGTTTCATGAAGAAAATGTAACACATAACAAAATGCACGATGCGAATACGAGAATGAGATTTCTTGAATTACTGCTAAAAAGTCACAATGCAATGCTTAGCTATGCGTATGAATGTGGATGCGATAAAGAAGTGATTTCGCTTATTGAAAAGAACATTGCTTCTGTTAAGCTAAGAATGGATTTGATTGGAAAACATAAATTTCTTAATTTTGTTCCTTTATTATTCTGCTATAGAGATAATTATCATAGCAAGAAAGCGATTTTGACGGAAATGTGGATAGCACTAAAGAACATAAATCAAGCGCTTTACGATTGATTTAGGATACATAAGACTCCGAGGGCATAAGATGAAGAAATTAGAAGGGAGAAAAATGAATAAAATAATTCTTATATATAATTGGAAAACTAAAAAGGAGGAGTCTTTCCCAGCCTATCTAGACAAGTTGGGCGTAAAATATAGAGTGTTTGATAATGCTGATGATAGTGAGCATCGATTGACAAAGTGGCATAAAATTATTAATACTTTAGAATGTGTGAAATTGGCGGTGGATTCACTTAGGTGCGCTAAAGAAGGAGATATTATTGTTTCTATGTGCGCAACACCGGGAATCTTTGCGGCTCTCCTAAATAAGAAAAAAGTAAAAATTCTAACTTTGAATCTGTTGTGTCATTCCAGTGAAACTCCCGGAATGATAGAAAAAATACGGAATAATATTTATAGGAAAGCATTGAATAAAACAAATGTATGGGCTACCTGTAATGCACGAGAAGATGTTCTGAAATATAGACAAATGTTTTCCATAGGTTGTGATGGCCATATTGTTCATCTTCCTGATGGAATAAAAATGGATAGTAATTGCCTCAGTGAGGCAATTAACCTTGAACAAGATTGTCCTATTGATGTGTTTTCTTGTGGAGCAAGTGCTAGGGATTGGGATACGTTTGTTAAGGTTTCCGAGAGATTCCCGAATAGCAAATTTCATGTTATTGCAAGAGAATGTGACTGGAAGAGTGAATATAATAGAGATAATATCGCAGTTGAGTTTAACGTGCCACATGAGAGTTACATAGAAAAATTAAAAGAATCAACAATAGTCTTTCTACCATTAAAAAGTCAAATGACTGCTGGATTGCTGGTTATGTTTGATGCTGTGAAAAACGGTAGACTGGTACTTGTTACAGATAATGAGTCTACTAGCCAGTTCGTCCCCGATGATTTGAAGCAATTTATGCTAGTGAAAATGGGTGATACTTTTGATGCTGCCCGAAAATTAAAAAAAATATTTTCTTTGAGTCGAGACGAACGATTGGAAATTATAAATAAAGAAAAAAGTTATCTGTATGAAAATTATTCAGAAGATGTTTATAATAAGAGATTAAATGCTATTATAGAAGAAGTGAAATCGGAGAATTTATAATGAGTAATCCATTGATTAGTGTGATAATTCCAATCTATAATTGTGAAAAATATTTATCGGACTGTATTGAGAGCGTTATAAAACAGACTTATAAAAACACGGAAATTATTTTAGTAAATGATGGATCTTTAGATAACAGCCAAAGACTATGTGAACAATATGCAGATGCTGATTCAAGGATTAAATTGATCTGTAAAAGCAATGGTGGACCAAGTACGGCCAGAAATGCTGGATTAAACTGTTTGACTGGAGAATATGTTGCATTTGTGGATTCGGATGACATTTTAGATTATAGATATTTAGAAGTTTTATATGAACTAATTAAAAATAATAATGCGGACATTTCGTCATGCGGTTATGATACTAGATTACAAAGTGGGAAAATTGTACAGTGTCAACAGTTTTCTCAGGAAGTTTTTGGCCCGAAGATTGGAGATATCAATGGGAGCCATTATCCATATACGGTTTGGCATTTACTGTTTAAAAGTGGAGTAATCGGTAATACACGTTTTGATGAAAAAGTGTATTACTTAGAAGATCTAAAATTTGTTGATGAAATATTTATGAAATGTAATTATATGGTTGGGAATTCAATGGTTCTCTATCATAGAAATGCCCACGAAGGAAGTCTTACGGAAAAAAGATATAGAGTTGATAATTTTCGAAGGTATTTTACATTGATCAATGCTCTTGAAGATATGTGTGAGATAACCCGTGATTGCAAAATGTTATATACTCAAAGAAATATATCGTTAATAAAAGAATGCGCAATTATGCGTGTGTTTATGCATGATAAAAAAATTAATGATGCTGAGTATCAAGAAAAATTGAATCGAATTATGAGGGATTATCAAAAAAAAATACCCGAATTTAATATATCATGGAGAGAGTTTATTATTCTATTGGTTTGCGTGCATAGTCCAAAATTATATTGTAAATTAAAACACGTCAAATTCGAGGAATATAATAACTCTATCGTGTGAGGATTGATGAGAAATGAGAGTGTGTATCATTACCATATTTGATGAGATGAATTATGGCGCATATCTTCAGGCTTATACTCTAGGAAAAAAAGTTGAAGAATATGGGCATCAAGTGTCCTTTTATAAAAAAAGAAAATGGAATGTTATGAATTCAATACATGCATTACATCTCAGAAATCCGGAGTGTGTCTTCTTCCATGGTAAATTGTTAGGAAATTTCAAAAAAGATTGGAGACGCTTGAACATTGTTAATAGCGTGGGTGAAGAATTTGATTTGGTGATAATAGGAAGTGATGAACTTTGGAATGTAAGAAATTATAATTTTGAACATGAAAGGTATTATATTGGAGAGGAAATTAATGCCAAAAAACGGATTACATATGCTGTTAGCTCCAATAATTGTACAGAAAAAGAGTTTCTTGAGCAATATCAGAATATCGATAATTTTAAATATTTAAACGATGTTGCAGTCAGAGATAAGAATACATATGATATTGTTCAATCTATATCAAATAGAGAACCGGTTCTTGTTTTGGATCCGACTTTTTTGATATCGATTAACAGCAATAATAGCAATAGTAGAATTGAAGAGTACATTCTTATATATGGGTATTATTTCACTGAAGAAGAGGTGAAAGACATTAAAAGGTATGTTTCTAACAATTTTAAAGCAAAACTAATATCAGTGGGTTTTTATCACGCATGGTGTGATAAGAATATTGCATGTAGCCCGTTACAATTTATAGGTTACATTAAATCTGCTCGTTTGGTAATAACATCGACATTTCATGGAACAGCGTTATCGATAAATTTGAGAAAAAACTTTATTACATTTAGCCGGGATAATTTGAAAATACTGGATATCCTTTCAAGATTTGGACTAGAAAGCAGGAATGCAACTACTAATAACATAAATGAGATAGAAAAAACTATATCTTATGAAAAAAATTTTGATGAGAGAATGTCTTATTGGATAAAACAATCAGAGGATTATTTAGACAAATATCTGAGGAATTAAGTATGGTTCTGACTAAAATAATCAATCGCATTCAAATGTATCAAAAAAAGAAATTGTGGAGAAAATTACATCCAGATTCGGACACGCTTCCAGCTAATGAATTCTTTTTTGATCATGTTACTGTTGGAAAAAATACGTATGGACTGTTACGGGTTATTGACCAAGATAAAAATGGAAGTCGACTAAAGATTGGCTCTTTTTGTTCCATAGCCGAAAATGTAACTTTTTTATTAAATGCAGAGCATAATCTTTCTACGCTATTGACTTATCCGGTGGCTGAAAGAATTTTGAATATGCCTAATTCTGGAGCAGGAAGCAAAGGAGATATAGTAATACATGATGATGTTTGGATTGGCTATGGGGCTATTATCACTTCAGGACTTGAAATTGGTCAGGGGGCAGTTATTGCGGCTGGATCTGTGGTAACAAAGAATATTCCGCCATATGCAATTGTGGGAGGAAATCCGGCGCATATTATTCGATATCGATTTGATGAAGAGTTGCGTCTGAAGCTATGCACTTTGGATTTGTCAAAGATTGATGTTGAGACAATTAAAAGTGGTTATGAGTTTTTCTTAGAAGCGGTATCCACGGATGGTATAGAGAAATACGACAGATCTAAATGATTATATATAAAAGGTGAAAAAATTGAAGTTTAGTATAAAATCCTTGCTAAAAGTGTACATAGTAGCACTGTTGATTTTACAAGGTCTGCTAAATATTAGGATTGGAGGGTTGCCTAATATATCTTTTCCGAGACTATTGATGATATTGTGCTATATATGGATTCTATTTAGCAGTAATATGCAAATAAAATTTTTTAAGGCTGTACGTCAATCAAATGATAATAGATTTATTAAATTGTATGTTTTAACGTGCTTATATACAGCGCTATTTAGCGCGGATATTAACGCGTTTATGGGGCAATTTATAGACTGTGTTTGCTTATATTACCTTGTGCTATTTGCAGTAGAATACTATTTTACAATTGATGAAATAGTTCGTATTATTACTAAATGTTTATATGTTGTGTGTGTCGCGGGTTTAATAGAATTTTTTTGTGGGTTTAATGTCTTTACAGTTCTGTCCATGGGAGAACCGGATGTTATTTTGACTTCTTACAGAGATGGTCTATTAAGAGTCAGCGGGCCGTATGGACATGCATTGGCATATGGTATGGTTTTGCTGCTAATATTTCCTATCACTTGTTATTCAAACGAGGATAACGAGATCGATTTGTTTGGCCATCCGATTTTGTTCTTTTTGGTGACCCTTAATGTTTTTTTTACGGGAGCAAGATCTGGAATAGGCATATATGGCATAGAAGTTTTCTCGCTATTTGTTGCGTCGAGTAAAAAATACAAAGGAAGAAATTTTCTTGCGGTCATTACGCTTATTATAGTGATTGCGTCGATTGCAGGAATGTTCTCTGATCTTTCAATAGTACGGTATTCTCTAAGACAAATCTTTTATGTTGTTGATGAAATTTTTGATACGAATTTCGCATTGAAATATGGTGGAGATGCTTCAATTGCGGCGAGTTCAATAGCAAGAGAGAGAATATGGCTGATACCATTTAAGTCCACTACATTAAATCCGTGGCTGGGGAGAGGAGTGTCAAATATAGGAACATATGTGATTAATGGTTGGAAAGTGACTTCTATTGATAATTTCTATGTCAGAAGTTATATTTCCTTTGGCATTCCGGGAATTTTAGCTATAATGCTTCTGTTTTTGCATTTTTTTAAGGAAAATATAAAAGCCTATTTACGGGACCGAAATATGGGCTGCATAGTGATAACAATTTCGGTTTTATGTTATATGATAAATTTACTATATGTAGATGAGCTGAGTACATATAGATATTTTTATTTTTTGATGGCGATAAGGTGTGCACATATAAATAAAACAAAATATGAAAATCCTTTTCTGGGAGGGGAAAATTAAATGGATAATATAAGGAAATTTATAGCCAGAGTACATGCCTTCGGATTGAAAGTCCCGATTCTTCAAGCCTTGACATCGATCACACGCAGAATGAATCTGCCGATTCAGCATTGTTTGCGAAAAATGGTTCGATATAATTTGAATTTATATATAGAAAATAATTATCGAGAGATTTTGTCAAAAGAATACAAAAATGAGTGCAAAGATATTATTGACAAAGATTATCCAATTTGGATTTTTTGGGAACAGGGAATAGAACAGGCACCTGAGGTGGTGAAAATATGTGTAAACTCTATTATAGAACATAATCCTGAAAGAAAAGTGAATATTATATCACGTGATAATTTGGAAGATTATATTGAGTTACCGGATTACATTGTGGAAAAGCATAAATGCGGAAAAATATCTTATGCGCATTTTAGCGACATCGTAAGATTTGCATTGCTATATACGTGGGGGGGGGTATGGATGGATGCAACACTGTATCAGTCTGGCCCACTGAACTTTGGAAGCCACAAAATAGAAGACTATACTTTGTTTACGAGTAAAGGAAGTTATGCAAATCTTGGCTGCTTGTTTACGAGCTTCTTTATTGCATGTAATAGAGGAAATGCATTGGCTTGTTGGATGCGAGATTTCTATTTTAGGTACTGGGAAAAAGAGGATGAGATAATTGATTACTTATTAATAGACGTGGCACTAATGGCGGGGTACGATAATATCGCTGAAATCCGCGAACAGGTGGATTTGATACCAATGGTTGATACGAATGAAAATATGTATAGGTTGTTTTACATTTACAGAAATCAAAAATATGATGATGACATTTTTTCGCAGTTAACAAGAACATTTCCATTACATAAATTCTCATATAAGTTTAATTTGGTTAAGAAAATAGATGGAAAACTTACATTTTATGGAATGATATACAACAGATACATATCAAAGCAAGAGATGGATAATGATTTATGAGGAAATTTATAATGGGTTGATAAAATGAACAACAAGATATTTAAAAATATAATTACAGGTTTCGGTGGACAAATCATAGCAATCATATTAGGTTTAATTGTTCCCCGCCTTTTCATAACGAGTTATGGTTCTGATGTTAATGGCTTATTAAGTACAATAACTCAGATCTTTACTTACATGGCTTTATTGGAAGCTGGAATTGGGCAAGCAGCTAGGAATCTATTATTTAAGCCATTCCAAGAAAAGGATAAAGATAGAATATCGGAGATTGCATCTATTGCAAAATCTTATTTCAGAAGATTTACTTTTATATATGGAATAGGTGTTATTTTTATAGCACTGATTCTTCCTGCTGTTCTAAAAACAAATGTTGATGCGGTTACCATAGCGTTGATAGTTTTATTTGAAGGCATGTCAAGTGTTATTTCTTTTTATTTTATTGAAACACCTTCTATTATTATTGGAGTTGATGGTAAAAGTTACGTTAATAATTGCATTAATCTTATAAACAAAATTGCTGGATATGTCGTTAAAATAGTTATGGCGGCATTCGGATTGAATATCGTTTTATTACAATTGGTCTTTTTTCTTGTTACAATTGTTAAGGTGTTTTTTTATCAAATATATTTTGGGAAGCATTATAGCTGGGTGAAGTTTAGCAAGACGGGAAAAAATGTCAAGTTGCAGGATAGAAATTCTTATATAATAACTGAGATTTGTTGGACGATTTTTTCTTCCACTGATATGATTGTACTTTCAACCTTTGTGAGCACGCAGATATCTTCGGTTTATGGTGTATATAATCTAATTTTCTCCAACATATCGCTTTTATTGAATTCAGTTTATAACAGTGTTACTTATATTTTGGGCCAAACATACCATGAAAACCAGGAAAAGTATATTAAAATTCATGATACTTTCAACTCAATCTTTTTTGGCCTGATGACTGCAATCATGATGGTGTGTTATTTTCTTACGTTACCTTTTGTCTCTCTATATACGAGTGGAGTAACTGATACAGATTACATCTATACATCATTGCCGCTTATGTTTTGTCTCGTGCAGTTGCTGTCATGGTCGAGATACGTCGCCGGAAATCTTGTAGGTGTCGCTGGAAGAATTAGGAAGGCGGTATGGGTAAATGTCCTAGAAGCAGGAATTAACCTGACTTGTTCGATCATTCTTGTTCAGAAGTTTGGAATTGTGGGGGTGTTGTTCGCCACAGTGATAGCCTTACCAATTAAACTAATTTATTGCAACTATGTTGGAGATAGAATTATTCTTAATAGAAGTTGTGGGAATACAGTGAAAATACTGGGAACAAATTTCCTCCTTTTTTTTGGCGCGGTTTTTGTTCAACCTTATGTCCATATCAAAATTGATTCGTATTTATCTTTTGTTGTATGTGGAACTGGTTTATCATTTCTTTTTATTGGAACAGTTATGGCGGTTAATGCTTTATTAAATCCATATATGTTGAAAATAGGATTAAAATTAATTAAAAATAGAAAAGTGTAGATTTGGAAAGTAGGATAATGAGATGAAATATGTAAATGATTTAAACACATTAATCTTGGTGTCTTTATTAAAAGAACACAATATAAAAAAGATTGTTGTATCACCTGGTACAACTAATATTGGCTTTGTCATATCAGTACAAAATGACCCTTGGTTTAGTGTCTATTCGGCAGTAGATGAACGCTCGGCATCCTTTATAGCATGCGGTTTAGCTGATGCAAGTGGTGAGCCAGTAGTTTTATCTTGTACTGGTGCGACTGCTTCGCGAAATTATCTGCCAGGGTTGACTGAAGCATATTACAGAAAACTTCCGATTTTAGCAATTACATCATCTCAAAATAATATGAAGTGCGAAAGTTATAGCCCTCAATTTATAGATAGAACGAGGCAGTTTAATGATTTGGTAAAATACAGTTTTCAGGCTATGACGATAACAGAAAACGAAAAAAATTGTTATATAACGCAAATCAATAAAGCTATTTTAGAGTTGACTCATAATACCATTGGACCTGTTCATATTAATTTGGAATTTGCTTATTCTGGTAAATTTGTTGACTGTTTGCCTAAAATACGAAAAATCTGTAGAGTGAAGCTGGATGATCAGTTCCCTATCATTCCTACTGATTCTAAGATTGGCATATTTGTTGGTTCACATTTTCCTTTCTCGAAGAATGAGGAAGATATTATAGATAAATTCTGTGCTCAGTATAATGCGATAGTGATATGCGATCAAACCAGTAATTTTAGAGGAAAATATAGATACCTTGCGAATCTAGCTAATCAACAAAACAAGATCCTCAGCTCAAGGAGATTTGATTTACTTATTCACATCGGGACAGTCTCAGGCGCATATATTCCGCTGGAATCAAAGGAAACTTGGAGAGTAAACGAAGATGGTGAAGTGCGGGATCTGTTCGGAAATCTTACTTGCGTCTTTCAAATGAAAGAAGAGGAGTTTTTTAGCTATTATGCAGATAATTCTAACAAAAAACCGTCAAGTAAACTTCTGGAAACTGTGAAGTCGGAACGAGAAAGTATTATTCAGCGTATGGGTGAACTACCATTTTCTAATTTATGGATGGCTAGTAAAATAGAGGGGGAGTTGCCCCGAAATTCAGTTTTGCATTTGGCAATCTTAAACTCCTTAAGAGCATGGAATATCTTTGAAACTGATAAAACAATAACGTGCTATTCCAATACGGGTGGATTTGGTATTGATGGTTGTTTGTCATCGTTTATTGGTGCGGCAAAATCTAACCCAGAAAAACAATTTTATGGGGTATTTGGAGATTTGAGCCTTTTCTATGATGTTAATTCACTTATAAATAGTATACCTCGGAATGTTCATATTCTCCTGGTTAATAATGGCGTTGGAACTGAATTTAAGAACTATTCACATATTGCATCTCGATTTGGTGATGATGCAGATAAATATATTGCTGCTAAAGGACATAATGGATTTAAGTCAAATACTCTCATAAAAAATTACGCAGAAGGATGTGGTCTCACATATCTTTCTGCGGCTAATAAAGAAGAATTTCTTAAAGAAAAAGATGAATGGTTGATCTGTGGAGGCGTTTTGTTGGAAGCATTTACTACTGACTTCGACGAAAGCAAGGCATTAAAACTTATTAACAGTGTAGAGGATGGTGCTAAAATTGAACTGAAAAACAAGATTGAAAATAGCTTTGTGTATAAAGTTGCCAAGAAAATAATAAGAAGGGGTTAAACGGGTATGCTTGAGAATGTGATGAACAATCTTCGCTCGAAAAATATAAAATATGTTGTTATCTCTTGGGAATTGGCAAAAAAAGGTGTTCAATCACAACTGAGACAAGATGAATTTATTGTAGAACATATTTTTGATTCACGGAGTGCTGGATATATTGCAACAGGAATTTGTGCCGAGAGAAGGGAACCGGTTATACTGATTACTGAAAATAATAACGATTCTAGAAATTGCTATTCGGCATTGACTGAGGCATATTATAAAAAGTTGCCAATTATATTTTTGACAATAAATACTGGTGGATATTCACTTGATTATATAAATGAATTGAGAGATGCGACGATTTCTACCGAATTTGTGAATGAGAATAATTCGTTTGATAATTCTATAATAGATTTATGCATCGAAAAAAAGATGCCGGTTCATATTATTATAGAAGAGAATACTAGAGTTCTGACTGATAAATTTGATATTTGCGATAACATATCAATCCTAAACGATTCTTCTTGTTATCTTTACTTGAGCAATTCTTTTGTCATTCCTTCGGATTTTAACGTGAGAAGAAGTGCAATTGGTGGATGCGATGGGGGTGCTTCCAACATTTTGGGGGCCTCTTTATCAGGCAATTTTAAAAAATATATTGGCATTTTGACGGATGAAGAACTTCTTCACGATTTAAATGCACTGGGAAATCGATTCATGAATGATTCAGTATCATTTCTGGTTTATTCTTTGAATAATAGACGAAATATTATTGCAGATTATGCGAGAGATTTAGGCTTCTCAATATATAAAGGGGAAAGTAACATTCCAAAACTTTTGGAGAATAAGAAAGCGATAGTATTTGTTGATGAGTGGCAAAGCTGAAGTTTGATAAGCTATATATGCGCTTTTTGGTGTATGAGGGAGAAAAGAAAAAATGGAAATACTTATATTAGGCGGAACAGGTGCTATGGGTGCGCCTTTGGTAAAACTTTTGGCTAAGGATAATAATAAGCTGTTCGTGACATCGAGATCTAAAAGAGAGAACAAAGAGCATATAACATATATTCAAGGTAATGCGAAAGATAATGCCTTCTTTAAAACGTTGATGTGCAGAAAATATGATGCAATCATTGATTTTATGGTTTATGGAACAGAAGAATTAAAGGAAAGGCTGCAAATTCTTCTCAATCATACTGATCAGTATTTTTTCTTCAGCTCATCGCGATGCTATGCAGATTCGAGTGTTCGGATAACTGAGGATTCTCCTAGATTGGTAGATATATGTACGGATGAAGAATATCTTTCTATTGATGAATATGGAATGGCAAAAGGTAGAGAGGAAAACCTACTAAGAAAAACCGGCAGATTGAACTGGACAATTATTAGACCATATATCACCTATAATTCTAATCGTATTCAATTGGGAGTTTATGAGAAGGAAAATTGGTTGCGAAGGGCGTTAGCAGGCCGAACAATCGTATTTCCTAAAGACATTGCATCTAAGAAGACATCATTGACTTATGGTCCGGATGTTGCAAGTTCGATTGTTAAACTTATTGGTGATAAAAAAGCATATGGACAAGCTTTTCATATCGCAACCGATGAAAGCCATACTTGGGGTGAAATCTTAGAATTTTATAGTAACAAGATAGAGGAAATTACTGGTAAAAGGCCAAAAGTCAAGTTTGTGGAGAATTCTGATAGTTTAATGTCTGTATGGAACAAGTGGCAAATTAAGTATGATAGACTTTTCAATAGAGAATTTGACAATTCCAAGATTGAATCTGTTAACGGTTGTTATAAATATAAAACTACATTCGAGGGTTTAGGAGAATGCTTAGAAGAATTTATTTCTAATCCCGTTTGGCTTGATATAAACGTAAACTATGAAGCATGGTGTGACCGTCAATGTGGAGAATGGACGCCGTTACAAGATATACCGGGAAAAAGAGCAAAGCTGAGCTATTTAAAACATAGGATTTTGGGTTGATGCTAAAGATGCTGTTTTTTTGTTATTCAAGATATATTCGACGGGATATAGCTGAAAGAAAACAGTTCTGATATGCTACAAGGAGCGTATTTTAAGCAATCGTGGTCGAAGAAACCTGTACGGACGGCCGTTTTTATGTGGCGTTTTCACTGATTTACAGCGACAAAGACTTCCAGAAGGCGTGTCAACTGTATTAACAGAAAAGGCACTTGCTTAGATGAAGCTGGCATTTTAGACAACGAGCTGCAAGTTGAGTCAGATTTATCAGAATTTGACTCAGTTGGGTACATTTGGAATTTCTCCTTGATATACGACCTCATGAGAAGAGCGATATCAACAATCATTTGTGGATAGGAAAAAATAAGAAGGTGAAGCACTCGTTTGCTAAATAAATTTTCGGACATGAAAAAGTTTGTGGCCGCAGTTGATTTTGAAAAACGATGGCCACAACATAATGTGTGTCGGCTTTCGGTTGCACTCAATTCTGATTCTGGACCTTGCTTAGAAAAAGCTGATGGTTCGTACGCCATAGGAATATGGAGATTATACACAAAAATAAGGAGATGCTAAAACAATGAATGCGACATTACTTATCATGGCGGCCGGAATCGGCAGCCGATTTGGAACAGGAATAAAACAGTTGGAGCCGGTGGATGCTTCTAATCATATCATCATGGATTACTCTATTCATGATGCAATTGAGGCTGGTTTCAATCATGTGGTATTTATCATCCGCAAGGATATCGAGAAGGAGTTCAAAGAGGTCATCGGTGATCGCATTGCCTCCATTTGCTCTTCTCACAATGTAACTGTTGACTATGCTTTCCAGGATATTAACGATATCCCGGGAACTCTGCCAGAAGGTCGGACAAAGCCGTGGGGAACCGGTCAGGCTGTGCTTGCAGCGAAAAATGTGATTGATACCCCGTTTATTGTGATTAATGCAGATGATTACTATGGCAAGGAGGGCTTTAAGGCTGTTCATGAGTATCTGGTGAATGGCGGTAAGTCCTGTATGGCAGGTTTTGTTCTGAAAAATACGCTGTCCGATAATGGTGGTGTGACCCGTGGCATCTGCAAGATGGACGATCAGAATAATCTGACTGAGGTTGTAGAGACCAAGAATATTGTAAAAACTGCAACTGGGGCAGAAGCAGACGGCATAGCTGTGGATGTGAATTCTCTGGTATCCATGAATATGTGGGGATTGACTCCTGATTTCCTTACTACATTGGAAGAAGGCTTCAAAGAGTTTTTCGAGAAGGAAGTACCTGAGAATCCGCTGAAAGCGGAGTATCTGATTCCGATTTTCATCGGTGAGCTGCTGGAGCAGGGCAAGATGTCTGTGAAGGTTCTGAAGACCAACGACACCTGGTACGGTATGACCTACCATGAGGACGTTGCAGCAGTAAAGGACAGCTTCAAGAAGATGCTGGAGAACGGCGTGTATAAGGCTGACCTGTTCAGTGACCTGTAAACGATGATGAAAGAATCGATTGATTTACTCGGAAAGATTCTCACAAACATCCTGACTGCTCTCTATGAGCCGTTTGGATTCTCACTCCTTCTTTCTTTCCTAGCTATGTTTTTCTATCTGTATGCGTATGAGCCAATACATGCGGGCAAAGGATGGAAGAATGCCATAGTGACATGGTATCAGAAGTTCAAGGAGAGTGTGTTCTTTCGTAAACTGTTCTTCCTGGCCTTTGTGACCTCACTTATTCTGTTCCGAACCCTGTTAAACCGTCAGCTGTGGATGAATCCTTTATCCGATGTCATGGGTGGCTGGGGCATCTGGGAGACTGTGAATGGCGAACAGAAGCTGACAACCGAGTGCATTGAGAATGTGATTATGATGATGCCTTTTTCAGCAGTAGTGATGTGGACGTTCAGAGAGAAGATTGGAAACAGTTGGAAGAAGATACTGTGGTATAGCGGGAAGATAGCATTTATCTTTTCGATAAGCATTGAGATGCTACAGTTATTACTGCGGCTAGGAACGTTTCAGCTATCAGACATCTTCTATAACACAGTCGGCGGAGTGATAGGCGGCGTGTGTTACTGTGTAGCGATGAAGGCAAGAAAACGTCTGTAAAACTGGATGAAATTGTGATATACTGGGAGCGTGAGCTCCCTACGCTGCTCGAATAAATCACACACCTCTCCGTGGTGAGCAGCAGGCAACGATCTAAGAATCGGGGATTCGATGATCGGCGAAGATGTGGAGAATACATAAGATGAGGGGCTGCCTATGCCAAGACGTTATCCGGAATATACTCCAGAGCGTATAAAGGAATCAAAATCCTATCAGGTACTTTTGCCAAAATTCAATGCGCGTCGGTGGGCTTTTGGCAGCAGTGAATGGCAGGATCATGGAGTGGATTATTCGTTTGAATATGTTCAGGATGGTTTTTTTCATGGCTTTCGATTATTGGGGCAGGTAAAGGGAAGTTCTCATTTGAAATTTGGAAATGCAGATTCCTTTTCTTATGCATTGCCTGTGAAAACTGCCAACTATGCGGTTGAATGTAGTCAGCCGTTTGTTTTGTTTGTTGTGGACTTAATATCAGCGACTGCATATTATCTTCCACTTCAAGATTATTTTATAGCTAACCGAGATAAGTATGAAAAATTAAAGGTTAATACAAGTACAATTAGCGTTCGTATTCCAACGAGGAATACGGTTAGTTATGCAGATGATGATTTGGTAGTAGTGGCAAAATCGTGTTACTGTTTCGATTCAAATAGAGATATGATTATAAAAGTTAGATAATTTATATTATAGAAATGAGGTTTACATCTTATGGCCAGAACAAAAGGAAGCAAGAACCGTCCCAAATCTGACGTTGCATCTCAGATCGTAGAGAAGCAGGAGGCTATTGCGTCTCTGAATACCGAGATCGCATCCATCCAGAAAGCGATTGAAGAGCAGAAGAACACACTGAAAGAGAAGAAGACTGCTCTGAAGAAGGCCGAAAAAGAAGTGGCCACTCTGGAAGCAAAGAAAGCAAAGGCAGATGCTAAGGCCGCTGAAGAAGCGAAGAAGACCGAAGCAGAGGCTGTGCTGAAGAAGCTGCTGGCCAGCGGCATGAGTGCGGATGAAATCCTCGAAAAACTGAAATAAGATCGGCCGTGTGGACAAACTGAACTCCAGAAGTTCACACGGCTTTTTTTTGAAGGTCGCTATATAGTTTATAACGGAAATAAAAGAAATGGAGTGTGAGAAAAATGAATTTATCAAAAATACATCATATTGCTATCATCGTATCTGACTACGAAGCCGCAAGGAATTTCTATGTGAACAAGCTGGGATTCTCTATCATCAGAGAAAACTACCGCCCGGAGCGTAAGGACTGGAAGCTGGATTTTCGTGTTAATGAACACACAGAGCTGGAGATTTTCGCTGAGGAAAACCCACCGAAGCGTGTGAACCGCCCGGAGGCCTGTGGCCTACGTCATCTTGCGTTCTGCGTTGATAGTGTGGAACAGACGGTGAATGAGCTGGCAGAGGTCGGGATTGAATGCGAGCCGATCCGTGTGGATAGTTATACCGGCAAAAAGATGACTTTCTTCCACGACCCGGATGGCCTGCCGCTGGAGTTGCATGAATAATCATGGGCGAGAAAATACCATATAAAGCCAGAAATCCGGGAGGCGGTCGAAAGAAGTTGAAGCCTGAGTATAATGCCGGGAAAAATTTGAAAGAGCAGATGGACGCTGCAGTAATACGCTATAAGGACGGTATGACGCTCCAAGCCATCGCTGATGTCCTGGATCTGAACCCGATCAAGGTCCGGAAGCTGCTTATCACAGCCGGTGTGTATGAATCAGACATAGCGAAGATGGTGCAGCGTACCTTTAACAATTATAGAGAGACACGGGGTTACAAGGATACAGTTCTCTCCACCGCATCAGCCCTCAAGTTGTCCAAAGCCTCCGTCACCTCGTACCTGCCATACGAAAAGGGCGTATACTTTCCAAAGGAGGCACCCGTGGAAAAAATCAGTGTGGGAGCAGAGCGGCAGCGGAGATACAGGGCAGTAAGAAAACTGCGAACCGAGCCGACAGAGGAGCATTTGTGGGAGGTGGTCCTGCTTTATTCTGGAGTGCGGCTCAAAACCTACTCCGGTTTACCCTTTACCTATGAAATACGAAAAGGTCGGAATGGACAATACACAAAAGAGCTTTGGATCGACCGCCGGGAGAACAGTAAAAGCCTGGCCTGGAGTTCGGTATTGCTGGCACTGAACAATATAAAAGAGGTGGGAGCGGTGGTGGACAGGCCAAAAGCTCTAGGCGACATCCGAGGCGTGACTTATATTTATGGAATGTTCTACCGATTCGGACTCATTGATATGCCGGATAAAGTGAATGGGAAGATGAAAAGAGCTGGTCGGCAAATGTGACATTCTAAGGATGGGTGACGTCTTTTATTGTTGACTGTTCCATATCAAACAAAAATCTCTCATCTCCCACCGCTCCCTTCAAAAACACGTCCGGTGAAATTTCAATCCAAAAACCGCCGGGAAAAAGCTGCAAGGGCCACGAACAACCTGCTACACAGCCATCTGGTATCTGCTCACCCCCATAAAATTCACCCCAAGATCACCCCTCAAAGCCGCAAGATCACGGACTGAGGAGAGTACCTGGGCAGGGCGGAGGCCCCTGGGCCCCAGGCTCTCCGAAGACTGGCAAATGAGAATATACGCTATCGCTCGCATAAATATACCGGCGAAAAAAGAAACGGAGAAAACTTGAAAACAACGCTGAAACGTGGTATAATGGTGGTACGAACAAGCCGGGTTTAGTACGACAACTGTGCGCTGTGGTACTGTAACTGTTGTTTCAAAATTAGGAACGACTACAAAAAATGTGCGAAAAACTAGCGTAGCTACGACGACACCTACCAGGTTCAGGTCGTGTCTTGGTACGACAACGAGAACTCTTACACTTCTCAGATGGTTCGTACCATTAAGTACTTCGCTGAGAACTGCTAATGACGTTCCGTCGTTAAAAATCGCCTGATTTGTCTACCGGAGTTTGTCTTGCTCAACTACGAACAAGCCTGACTTGGTACGACAACCATATCTAGGAATTTTTCGCCCTTCTTTTTGTGGTCCGCCGCAAAAGGAAGGGTGTTTTTTTATGTGTTTGAAGGAGCTTCGGGACGAATTTTTGTATGACTGTGAATGCCGCCACCTGGCAAAGGGGTCTCTGCGGAATTATCGGGCATCTACCCGGTTCTTGCTGGAATTTCTGGAACGGAAACAGATCACGGAACTGGAAGATGTGCGCCCACGGCACCTTCGGGACCTGATGAAGGAAAAGCAGGATGCAGGCAATACGCCCCGGTACATCAACGACCTGCTGAAGGTCTGGCGTACCTGGTTCAATTATCTGGTGGAGGAGGGCTATTTGGAGGAGCGAGATAACCCAGCCAAAAAGGTAAAGCCACTGCGGCAGCCCCAGACCATCATTGATACCTTTACCGCAGCAGAAATGAAGCGGATGATCCAGTTCTACGACGGCAAGGACTTTCTGGAGGTGCGGAACAAGACCATCATCATGCTGCTGTTTGACACAGGAATGCGCTGTAACGAGATGATCCTGATGGAGCCCGAGGACATCAAACCGGATTACATTCTGGTGAAGCACGGCAAGGGCGGCAAGGAGCGTGTGGTACCGAAATCTCCGGCACTGTCCAAGCAGCTCATCAAATACTGTGCGCTCCGGGATGGCTACCGGAAAGAATGCCCCACCTGCCACAGAAACCTTTTCCTCAGCAAAACAGGCAAGCCCCTCACGGATGAGGCAGTTGCTCGGATGTTGAAGCACGCTGCAGAGGAAGTGGGAGTCTCCTCCTCGGTACGGGTCAGCCCCCACACCTGCCGCCATACCTTCGCTCAGATGCAGCTGAAGAATGGCCTGGACCTGTACAGTGTCTCTCGCCTGATGGGGCACGTCAATATCATGATCACCCAGCGGTATCTGTTGGGCATCAAGGATAAGGACATCGTGGACCGGGGTACCCAGACCAGCCCCTTGATGAACCTGTAAAAGAACAGAAGATCGTGTGCATAGGAGCAGTTCCGCCGGGTGGTGGGGCTGCTTTTTTGTTTAAACATTGTTGATTCGATTATGAAAGAGAAAACAACAGAAAACAGAAAATTCAATTGACGTCAAATGGCGTATACACGATGAAAAAACGAAAATATAAAGAAGTGCTGAACGGAGTCAATATCTGTTTATGAATAGAAACATGATGACTTGAGAAATAATGAATAAAATAGACGATGATGCGAAGAAAATGATCGTGCCAAAGAAAGGCTGTGGAGCGCATATATATTATATAATAATGTACTGATCTATTTATAATAAGGTAAGGTGAATGACTTTGACAAAGAATGAGCGCAAAACTTCGTGATTTTTTGCTGATTTAGAATTCAGAAATCCTAATACGAAAAGCAACATTTTGGATTCAACAGGATAGATTCAAATGACTGAGGAAAGTGCAGGAGTGGAAATCGAGAGCTTTGACAACAGTAGTATACGGAAATTGGGTTGGGCACAATAGCGGAGTTGATCCCAATAATACGATATAACCAGTAAGTTAATATGTTGTAGATTGGGCTGCTGATATGAAACGTGACGATAAAACTGAATACCTAGTGCTTTGATATGATATGCCACGGATTACGGGGGCAGAATAAACCAATAAAATTACATAACCAGTATTTTGGTAGGCTGATTGTGTGGGTGGCAGAAGGGAGCGAGCAGCTCTTGACAGTTTTAACGACCTATGATATGGTGTTTGTGTGGACGCAAACACGCCTGCAAGCCTCTACAACGGATTTTTACAGATGTCGTAGAGCTTTACGGCAAAAATCTGGAAAACGAGCCAGAAGTGCCTTGTAGCCAGTCTGGTGAAGTTTTTTTAAAAAGCCACTGGACAAATCCTTCGAGGTGTGATATGCTTATGCACCCACGGAGGAGAGCGCAGCCGGCAAGCCCCGGACGAGCTCGACATCCCGACAAGCGTGCCCTGTGTGTGGGGGCAGTGACCGAGGCGACCCGCAAGCTGACCCTGAACGGCGGAGCAGGCGGCTGCCCTGTGAAAGCGGGGTGGAGCACCTTGAAAACTGAACATCGTCAAAAATTTATTTGGACAAGGAGGAATGTGAACATGGAAAAAATGACATTTTCAATACGAATCTGCTGCAGTTGCCCATGAAGGCACAGGTGGCTGACGAGGAGGTGGTACAGAATATCGCACCCGTTGCAGAGCCCACGGCCCCTGCCATGAGAGAGGGGCTTGTGTTGGATGTGCTGGCCCAGGACGGAGGAGTGCTCCGGCGGCTGAGCAACGTGACGCCTAAAAAATGCGAGAAGCTGGCCTCTGGGTTCCTGCACCGTGGCGAAATCACGCTGCTTTGCGGTGATGGAGGCGTGGGCAAGGGGCAGTTCGTGGCGCAGATTGCAAAGTCGCTGACGACGGGCGAGGCCACAGAGTTTTTCCCCCAGGCACCTGAAGGGACGGGCAACATTGTGATCTTGGCAGGCGAGGACCCTATCGACACGGTGCTGTGCCCACGGATGGATGCCGCAGGGGCGGATCTGAACAAGGTTGCTGTGATCGCTCCCGATACATACTACGAGGAGATGCATAAGATGCCGCAGCTTGGAGACCCGGACCTGATGAATTGGATCGCCGCAGGGGACCCACTGTTGCTGGTCATCGACCCGTTTCAGGCATTTTTACCAGATTCTGTCAATCTAAACAATCGTCAGCAGATCCGGGGTTTGCTTCAGCTGTTGCGGATGCAGGCGCAGCAGCACGGGTTTGCGATCCTGCTGGTGACCCATACCAACAAAAATCCAGGTGCGTGTGGGCGAAAACGCCTCAATGGCTCAGGCGAGCTTTGGGATACTGCCCGCAATGTGCTGATCATGGGTCATGCAAAGAACGGCAACAAGATCTATGTCTCTCACGAGAAGAGCAGCTATGATGCCCCGGCAGACACGATCCTTTTTACCACGGAGACGGTGACGGTCAAGGGGGTTGAGACGGCAAGGGCAAAATTTGACTCGACCTCGGATTGGAAGGATGAGGATTTTTGCCGGGAAAAGCCGGATCGGGCGGCTCCGAAGTATGCAGGTGTTCAGAGCAGGATCCTGGCCATGCTGAATGCCGCCCCGGACAAGTGCATGGTCAGCAAGGAACTGCAAAGGCTGGTTCAGGAAGAAACTGGATGCAGTGACAGCACCTATAACCATGCTCGCAGTGATCTGAGCCGTGTGGGGATCGTCAAAAACATTCGGCAAAGGACGCTAGAGGGTGGCTGCTGCTGGGTTACGGGCCTTGAACAGGGTGCTGCGGTGGCATAACGGTTGCAAGATTGCAAAGTTGGATAAAAACAGCGATGCAAAGAACATAAACGGACACTGCAACCTTGCAAGGCTGTGGTGCTTTGCAAGGAAAAGGCCGTTGTATGGGGGCAGAAAGGAGGAGATGGTATGTGGTGCTGGAGCCTGCTTGAAATCCCATAGACCTGATAGGTGATTGGCTGGACTGATTCCTGGGTCACTGGGGGCAGGCGGCTAGACCGTCTCAAAATACAATAAAGGAGGGATTACAGGATGGATAGCTCATAGGGCCTGGGCCGTATATCGCCTGAAAAAGCAATGGTAAAAAATAATGGAGGCATTCTATGCTAAAGATTTTTGACAACTACTATCTGGACGCAAGCAGTGTGTGCTATATGCTGAAAAAAGCTCATGTGAAAGGTGACGGCAAGGTGGAGTACGATGTCTGTACCTACCACACCAGGCTGGAGGAGGCGTTGGCGGAAGCTGTGCGGCGTGGGCTCCGGGAGGGGGTCGCAGACGAGAAGCTGACGGAGTGGGAGCAGCTGTGCGGCGAATTCCGGCGGCTGAAGAGTGAGGTCCAGGGGCTGCTGGAG
>OGOR01000656.1_pt1 | contig 25699 bp, 19 predicted proteins | sample 1552771 | NCBI WGS metagenome assembly OGOR01 (sample SAMEA2580124, study PRJEB22360) | human gut metagenome | biome: human gut; feature: human-associated habitat; material: faeces | place: Denmark | collected 2008/2010
TTGCTATGGCTTGCCTTAGACAAGTATATCACAAAGTTGTTCATTTGAAAACAGCGCGGGAATAATGATTGATGCACAGAAATGTCATTTTGTTGCGACATTGCGTTCACCAAGCAGACGTTTCAGTTCCTGGAGCAGCAGTGGATGGCCCGAAGCATAGAGTCTCCGGGGCGCGGCGAGCTTCTGCTTGACATCCTCGAGATAGAAAATGACGGGCATATCGCCGTCGAATATCTCAAGGAGATTGATGACCTTTGCATACTCGGGGCAGCTGCGGGACGGCAGGCGGACATAGAGCCGCTGGGCGGCATCCCGCATGAGGTTGGGGCGGTTGGCCTGCGGGCGCTTGGGGTCGTAGCCCTCGATGGGCGAGATGCTCTCAGCCATCAGCTTGGAAGGCTCATCTTCACGCACGGAGAGGCGTCCCTCGATGACCACGACGGCATTCTCCTTGAGCGCATCGCGGAAAGTATCCAGTACACGTGGGAAGACGATGACCTCCATCGTACCGGTCAGGTCCTCCACGCTGGTGAAGGCCATCATCGTGTTGGACTTGGTGGTCATCATCCGGTTTTTGACGATGGTACACACGATACGGACATGATTGCCGTCCAGCTTGTGAGCGTCCTCGCCGGTGAGCTCCTTGATGCTGTTGGACGCAAAGCGTGCCGACTGTTCCCGATAGGCGTCCAGCGGGTGGCCGGACAGATAGAGGCCGCTGACCTCTTTCTCCTGCTGGAGCAGTTCGGTGTGGCTGTACTCCGGGAAGGGCTTTATCTCGTAGCTGTCGGTGTCGGCAGTCTGAGATTCTCCGCTCATCACCGAGAACAGGTCCAGCTGTCCCTCAAGATTGCGGCGGGAGTCGCTCTCCACGCTCTTGATGACGCCGTCCACGGCTTCCACAAGGCTGTGGCGGTTGACGCCCATACTGTCGAAGGCACCCGCCTTGATAAGGCATTCCACAGCCCGGCGGTTCAGCTCAGTGCCGTGCATCCGCTTACAGAAATCATAGAGGCTCGAATATGGCTTCTCTTTTCTCTCTTCTACGACTCGCTCGATGAGGTTGCGGCCCACATTCTTGACTGCATTCAGGCCGAAACGGATCTTGCCGTTGTCCGCCGTGAAGCCGCCGTTCGAGATATTGACGTCCGGCGGAAGCACCTTGATGCCCAGGCGGGCGCACTCGCCCGAATACTCGATGACTTTGTCGGTATTGTCAAGCACACTGGTGAGCAATGCGGCCATAAACTCGCTGGGGTAATGACACTTGAGATAAGCCGTCTGGAATGCGACGTAAGCGTAGCAGGCAGCATGGCTTTTATTGAAGGCGTAGGACGCAAAACTCGACATTTCATCGTAGATCTCGTTGGCGACTTCCTCGGAGATGCCATTGGCGACACACCCCGGGCATTCGTGGCCCGGCTCGGTGCAGCCATGGACAAAATGCTCGCGTTCTGCCTCCATCACCGCGTGCTTCTTTTTACTCATGGCACGGCGGACGTTATCTGCCTGTCCGAACGAGAAACCGGCCAGCTCACGGAATATCTGCATGACCTGTTCCTGGTAGACGATGCAGCCGTTGGTGACGTCAAGGATGTGGGCCAGCTGAGGGGTCTTGTAGCTGATCTTATCCGGCTCATGGCGGTTGCGCAGGTAGGTCGGAATGGAGTCCATCGGGCCGGGGCGGTAAAGACTGATAAGAGCGATGACGTCTTCAAGGTTCTGCGGCTGCAGACCTACGAGGACCTGTTTCATACCCGAGGATTCGAGCTGGAACACGCCCTCCGTTTCACCCTGACCCAGCATCTTATAAGTCGCTGCATCGTCATAATCCAGCTTCTGGATGGAGAAGGACGGGTCTTTTTTCTGGATGGCAGCCTCCGCATCCCGGATGACCGTCAGAGTACGCAGGCCGAGGAAGTCCATTTTCAGCAGGCCCAGCTCTTCGATCTCGGTCATATTGAACTGGGTGACAGGCAGGCCGTCGTTGGTGGCCAGGGGCAGATAATAGTCTGTCGGTTCCGGGGTAATGACGACGCCGGCCGCATGGGTGGAGGCGTGGCGGGGCATACCTTCAACCTTCAGCGCAGTGTCGATAAGTTCTGTGACCTGCGGGTCGCTGTCGTACATCCGCTTGAGCTCCGGCGAGACCTCCAAGGCGCGTTTCAGCGTCATTTTCAGCTCCATCGGCACCTGCTTTGCCACCACATCCACGCTCTGATAGGGCATCCCCATCACGCGGCCCACATCGCGGATGGCGTTGCGGGCGGCCATGGTGCCAAAGGTGACGATCTGGGCTACATGGTCTGCGCCGTACTTCCGGTTGACGTAGTCGATGACCTCCTGACGGCGCTCGTAGCAGAAATCGACGTCAAAATCGGGCATACTGACGCGCTCGGGGTTCAGGAATCGCTCGAAGATGAGGTTGTAGCGGATGGGGTCGATGTCAGTGATGCCTACACAGTAAGCCGCGATGCTGCCCGCGCCCGAGCCACGGCCCGGACCTACCGGAATGCCCTGGCTCTTGGCGTAGTTGATATAATCCCAGACAATGAGGTAGTAGTTGGTATAGCCCATCGACTTGACCACGCCGATCTCATAGGTCAGGCGGTCCTTATTGGACTGTGGGACGTCCGGGCCGTAGCGGCGCTCGAGGCCGTCCCAGCAGAGCTTCTCGAAAAACTCCTGATTGTCCATCCCGTTCGGGGCTTTGTAATATGGAATTTTGGTGTGTCCAAAGTCGAAGTCAAAATTGCACTGGTCCGCAATTTTCTGGGTGTTGGCACAGGCTTCCGGCACCATTGCGAACAACTCATACATTTCATCTGTCGTTTTGACGTAGAATTCGTCGGTCTGGAACTCCATCCGGTCGGCGTCCTGAATGGTCTTGCCGGTCTGGATGCAGAGCAGGATGCCCTGCATCTTGGCGTCATCCTTCCGCAGATAGTGAGAGTCGTTGGTGGCCGCCATCGGGATGCCGGTCTCCCGCGCCAGTTTGATGAGCTGGGGCAGGACGATCGTATCCTCTTCGAGGCCGTGGTCCTGCAGTTCGATGTAGTAATTGCCCTTGCCGAACAGCTCCTGATACCACAGGGCCGTGGACTTTGCCCTCTCGTAGTCTCCCGCCAGAACGGCTTGCGGGATCTCGCCTGCGAGGCAGGCAGACAGGCAGATAAGCCCCTCGTGATACTGCTCGAGAAGCTGCTTGTCTACACGGGGCTTGGAATAAAAGCCCTCCACGAAGGCAGCGGACACCATCTTGATGAGGTTCTTATAGCCTGTCTCATTCTTGCAGAGCAGGATAAGATGGTTGTTGCCGTCGATTTTGTTGACTTTATCGAAGCGGGTGCGGGTGGCCACATAGACCTCACAGCCGATAATAGGCTTGATGCCTGCCTTTTTTGCGGCCTTATAGAACTGGACACAGCCGTACATAACGCCGTGGTCCGTGATGGCGATGGCATTCTGGCCGCACTCCTTGACGCGGTCCATGAGCTGGTCGATACGGCAGGCACCGTCCAGCAGGCTGTATTCGGTATGGATGTGGAGATGAACGAAGTCTCTCCCCTGACGGTTCCCTTCGGTCACATCGCTCATGCTCCTGCCTCCTCTGTTTCAGTGTGTTCTTCGAGCCGCTGACGCAGGGCGTCGGCCAGCGCTTCCAGCTTTTTCATCCGGTGAGAAAGGCCCGATTTGCTCATGGGCGGGTCAAAGCATCCGCAGAGCGCCGCCAGCGATAAATCAGGGTATTCCAGCCGCCGGGCTGCTGCCTGCTGCAGCGCCTCGGGCAGCGTTTCCAGCGCCCCCTGCTCTTCCAGAAAGCGGATGGCTTTGAGCGTCTGGGCGTTGGCACGGGCCGTCTTGCCCAGGTTTGCGGTATCGCAGTTTGTGTGGCGGTTGATTTGGTTGCGCATCTGCTTGACAGCCTTCTGGGCGCTGAGCTGGGCCGATGCCTCCGCCGCCCCCATAAAGGAAAGGATGCGCTCCACGTTGTCGCAGCTCTTGACGTAAACAAGGTTCACGCCATTGCGGCGGGTGCGGTGGGGCGCAAACTCGTGCTCCGCCAGCAGGGCTTCGAAGTCGCGCGCAAGGTTCGTGCGGCTGGTGAGGAACTCGATGTTATACTCCTTTTGCGGGTCAGTGACCGTGCCGCTGCACAAAAAAGCTGCCCCGATGTACGCGCTGACGCACGTCTGGCAGCGAATCAGTCTGGGGTCTATCTGTAGGCTCGTCTCGGTGCCGGTGGTGCCGAAAAGCTCGTGCATCCGCGCCACCTGCTCCGGTGCGCGGATGCTGAACTCATAGACCACCCCGCTGGGACGTTGCTTCTCGATGACGTCGCCCTGTACGCCGCAGCGCGCAAACAGCTGGGAAGCCACCTGCGTCGTCAGCTCCTGTTCCGTCTGCAGCACCAGCCCGCTGGCGTCGAAGTACTTGGCGAAGCAGGCAATTCCATAGGCAGCAGCGCGGACGCAGCAGTCCTTCTGCAGACTGCGCCGGGCGATCTCCTCCCTTGCCTGGGATGCAAAACTCATGATATGTTTATCCTTTCAACGGACAGAATCGCGGTGCTGGATGCCGGGCTTGTAGCCAAGCTTTTCACAGTATTCCGCGATTTTCCGCGCAAATGTGATGGAGCGATGCTTGCCGCCGGTGCAGCCCACTGCGATGGTGAGCTGGCTTTTGCCTTCCTTGACGTAGAGCGGAAGAGCATATTCCAGAAACGATTCATAGCGCTTCAAAAGCTCCTGCGCCTCCGGGTGGCTCATGACAAAATCGACGACCTCTTCATCAAGACCTGTTTTATGCTTCAGTTCCGGGACATAAAAAGGGTTGGGCAGACAGCGGACATCCAGCACCAGATCCGCCTCCGGTGGGATGCCGAACTTGAAGCCGAAGGACATGACTGTCAGTCGCATGGCGCTCTTCGCGCCGCCGTTCTGGTTGAACAGGTCGCAGATGCGCTCTTTGTTCTGAGAAGTCGAGAGCAATCCAGTATTGATGGTGTAGTCTGCCCGGTCTTTGAGGGGCTGCAGGATCTCGCGCTCCCTGCGGAAGGCTTCCCGGGTGGAAAGGCCGTCGGAAATGCTCATCGGATGGCGGCGGCGCGTCTCACTGTAGCGGCGCATCAGCACATCGTCCGGGGCATCAAGGAACAAGATCTCATATTCTATCCCCTGCGCGTCCAGCTGAGAAAGAGCTTCTTCGATTTCTTCCGGCGTGCGGCAGCCGCGGATGTCCATACAGAGAGCCACCCGCTTGAGCTGGTTGTCACCCGCTTTCGAAAACGCCGTGATGCTGGGCAGCAGTGCCGCCGGGATGTTATCAATGCAGAAAAAGCCGATGTCTTCCAGCGCATTCATGGCGACAGATTTGCCTGCACCGGAAAGGCCGCTGACGATGAGAAGATTCATTTTGCACGCCTCTTTCTTTTATGCTTCCACCACACGAATTTCTTTTTCGAGGTCGTAGCCGGTCTTTTCTTTCACGATGGCACGCACCTCATCGCACAGAGCCAGCACATCTGCACAGGTCGCTCCACCCAGATTGACCACAAAGCCACAGTGCTTGTCACTGACGGCTGCGCCGCCATGGCGGTAGCCCCGCAGACCGCACTGGTCGATGAGGGCCGCCGCAAATGCGCCCACCGGCCGCTTGAAGGTGCTGCCGGCGCTGGGCTTGTCGAGAGGCTGTTTGTCTTTGCGGCGGGCCATCAGGTCGTCCATCCTGGAGCGGATGTCGGCGGCATTGCCTCTTGCGAGGTGGAACTTTGCCGAGAGGATGCAGCCGCCGTTTTCTTCGAAAATGCTGTGGCGGTAGCTGAGGTCGAGCTGTTCTGCCGGAACCTCAACGCTCTCCCCTTCTGCGGTCAGATACCGCACGGAGACCAGCACGTCCTTCATCTCGCCGCCGTAAGCTCCGGCGTTCATGTAGACAGCTCCGCCCACCGTACCCGGGATGCCGTAGGCGAACTCAAGACCGGTGAGGCTGTTTTCCAGCGCCGTCATGCAGAGCGACGAGAGCATCTTGTCTGCACCGACAACGACAGCATCGTAAGTCAGGGATGGGTCTTTGCCCGGGAAACAGATGTTTTCAAGAATACCGATCGCGCTCTTCATGGCCGATACATTGATGACAGCTCCCCGGTAGCCCGCATCCTCAAACAGGATGTTGCTGCCGTTGCCCAGCAGATAATATTTGACATTCGCTTCCTTCGCCAGCTTGATGGCGGCACAGAGCTGCGCCTCATTTTCCGGCAGGATAAAGACATCTGCCGGGCCGCCGATGCGGAAAGTGCAGTGCGCGCTGAGCGGCTCATTTTCTTTGTATGCAATGCCCGCAGCGGACAAAGCCTGTTTCAATCGTTCCATTCGTTCTCCCTCTATCGGTAGAAAATCAGTCCATCGTATCGTTCAGGCCCAGACGGATGAGCAGCTCCTTGGCGGCGTTATAGCCCATCTTCTTCTGGCGGTTATTGATAGCCGCCGTTTCCAGCACGACTGCGAGGTTGCGTCCGGGCGAAACAGGGATGATGGTGCTGGGGATGTTGACGCCCAGAATGTCATAATACTCGCTTTCCAAGCCGGTGCGCTGATAGTTTTTGGTGGGGTCCCATGCTTCCAGCTGGACGACGAGGTCGAGGCTTTCACTCACCTTGACCGCGCCCACGCCGAACACGCGGGCCACGTTGACGATGCCGACGCCGCGCAGCTCAATGAAGTGGCGGATGTTTTCCGGCGCAGTCCCCATGATCTGACGGTTGGAGACCTTGCGCAGCTCCACAGCATCGTCGGCGACGAGGCGGTGACCGCGCTTGACCAGCTCAATGGCCAGCTCGCTCTTGCCGATGCCGCTGTCGCCGAGAATGAGGATCCCTTCACCGTAAACTTCCACCAGCACGCCGTGGCGGGTGATGCGGGGAGCCAGTTCAAGGTTCAGCACGCTGATGAGGCTGCCCATCATGGTGCAGGTCGTCTCGTTGGAGCGCAGCAGGGCTACACCGTGCTGCTTTGCAAGCTCCTGCATCTCCGGGAAGGGTTCCAGTTCCCCGTTGCGGCAGAGGATGACGGCCGGAGGCTGCTGGCGGAATAGCTGGTCGAGGCGCTCACGGCGCTTTTCCGGCGTAAGACCGGCCAGAAAGTTCATCTCTGCAAGGCCCATGATCTGTAAGCGCAGCTTATCGAAATAATCGTAGTAACCGGCCAGAAACAGACCGGGACGGTTGACCTCTGCAATCTCGACGCTGATCTTGTCCAAATCGCAGGGCGTATAGATAACCTCGAGGCTGACCTTCTCGACCAGCCGCTTGAGCGAAACAGCGAAATTCCCCATTCGTTTTTCCTCCTGCATCCTCTGTGCTCTGCCATACCAAAAGGCAGCACAGTTTATCCTTCCCTATATTATAATCGAGACGGACAGTAAAAACAACAATTCTTTCAGGAATCTTTTCTGGTTTTGCGCCAGCGCTTGCATCTGGGGGCCAAAACCATATAATAGGAGGCAGGGATAGAGTTTACTTTACATGAGTTTTACATTTCGCCGGTTTCCGATTTTACATTCCGCTCGTATACTCATAATCAGGGATAGGACCGGTGAAATCCAGTGCAGGTCGTGTAAAAAGTTGAGACATGCTCCTGCACGGGTCCTCTACGGCCGCTGTCGATGTACAAACGCAAGCTTCAACAAGTGAGGAGTAAAACATGACTCTATTCAATGTCTTTTCTCTGCTGGGCGGTCTGGCTCTGTTCCTGTTCGGCATGGACATCATGGGCAAAGCCCTTGAGAAACAGGCCGGCGGCCATCTGCAGAAGATCCTGAGCAAACTGACGGATAACCCCCTCAAGGGCTTCTTCCTCGGTCTGTGCGTGACCGCCATCATCCAGAGTTCCAGTGCTACCACCGTCATGGTGGTCGGCTTCGTCAACAGCGGCATCATGGAGCTGCATCAGGCCATCGGCATCATTATGGGCAGCAATGTGGGTACCACTGTCACCAGCTGGCTGCTGAGCCTTTCCGGTCTGCAGGGCGACAGCATCTGGATTCAGATGCTCAAGCCCACCTCCTTCAGCCCCATACTCGCCTTCATCGGCATCCTGCTCTATATGGGCAAGAATGAGAAGAAAAAGGGCATCGGCACTATCCTCATCGGCTTTGCCATCCTGATGACCGGCATGACTACCATGTCCAATGCCGTCGAGCCCCTGCAGGGTGAGGCGTGGTTCACCAACCTCTTCGTCCGCTTCTCCAATCCCATCCTCGGCGTTCTGGTGGGCGCACTGGTCACCGGCATCATCCAGAGTTCCAGCGCCAGCGTTGGCATCCTGCAGGCACTGAGCGCCACTGGCGTCATCACCTACGGCAGCGCTATCCCCATCATCATGGGTCAGAATATCGGCACCTGTGTCACCGCACTGATTTCTTCTGTGGGCGCAAATAAGAATGCCCGCCGTGCCGCCATGGTCCACCTCTACTTCAACATCATCGGCGTCACGGTCTTTCTGGCCGGTTTCTACGGTCTGAACGCCGTGGTCCACTTTGATTTTGTGAACGAGACCATTGCCGCCTGGGGCATTGCTGTGGTCCACTCCGCCTTCAACATCGCGGCCACCCTCATCCTTCTCCCCTTCGCAAATGGTCTGGAAAAGCTGGCCATCCTCACCATCCCCGACGACGCCGAAAAAGAGAGCTTTGCTCTGCTGGATGAGCGTCTGCTGAACACCCCGGCTGTGGCCGTGGCCCGCGCCCACTCTGCTACTGCTGACATGGCCGAGCTGGCCCGTGTGGGCGTCATGCAGGCCATGAGCCTGACCCACACCTGGGATGATACGCTGGCCCAGAAAGTCCGGGATGAGGAGAGCAAAGTTGACCAGTACGAGGACGTCCTCGGCACCTATCTGGTCAAGCTGTCCAGCCGTGAGCTGAACCATGCGGACAGCCAGAGCGTGAATACTCTGCTCCACACCATCAGCGATTTCGAGCGCATCAGCGACCATTCCGTGAACCTTCTGGAATCCGCACAGGAGATGCACACCAAGGAGATCAACTTCTCCACCGACGCCCGCGAAGAGCTGCAGGTGCTTGAAGACGCCGTGCAGGACGTGCTGAACCGCACCACTGACGCTTTCCGCAAGGATGACCTGCATCTGGCAAGCAAGGTCGAACCTCTGGAGACCGTCGTAGACGAGCTGGTGCGTGCCATCAAGGCACGGCACGTCGCCCGCCTGCAGGCCGGCAGCTGCTCCATCGAGTATGGCTTCGTGCTGGAAGACCTGCTGACCAACTACGAGCGCGTCTGCGACCACTGCAGCAACGTAGCAGTTGCCCAGATCGAGGTGGCGCAGGACAGCTTCGACACCCACGCCTACCTCAACGACCTGCGCAGCGGCCACGCCTCCACCAAGGAGAGCGAGCAGTTCCAGCGCCGCCTGAACCGCTACCGTGAGCGCTATCTCTTCCCCGACGAAAACGTCACCGAAACGGAGGACAAACAGGCATGATTTATATCGTAGAAGACGATTCAGCCATCCGTGAATTAGAGCAGTATGCATTGCAGTCCAACGGCTACGAGGCCGTGGGCTTCGAGTCCTCGGAGCCGTTCTGGCAGGCCGTCCACACCACGCCGCCGGAGCTGGTCATTCTGGACGTGATGCTCCCCGGTGAGGACGGCTTCTCCATCCTGAAAAAGCTCCGCGCCGCCCCTTCCCTGCGGCGTCTGCCTATCATCATGATAACAGCCAAGTCCAGCGAGCTGGACACCGTGCGTGGCCTCGACTGCGGCGCAGACGACTACATCACCAAACCTTTCGGCATCATGGAGTTCCTGAGCCGGGTGCGGGCAGCCCTCCGCCGGGCAGAGCCCGAGGCGCGGCCCAACATCTACAGTTTCCGGGAGATCCTGCTGGACAATGCCCGCCACAGCGTCACCGTCAGCGGCGCACCGGTGGAGCTGACCTACAAAGAATACAGCCTGCTCCGCCTGCTGCTGGAAAACACCAACCTTGTCGTCACCCGCGAGACCATTTTGCAGGTGGTGTGGGGTACTGACATCTCGGTGGAGAGCCGGACCGTGGATATGCACATCCGCACCCTGCGCAAAAAGCTGGGCGACGCCGGAAAGTACATCTGCACGGTGCGGAAAGTGGGCTACAAGCTGACGGACAGCGAGGAGGAGCTCGAGCAATGAAACCACGCAGCATGGAAGAAAAAATAAGCTATCTGCTGTTTCTGATGGGCTTTGCGGGGCTGGCGTGTACCGCTGCGCTCTGCATCTTTGTGTTCCACAAGGCGTTCCGGGAGCAGGCCTGGACAGCCCTTGAGCGGGAAGCCGACCTTGTGGCTGCCGGCTGTGCGCAGGTGGACGCCCCCAGCCAGCTGGAAACTTATGTGGACGGCTCGCTGCGCATCACTCTCATCGCCTCGGACGGCAGTGTGCTCTTTGAATCGGCCACCAACCAGCCGATGGAGAATCATCTGAGCCGCCCCGAGATACAGCAGGCCATGAAGAGCGGTGTGGGCCGCGACTGCCGCGACTCCCAGACGCTGGGCTATGAGACTTATTATTACGCCATGCTGTTGACGAACGGAGACATCCTCCGGGTGGCGCAGGATTCTGAGACGATCTGGTCCATTTATGACGCTGCTCTGCCTGCCATCGTGCTGAGCTGTTTCCTGATGATGGGCGCAGCCGCTATCATTGCCGGACTGCTGACCAAGAGCCTTGTCCAGCCTGTGCTCAAGATGACCGATGACCTCGATCACATCCAGGAGAATGTCCCCTACAAGGAGCTTATCCCCTTTGCCGAGAGCATCCACTCCGACCGGATGCTGCGGGAAAATAACGAGAAAATGCGGCAGGAGTTCACGGCCAATGTCAGTCACGAGCTGAAAACGCCTCTGACCAGCATCTCCGGTTATGCAGAGCTCATCGAGACCGGCATTGCAAAACCCGCGGATACGCCGGATTTTGCCCGCAAGATCCATGTAGAGGCCAGCCGGATGATCCAGCTGGTCAACGATATTCTGCAGCTCTCCCACCTCGACAATGTGAGCGAGACGGGTGCTGCGCCTGCAATGGAAAGGGTCGATCTGCTGGATGTGGCCCGAGAGTGCGTGGAGCGCCAGAAGGTCAACGCCCGGCACTCCTATATCTCCCTGACCTACCTTGGCGAGAGCGCCCCTGTGACAGGCAGCCGCAGCCTGCTGGATGAGCTGTGCCAGAACCTCTGCGACAACGCCATCCGCTACAACCGCCCTGGCGGAAAAGTCCAGATCATCACGGCCTGCACCCGGGACGGTCATTGCACCCTGACCGTGAAGGACAACGGCATCGGTATCCCGAAAGAGGCGCAGACCAGCGTGTTCGAGCGCTTTTACCGAGTGGACAAGAGCCGCAGCAAAGCCACCGGCGGCACCGGTCTGGGTCTGGCCATCGTCAAACACATCGCCCGCATCCACAACGCCCGCATCAAGCTGGACAGCGTTGTGGACGAGGGTACCACCATCACCGTGATCTTCGAAACAGCTTCTTAACATTTCATGAGTTTCACGTCTGCCCGAATTTCCGGGCAGACGTTTTTTGTTGTGAGCGCAAAGTGACCGTCACGCAGTGCCTGATGCGCACCGAGTCCGGAGATGTCCAGCCCCAGCGTCCAGCAGCGGCGGACGGTGTCCGCACAGAGGGCTTCCAGTTCTGCTTCGGCGTCTGCAGGCAGGGCATTATTGCGTGAGAGCGCGTTCACCCGGAGAAGGAAGCGCTCCCCTTCCCGCTCCACGCCGCAGAAAGCCCGGCGCAGGCGGAGCGGCCCAGATTCCAGAAAGAAACGATGCTCTCCTGTATCCGTCCAGCTTTTGCCCTGCAATAAGAGCGCCATTTCCATCTGGGACTCGGTCAGCTGGCCGGTCTGTTCAGGGGTAACAACGAGGGCTTCGGGCCTGCAATGTGTATCCTCGTCTTCCAGCTCCACGACAGGCAGGATGAAGCCGCTGCTCTGCTGATAGAGCCAGGGCGCGGCTTGGGCAGCGTTTTTGATGCATTGCAGGAGATTTTCAGGCAGGACGTCTGATCCATCGGCCCTCTCTTTCAGTGTCTCTACCGAAAAGCTTCCCCCGAATACCCGGGACGCCAGCCGCCCGTAGGGTCGATGGAGAAACAGTTCTTCACAGGCAGGCAGCGTCTGCCGCACCGAATCCTGCCCGGCCAGAAGATATTCGCAGAGCCGCCAGTCCGCCCGCTGGGGCAGGGCTTCCTCAGCGGCAGAAATGGCAGAAGAAAGCTCGGGGCCTCGGCCAATACAGAGACGGATAGCGGCTTTGGCCTCGGAGGAATCGGCGGAAGCTTCCGGGAACTGGTACAGCAGACCCACTGTCCAGCTGTCACCGCTGGTCTCGACGAGAAGGGCGCGTATCATGCTTTTTTCGGTGTTGTCCCAATGCAAAAAGAGACAGAGCCAGACGACGAGGACGCCTGCGGCCATCAGCCGCAGCCAGCCCCGGCGGGTCATCGTGCAGCCTCCGCATTGACAGGCCCTTCGGCAAGGCGCTCACAGAGCAGCCGGACGGCACGGACGATAAAGCCGAAGCGAAAGATCGCCGCCGCCAGCCAGAGGAGCAGGAACGCGGCATCAAAGCGGGAGATGCCGCCGAGGCTCCACGCCCGCAGCAGCTCATAGCCCGGGTAAGCCTGCGGTGCGCCGAAAAGAAGGGCCAGCCCCAGCGCATAACCCGAGGAAATGACGGCAGCGATGATTGGAAGCCACACGACAGGCTTTTTGCTGATTTTCGCATTATTTTCGCTCATACAGAGAAGCGGAAAGGAGAAATATTCCGGGTAAAAAGATGCATCCGGAAGCACAAACGAATGTGCCGTCTCACCTGTCACGAGCACCTGCCATTGCAGCTGTCCGGCCAGCCCCAGCACACAGAACACGATGCCCAGCATTACGAGCCACCCGAGGACGGAGGCCATCCGGTCGTACAGCTCACAGCCGAGGCTCCACCCTGCCCAGAGAAAGAACGGCAGCAGACCGATGAAGGCCATAGACGCAAACTGTTCCCAGCAGGCTTGTTGGAGCATTGCAGCCGTCCGGACAAGCTCGAAGAGATACCAGAGCAGAAAGGCGGCACAGATGCACTTTCCTGCAAAGCCCGGGCGGTTCAGACGGGAGGCGTTGACCGAGACAAGCGCGGCAAGGAGCACGAAGGCCGCTGCCGCCAGTACATTGCTCAGCAGGACGGCGCGGACGGAGCCGGTCTGCCCTGCCCCGAAGATGGCGCGGCCCAGCTCTGCCGCCGCGACGCTGAGTGTCAGCGTCTGGGCCGAGAATGTCTGTTTTTGCTGCATTCAGGAACCCCTCCTTTGCCAGATGGTGAATGGGCGGCGGGACAGCGCCCGATAGTTGCGGCGGACGACGCCGTCACCCGAAAAGACTGCGCCCGAAAGATAGGGCACCCCCATCGCGGAGATGGACGTCAGTGCAGCCAACACGCCCAAGGCCGCACACACCAGACCTACCGGCCCGGCCAGACCGGCGGCCAGCGTAACGCCCAATCGCAGCAATGTGGCCGGTTCGTACAGCGAGGGCGTCACAAAGACCGAGATGGCCGTGATGCTGGCTACGAGGATGACCGGTGTACTCAGCAGTCCGGCCCCGATGGCGGCGTCACCGATGATGAGCGCTGCCACAAGGCTCACCGAGTGGCCCAGCGTCTGGGGCATCCGAAGCCCGGCCTCCCGGATGATCTCCAACAAGATGATGACCAGCAGCATCTCGGCAAAGAGCGGCAGAGGCGTCGCCTTTTCTGCCGCCGCGATTTTGAATAATAACTGCGGTGGGATGAGCTCGGGCAGATAGACCGCCAGACAAACAAAAACGCCCGGCAGGAAGATGCTGAGATAAAACGAGCCATACTTCAGGACACGCAGGAACGACGAAAAAACTGCTGTGGTGGCGTAGTCGTCGAGGCAGTCGAAGTTCTCGCAGAAAAGGGACGGCAGCACCAGCGCCGAGGGGCTGCCGTTGACAAGGATGATGATTTTCCCCTCACAGAGCTTTGCGGCGGCGGAAGCCGGGCGCTCGGTATAGCTCACCGGGGCAAACAGCCGCCACCTGGCCGGGAAAAGCCACGGTACAAAGTAGCTGGAATCCAGCAGGACCTCCGGCTTTGCCTCCCGGAGCGTCCGGCGCACCCGCGCCACTGCCGTCTTGCCGGCCTTGTCTTTGCAGTAGCAGATGGCGTATTCGGTCTTCATGGCACAGTCGGCCTGTGCAGTCTCCATCACGAGGGTATCGGTACGGATGAGGCGGCGCAGTAAACTCAGGTTGACCCGCAGCAGGTCGGCAAAGCCCTCCCGGGAGCCGCGAAGGTTTCCTTCCCCGGAGGGCTCTTCCACCGAGCGCGATTTCAGCCCCTGCACCGAGAAGACAAGCCCCTTTTTGCACCCGTCCAGCAGAAGCACGGCCATGCCGGCGGTCATGCGGCGGATGAGGTCGTCCATGTCCTTGACCGGGCCGTCCTCGGCGGGCAAGCCGGAATGGTTCATCAGCAAATCATACACCTGCGTGCCGGTGTGAGGCATCCGCTCCGGCTCGAGGCTGGGCGTGTGACGGGTGGCGGCGTCCAGTAAAAGCGACCAGAGCGACTGGAGGCTGGCCATATTGTCGAAAAGGACGATGGCCCCCGGGCAGTGATAAAGCTCGATGCGCTTGGCATAAAAATCCGCCGAAGCGCCAAACCTAGCGTTGAGCGCCGCCAGATTTTCTTCCAGCGACGAGGAAAGCTGCAGCATACGGTATCCCCCTTTGCCTGCCAGTATTCCCCCACCAACGGTGCTTATTCAACCCACAAGGAGGGCCTTCTCGTGAAGCTTCTGATTTTCCGTACTCTGCTCATCTATCTCTGCGTTCTGTTCGCCATGCGGCTGATGGGCAAGCGTCAGCTGGGCGAACTGCAGCCCGAAGAGCTGGTATCCACCATCCTCATCTCAAATCTGGCGTCCATCTCCATCGAGTCGGAAGAAGTGCCGGTGACGGCCAGCCTCATTCCCCTCTTCCTCATCGCGGCTTTGGAGCTGCTGGGGTCGGCGCTGAGCTTCCGCAGCCAGAAATTTTTCAACCTGATGTCGGGCCGTCCCAAGACGGTCATCTTGGACGGACAAATCGACCAGAACGCGCTGCGCACCCTCCGGCTGACGACTGCCGACCTGCTGGAGGCACTGCGCGGCAAAAACATCTTTGACCCACGGGACGTCTCCTACGCCGTGGTGGAGACGAACGGCAGTCTCTCGGCGGCACTGCGCCCTGAGAAAGAGACCGCTACCCTCGCTGACTTGCAGCTGAAAGTGGAGCACAGCCATGCGACCATCCCCTTCGTGCTGGACGGACAGGTACTCGAGGAAAATCTGCACTGGTGCGGCAAAGACCGGGACTGGCTCGAGCGGACGGCGCAGGCCAATACCCTGCTGCCGGAGGAAATCCTGCTTTTAGTGGGCAACGAGACGGAAGACTATTTTCTGCTGAAAAAAGAGAGCCGCCGCAAGGGCAGCTCCCGGTGAGAGGTGTGGAATGAAGCGAATTTATGCGTGTCTGTGCATCGTGGCAGTGCTGCTGGGTATCGCCTTTTACAGCAGCTGGCGGGTGCAGAAGTTTGCAGAGGATATTTCGGACGACATCGACAATGCCATGGAGGCCATCCGGGATGAGGACCTCCCTTCCGCGCGGCAGGCTCTGGCCGAGGGCGCTGAACTCTGCGACAAAATGCGGGAAGGGATGAATCACCTGCTCCGCACGCAGGACTTCACAGAACTGGAAGCAGCCCTTCGCGCTGCGGACGGACATCTCGAACTGAACGCCCCCGAGGAAGCATTTGGTGAACTGCGCCGGGCGCAGGTTCAGGTGGAGACGCTGGAATGGCTGTCACGTAGGCTTGTGTAATTAAATCATTGAGACGCGGTTATATTTCGTGTAATCTGTATTATTCGAAATATAGTCATTCTGCCCCAGCCCAAAATCAGTCTTATAAAATGGATTTCATCCGGTATTTCCATTGTGTTATCATTATTTTTCTCTGCGGCAATTCTATTTGCAAGAGGCTGCCATTAAGTGTCCCCGGCTATATGGATTTTTATATGTCCCATCTTTCAGCGTATCTTCCGAAGGATGCAGACCTTATAGAAAGAGCTCTTTTCCCGTGCCCAAGAGGCGCAAAAAGCGCCCCATCCCCTGCCCTGCGGCAGAGAATGGGGCGCTCGTGCTTTTTTACACTTTACTTCTTACGGTCGACCATCAGCTTTTTCAGCTCAGTGAAGAAGCTCTCGACGTCCGCAAACTGCTGATAGACCGAGGCAAAGCGGACATAGGCCACCTCGTCGATTTTCTTCAGCTCCTGCATGGTCAGCTCACCGATGCGCACACTCGTCACCTCGCGGTCGTAGGTGCTCATCAGGGTCTGCTCGATGCTGCTGACGGCGCGTTCCAGAGACTCATAGCTCACCGGACGCTTGGCGCAGGCCCGAAGCATCGCGTTGAGCAGCTTCTGCCGGTCGAACGGCTCACGGGAGTTATCCTTTTTGATGACGATGAGCGGCACCGTTTCCACGACCTCGTAGGTCGTGAACCGCATATGGCAGTTCAGGCACTCCCGGCGGCGGCGGATGCGCTCGCTGTCTTCGGTAGGGCGGGAGTCGATGACTTTGGATTCCTCAGCGCCACAATAGGGGCATTTCATGGTCGTTCCTCCTAGATTCAGGACAGATTTGCGTCAGGATAGAAGCTCAGTTTTTCTTTGCGTTTTTGCGCTCGCTCCAAGCCACCCATGCGGAGGTGGAGACGCACAGCGAAGTATACACGCCGCTGAGCATGCCCATCATCAGGGGGAAAGCAAAGGTGAAGATGCTGTCCAGACCGTACAGCTTGGAGACGATGCACATCACAGCCAGAGCCATCACCGTAGTGACGGTGGTGATGATGGTACGGCGGGCAGACTGGTTGATGGAATGGTTGACCAGCTCTTGGAAGCCGGCCTTCTTGCCCAACAGGCCGCGGTTCTCACGGATACGGTCGTAGACGACGACGGTATCGTTGATGGAGTAGCCGAGGATGGTGAGCATGGCGGCGATAAAATTGCCGTCCAGCGGGGCGCGCAGCAGCACGAAGGTGCCGAACACCACCATCAGGTCATTGAGCAGGGCCAGAACAGCCATCATGCCGCCGGTGAGGCCGCCGATCTTCTTGAAGCGGTAGGCGATGTAGGCGAGGATGAGCACCAGTGCGAACACCACGGCCACCAGACTCTTCTGAAGGAACTTGGTACCCATTGCGGCGCTGACATTGCTCAGAGAGAGCTGTGCAAAGGAGTTGTCCGGGCAGCTCTCATTCAGGGAGTCCAGCAGGGTCTGCACTTCGTCGGTGGTGACCGTCTCGGTGCCGGGCATCGAGATTTTCAGAGTCTGCTCCCCTGTCGCGACGTTCTCGCCGGTCTGCAGGGTCAGGCCGTTGCTGCCCAGTGCCTCGGAGGCGGCCTTCTGGACGACAGACATCTCAAAGCTGTTCTCGTAGCTCAGGGTGATCATCGCGCCGCCGGTGAACTCGGTGTCCAGATGGACGCCCAGCACCACAGCGCAGAGGACGATGGCTGCCATCAGGCAGGCGGAGAAGGTCAGGAAGCGCTTGCGCAGGCCGACGAAGTTGACCTGCTTCTTCTCTGCCGGGGTCTTGCCGGGAGCATCGGCACCGTAGAGGCGGGGGTCACGCAGAGCCTTGATAGAGGCAGCGCCCCGGATCATGATACGAGTAGCGAAGATGCCGAACACGAAGTTGAGCAGCACGCCGGTGAGCAGCGTGTAACCGAAGGCGTAGATGGTGCCTGCGGTCGAGGGGCCGAAGGCGAAGAAGACGAAGTGCAGGGCCTTGGCGAAGAAGCCGTCAGACGGGCCGAAGGCACCCATCAGCACGATGGCGACGATGACGATGGTCACGTTGCCGTCGATGATGGGAGTCAGGCCGCGGGCAAAGCCGCTCTTGAGAGCGCCGTCGAGGCTCTTGCCGCTGCGCAGCTCTTCCTTGATGCGCTCGGCAGTGATGACGTTGGCGTCAACACCCATGCCGATGGCGAGGATGATGCCGGCGATGCCGGGCAGGGTCAGGGTGAAGCTCTCAAACACCGGGAAGTAACCGGAGACGAAGGCCAGCGTAGCCGCCACCTGACCGGCCAGAGCGATGCAGGCCAGGAAGCCGGGCAGACGGTACAGAGCCGTCATCAGAACCATGATGAGGGCGAAGGCGATGACGCCGGCCAGCACCATGGCGCTCAGGCTGTTCTCGCCCAGACTCGGGCTGATGGTGGAGTAGCTGTCCACCGTCAGCGCAAAGGGCAGAGAGCCGGAGTTGATCTGGCGGGCCATCTTGACGACGTCCTCCTGCGTGAAGGGGCTCGACGCAGAACTGGTGATGATGGCAGAGCCGTCGGTGATGGCGGCGTTGACGCTGGCGGTGCTGACGTTCTCGTCGTCCAGCCAGATGCTGATGGTGCCGCCGGTCTGATACAGGCGGGTGGTCGCATCGCCGAATGCCTTGGCGCCCTCATCGGTAAACTTGAGCGCCACATAGTACTCGGAGCTGCTGCCGTTGACGGGGCCGTACTGGGCAGCTGCGCTCTCCACCATCGAACCGTCGAGGACGAGCTCTCCGTCCGCACTGCTCCCCTCGCGGAAGGTCAGATAGGCGGTGGTGCCGATCTCCTCAATGGCGGCTTCGGGGTCGAACTCCGTCTCGCCCGACTGCCACGGGAACTCGAGGATGAGGCTGTCGGAGTTGTTGTCCACATACAGCTCATAGTCGGTCACGTTGAGGGCGACCAGACGGTTCTCGATGACCAGCTGAGCTGCCTCGAGCTGGTCGTCGGTGGCGTCATAGCCGTCGGAAGGGACGAAGGTGACGTTGACGCCGCCCTTGATGTCCACACCAAAGCGGATGTCTTTCGCGCCCTTGATGTAGGTTGTGGTCACATCACCGTACTTGACTGCGACGCCAAAGAATGCCGTATAGACGAACGCCGCGATCAAAAGCACAGTGAGGACAAGTTGCCATGCTTTGCCTTTAGTTTTCATATGAATCGGGAAACCTCCAAATATAATAAGAAGCTGTTTTCATAACCATTGCACACCGCCTGAACTGCCTTTTGGCGCACTCTGGCTATGAAAACAACTTCCAAATCCCCGCTGCGCCGTCAGAGCGGCAGCACAGCGGGGATCTTGTGCGATGAATCAGGCTTTCTCAGCCAGCAGCTTCTCGACTGCGGCCAGACGGACGCAGACACAGAGCAGGTCGGACGCAGTCTCCACTTCGTCCAGGCTGGGATAAGTGGGCGCGATGCGCAGATGGGCATCGTCCGGGTCCTTGTGGTAAGGGTAAGCGGAGCCTGCGCCGGTGAGGGTCAGGCCGCAGTCCTTGCACAGCTGGGCCACACGCTTGGCGCAGCCGGGCATGACATAGAGGCTGATGAAGTAGCCGCCCTTGGGGTTCGTCCAGTGGGCGATGTCGCCGCAGGGAGTCAGCTCCTCGTTGAAGGCCGTCTTGACGGCGTCAAAGCAGGGTACCAGACGGCGGCGGTGCTTTGCCATGTGGGCCAGAACGCCTTCCTTGTTCTTGAGGAAGCGGACGTGACGCAGCTGGTTCATCTTATCATAGCTGATGATCATGACCGAGAAGCGCTTGCAGATGTACTTCATCATGGCTTCACTGCAGGCCAGTGCAGAGACGCCTGCGCCCGGGAAGGTGATCTTGCTGGTAGAGGTGAACATGAAGACGCGGTCCTCAGTGCCGTACTTCTTGCACTCGTTCAGCAGGACAGGAGTCTCGATGATCTCGTCCGTCAGGTGGTGGACGATGTAAGCCTCATCCCAGAAAATTTTGAAGTCGGGAGCAGCGGTCTTCATCTTGGCGAAGCGGTCGATGGTCTCGTCACTGTAGGTGTAGCCGTCGGGGTTGGAATACTGAGGCACGCACCAGATGCCCTTGATTGTATCATCCTCAGCCACCAGCTTTTCAACAACGTCCATATCAGGGCCGGTCGGAGTCATGGGAACGCTGATGAGCTCAAAACCGAACTCCTCGGTGATGGCGAAGTGGCGGTCATAGCCGGGTACCGGGCAGAGGAACTTGCGCTTCTCTACCTGAGACCAGGGGCAGGGAGACTCGGGGAAGCCGAAGCAGTAGCCCATGGAAATGAGGTTGTACATGATCTGCAGGCTGGAGTTGCCGCCCACAAAGACTTCCTCGGGCTTGACGCCCATCACGTCGCCGAACAGCTCACGGGCCTCGTGCAGGCCCTCAAGGTCGCCGTAGTTGCGGGCATCGGTGCCGGCGTCGGTGGTGTAATCGGTCATCTGCAGCAGACCCATTGCCAGGTCCATCTGGTGAGGGCCAGGCTTGCCGCGGGCCATATTCAGCTTCAGGCCCATTGCCTGAAATTTCTTGTAGTTTTCTTCCAGAGCTGCCTTCTCAGCAGTCAGTTCGTCGCGGGTCATCTCAAAATAATTTGCCATAACACACACTCCTTTATCGTACTTTCTGTTTCCCACAAAATGTCCGGCGCTGCCATCCGCAGAGCAGCCCCATGCCAGTGGGCCGTCCCGGTATTCCCCTTGCAATTCCAGACTTTTATAGTTTACTACAATTTGGTCTCGGAAACAAGTCAGATGGCACAAAAAAGCCCCGCCAAAAAGCAAAAAGCTTTCAGCGGGGCTGCTCTTCCCTGCTGTGCGCTGACGCTCAGCTCAGGGAAGTCTGACTCTTATAGCGCTTGCGCACCGCACCGTACTCCATGTGCGCTTCGCCGCCCTCCACGGTGTCCTCGTCGATGGTGACGCGGATGATGGTGGGGTCGTTCGGCACATCGTACATGATGGGCATGAGGATGTTCTCCATCACGCTGCGCAGACCGCGGGCGCCGGTCTTGCGCTCAATGGTCTTGCGGGCGATGGCATGGAGAGCCTCGTCGGTGATGTCCAGCTCCACATTGTCCATCGACAGCAGCTCTTTATACTGCTTGACCAGACTGTTGCGGGGCTCTTTCAGCACGCGCACCAGCGCATCCTCGTCCAGGTCGTCCAGCACGGTGATGACCGGCAGACGACCGATAAGCTCGGGGATGAGGCCGAACTTGACAAGGTCGTGGGGTTCGACCTTCCGCAGCAGGGCCTTTTCGGCTTCGCTGGAGTTATCCTTCAGCGCACTGCCAAAGCCCAGTGCAGACTTGTCGGTGCGGCGGAGGATATACTTGTCCAGACCGTCGAACGCACCGCCGCAGATGAAGAGGATGTTCGAGGTATCGATGTTGATGACCTCCTGCTGCGGGTGCTTTCTGCCGCCCTTTGGCGGGACGCCGGCAATGGTACCCTCCAGAATTTTGAGCAGTGCCTGCTGCACGCCCTCGCCGCTGACGTCACGCGTGATAGACGGGTTTTCGGACTTTCTGGAGATCTTATCGATCTCATCGACATAGATGATGCCGTGCTCGGCACGCTCAATGTCGTAATCCGCTGCCTGAATGAGACGCAGCAGGATGTTTTCGACGTCTTCGCCGACATAGCCGGCTTCCGTCAGAGTCGTTGCGTCCGCAATGGCGAACGGAACGTCCAAAAGCTTTGCAAGCGTCTGCGCAAGATAGGTCTTGCCGACGCCGGTGGGACCAAGCAGCAGCACGTTGCTCTTTGCAATCTCCACGCCGCCGTCTTCACCGCTGAAGAAAATGCGCTTATAGTGGTTATAGACCGCCACCGCGAGCGTCATTTTGGCTTCGTCCTGCCCGACGACGTATTCATCGAGCTGCTTTTTGATCTCCTGCGGCTTCGGCAGCACCATTTCGGCGCGCGGCTCGTTTTTCGGCTGCGGGCGGCCGCGGTGGAGAGAATCTTCATCCGCGATGATGTCCATGCAGAGCTCTACGCATTCGTCACAGATATACACGCCGTTGCCGGAGATCAGGCGCTTTGCCTGCGACTGCGGCTTCCCGCAGAAGGAGCAGCGCACTTCGTTATCATTTCCGAAATTATTCGGCATGAAAACACGCCCTTTCGTTATTTCGATTTCGTTGCGATGACCTTATCAATAAGGCCGTACTCCATGGCCTGCTGTGCGGTCATGAAGTTATCGCGCTCCGTATCCTTGCAGATGACTTCGTACGGCTGACCCGTACGCTCTGCGAGGATGGTGTTGAGGCTCTTCTTCGTCTGAAGAATACGCTCTGCCTGAATCTGGATATCCGTAGCCTGACCCTGCGCACCGCCGGACGGCTGATGGATCATAATCTCGGCGTTCGGCAGCGCATAGCGCTTGCCCTTTGCGCCGGCAGCCAGCAGGAACGCACCCATGGAAGCTGCCATGCCCATGCAGATGGTGGAAACATCGCACTTGATATACTGCATGGTATCGTGGATGGCCATGCCGGCGCTGATGGAGCCGCCGGGGCTGTTGATATACAGGCTGATGTCCTTGTCCGGGTCCTGCCCTTCCAGATACAGCAGCTGTGCCACAACAAGGCTGGCGGAGGTATCGTTGACATCCTCGCTCAGAACGATGATGCGATCGTTCAAAAGACGGGAGAAAATATCATAGGAACGCTCGCCATGGGACGACTGTTCCACAACGTAAGGAACAAAACTCATAAAGTTCGCCTCCTGAAATGGAATATAGTATTTGCAAAATTGACCGATACGGTTTCCCTGCCGGTTCTGCCGTATCGGTCAATTTTTACAACCTTTGATTGAAACCGTGCAGCATACTGCCCGCTTCAAAGGAACACAGGAGCTGATTACTCAGCGTCTGCAGCCTTCTCTTCCTCAGCAGCCTTCTCCACGATGTTTGCGTGGCTCTTGATGAAGTCGATGGCCTTGTTGATGGCCAGATCCTTCTTCAGGTCGTCAACATTGACCAGCTCACGAACCTTGTCCTCTTCCATCTTGTACTGGTCAGCGATGCGCTTGATCTCAGCGGAAACTTCCTCCTCGGAAGCCTCGATGTTCTCAGCAGCAGCAACAGCCTCCAGAGCCAGACGGATCTTGACCTGCTTCTCAGCCTGCGGCATGAAGGAAGCGCGGAACTGCTCCATAGTCTGGCCCATATACTTCAGGTAGTCCTCGAGGCGCAGGCCCTGCTGCTCCACGCGGAATGCGAAGTCGTTGACCATCTCGTCCATGCGGGCATCATACATTGCCTGGGGGATCTCACCCTCCATGCTCTCGATGACCTGATCCACCAGAGCGTTCTCAACAGCCAGATCGTCCTGCTTGTCCAACTGCTCCTGATTGTTCTTGCGGATGGAAGCCTTGAACTCGTCCAGAGTGTCGTACTCAGAGCAATCCTTAGCCAGCTCGTCATCCAGAGCAGGCAGCTCCTTGTACTTCACTTCGTGCAGCTTGATCTTGAACACAGCAGCCTTGCCAGCCAGTTCGGCAGCCTGATACTCGGTGGGGAAGGTAACGTTCACGTCGAACTCTTCGCCAGCGGAGTGGCCCACGATCTGATCCTCAAAGCCGGGGATGAAGCTGCCGCTGCCCAGAGTCAGGCTGTAGTGCTCAGCCTTGCCGCCCTCGAAAGCCACGCCATCGACGAAGCCCTCGAAGTCGATATCAGCGATGTCGCCGTTCTCAGCAGCGCCCTCACGGGTCAGCTCACGGGCATTGCGCTCCTGCACACGCTTCAGCTCAGCTTCAACAGCCTCGTCAGAAACAGTATGGACAGTCTTTTCAACCGTCAGACCATTGTAGCTGCCAACCTTGACTTCGGGCTTGACAGCGACCTTGACGGTCAGGGTGACACCGTTGGTCTCATCAGCAGAGTCAACAGTGACCTCCGGACGGCCGACCGGCTCAACGCCAGCTTCCTTGACAGCAGCCTCGAAAGCCTCGGGGAACAGCTCATTGATGGCATCATAGGTAAAGACATCAGCGCCGTACATCTTCTCGATCAGAGCGCGGGGAGCCTTGCCCTTACGGAAGCCGGGAACAGCGTACTTCTTGCCTTCCTTCTTGAAAACATCGGCAACAGCCTTCTTGAAAGCCTCTGCGTCGATGGAGAACTGCAGTTCTGCCATGCTCTTCTCGAGCTTTTCACACTTGATGAAATTCATTTGTTTTTCCTCCACTCAAAAATTCTATTGCGCAGGGCAGGAAGTTTTTGCCCTTTGCAACCGCGCACTGCGTCCTGGATGAACTTGCTTTTGCAATATGCGGGGACGCGCGCGCTCAATTGGGTGCAACAATCGCGTCAAAAACTATTATAGCACGCTCCTGACACAATTGCCAGCCCAAATTGTTAATTTTTATTGGTTTTAACGGTTCAATTGATGCGGTACGGGCAAAAACGCAGCCCATCGGCACTGACCAGCTTGTAGTGGATGCCATCCACATCGCCCTGCACCGCATAGCGGATGGCATTGCCGTGCAGATGGCCATAGTAGCAGGTCCTGATGTTGTATTCCTTTAAGGTGGCCACGATCTCCGGCGCACTGGTGCCGGTATACACCGGCGGATAGTGCAGGAACACCAGCTTTTCCAGCCCGGGTTCGGCGGCATCCAGACTCATGCGCAGCCGTCCGATCTCGCGGTTCATCACCTTTTCGTCGTGGGCCTCGCCTGCATCAAACAGCCAGCCGCGGGTACCGCACAGTGCATACCCCTCTACACTGTAGGAGTTGTTGTGCAGAATGTGCAGGGTATCAAAGCCTTCTGCTTTGAGGTAGGCATTCATCTTGTTCACGGTAGACCACCAGTAATCGTGGTTGCCCTTCATGATGATCTTCTGCCCGGGCAGGCTCTGCAGAAATTCAAAATCCTTACGGGTATCGGTCAGGCGCATGGCCCAGCTGATATCGCCCGCCAATACAATGGTATCCTCTGGTTTGATGAGCTTGCGCCAGTTTTTCTCAAGGCGCTCCACATAATCATTCCAGCCGGGAAAAATATCCATCGGCTTGGAAGCGCCCAGAGAAAGGTGGGTATCGCCAAGCACAAAAAGTGCCATGTTTTTTCTCCTGTTCTAAATGCAGCAGGATGTGTTATTCCTGATAGCCCAGCGCCACCTCGGCGATCTGCGCAGGATCGATCACGGTGTTAAAGCGCTCCGGCTTCTGGCGCAGCGCGGCAAGGCTTGCCGGTGCGGTATGCGCGGTAGCTGCTTCCAGCTGCTGCATTGCTTCAAAATCATTTTCCGGGGCGGTGCGGCCCAGTGCTTCCAGCACACTGCGCGGGAACTTGAAAGGAGACGCGGTGGACAGCACCACCATGGGCACGCCCTCGCGCTTTTTCTGCGCTGCCACATGGAACGCAACGGCGGTGTGGGTATCACACAGGTAATTGTCTTTCTCGTAGCGGACACGGATCTCCCCTGCCACTTCTTCCTCACTGCTCCAGCCGCAGGAGAAGTTCTCCTGAATGGCAGCCAGCGTCTCCGGACGCACAGTATAGCTGCCGGTCTCGGCAAGGCTCTTCATCAGGCCCGCCACCTCGGCATCACTGCCGGTGACATGGTACAGAAGGCGCTCGAGGTTCGAGGACACCAGAATGTCCATGCTGGGCGAGGTGGTCTTGAAGAACTCCCGCTTTGCGGTGTAGGTGCCGGTGGTGAGGAAATCGGTCAGCACGTTGTTCTCATTGGAAGCGCAGACCAGCTTGCCCACGGGCAGGCCCATGCGCTTTGCATAGTAG
>OGOR01000663.1_pt1 | contig 25432 bp, 24 predicted proteins | sample 1552771 | NCBI WGS metagenome assembly OGOR01 (sample SAMEA2580124, study PRJEB22360) | human gut metagenome | biome: human gut; feature: human-associated habitat; material: faeces | place: Denmark | collected 2008/2010
AGGAAGCCGAGATGGCTGCAAAGGCCGGTGCCAGAACGGTGGGCCTTGGCCCCCGTATCCTGCGGTGCGAGACCGCCCCGCTGGCCGTGCTTGCGTCCGTCATGACCCTGACGGGGAATCTGGAATAATGCTTTGTGCTGCCCGGCAGCGCCTGCGGGCCTTCCGGACAGCAACAAGGGGCCGGCGCCGGCAAAGAGCGACCTGTATGGAAAGGAGCGGCCCCTTGTTTTTTTATTGTTCCGCTGTGCAGACGCAGGGCAGATCAGTCAATGAGACCCTTGTCCTTTGCATTCTGCCAGGTAAGGCAGACGCGCAGCTTGCTGACCGGGAAGCACGGATGGAACTTGTTGTTGTCCTCGTCGAACTTCATCAGCTCCTGCTCCACCATCCAGTGTGCAGCCTTCTGGGCATCGGTGTCGTCGGCGTCAATGTCCGCATACAGGTCCTCATCGGTCATGTTCTGCGGCTCCGGCTTGCCTGCACGCTCCCAGACCAGCTCTGCCAGCTCGATGCGGTCAGACGGCAGGGGGAGGCCCTGCATGTTCATCAGACGGTAGATGCCGGTGCCGGTCTCATAGGCACCCAGGATTACAGCGCCGCCGATGATGACACCGGGCAGGACGGGGTCCACCGGGTCTACCGGGTCCACCGGGTCTACCGGGTCCACAGGCTTCACGGGGTCCACGACTTCGTACATAGCTTTGACCGTCACGTTGCCTTCGGGCATTTTAAGGATCGCCTTGGTCTGGTCCTCCTCATTGGGGAAGGTCAGAAGGTCACGCAGGTCATTCTGTACAACGCCGTTCACCTTCACGAACCAGACTGCGAACTTCTGTCCATCGGGGGCTGGGTCTGCGGTCAGGGTGACCGGGGTGCCCACCGGCACCTGCGTGACCTTATCCAGCACGGTCGTGCCGTCCACAGTCGCTTTGGCATTCTCGGCATCCACCGTGTAGCCGGTGCGCGGGGTCAGGTAGCGGTAGTTGTTGACCGCATCGTAGGCCACAAAATAGGTCTTGCCCTCTGCATCCTTATCGTTGCTGACAAGGTTCAGCTTTTCCTGCCCGGTCGCATCCGCCGTGGTGATCTGGCGCGGGGTGGCAATGGGGCTGTCTGCCACCTTTACGGTCGCAGTGTCGGTAAAGGTATCTTCGATGGTAATGTATTGTCCTGCTTCCAGATAAACATCGTTCTCGTTATCCTTGAAAGCCGCATCTTTTAGGGTGACACTTGATGCATTCTCTTTATTCCAGATGCCATACTGTGCATTTTCAATCGTAGCACTATGGATGTCGGTAATAGCATTCGCCTCCGTTCGTACACCCGACCTTGGAAGGTCGGTTTGATTTCCGGCAACACGAATTTCTGTTTTACCCTTGGTTTCATCAATCGTCATTTTGCCACGATTACAAATCACCGTTCCCTTACCCTCAAAAGTACCACCATGAATGTTTGTAGTACTATTTGCTGTTGTATTTATGCACAAGGAGGTGCTTTGGGAAGTGTAGCGGCCTCCGTTGATATCGGCTGTACCAATGTTCGTTACAGGACAACCACTCTCATTGCTTACTTCTACGTCATCGTTCAATTCGATTCTTGAAGTACCAGTACGATTGTACACTGTCGGAGCCCCCGGGCTCTTGCTTTCGTATTTTCCACCGTAAACATATGCCGTTCCCCAGTTGTTAAGCGCATTATCAAATTCAGAGAACGATGTTACATCGTGCAGATATACTGTCCCATAAAAATTGAATAGAGTTTCATGTCCGCTGGACTTATATATACCGCCGTTCATAGTTACTGTTGCTTTCGCTCCGTGTTCCACATCCACATGCACACGGATGCACCTTCCGCTGGTAACAGAGAACTCATTGTTCTGCAGATTATTGATTGTGACCGTGCCATTGCTGATTAGCAGAGCATTGTCGGTAGGTCCGAGGTTAGAATTTTCTACCGGCCCAGTAATATTGATGACCACATTTCCATCCGGCACGTTTATGGTAACCGTCTGTGTATAGGGACCGCTCATGCTATAGGTTCCCGATTTAGTAATCTCCTCGCCGTCTTTCAATATTCTTCCCTGATTCTCGCTTGCCTGCACACTCACGCCGGTTTCAGAGCCTGTCCCCCCAGCGGCAAATGCACTTGCCGGAAGGACAGAAGCCATCATGCAGCCTGCAAGTACCGCGCTGATGAGCCGTGTGCCAAATTTTTTCATGCTATGACTCCTCTCATGTTTCGCTTTTTTCATGAAGGCAGGCTGTTTTTTCGCCCGCCCGCACAGTTCACACACCTAAAGTATAACATTCCCACAACAAAGTGCAATCTTCATCCTGTACGAAGCTTTTGTACCCCCCCCCCATGTTTTTTGGTGTGTTCTGCACAAAAACGGAAGAGAAAATACTTTTGCAGCCGCAGAAAAAACAGCCCGGAACGACCCACAGATCGTTCCGGGCTGCTGTGTCAAAAATGGTTTGGAGCGTCAGAGCTCCAGCAGGGCTTTCTTCACATTCAAAAGGTTCTGCGGGCTCACCGAGAAGCTGCGCAGGCCCAGCTGCAGATACTGCACCGTGTTGGCCGGGTTGCCCACCGCAAGGCCGCAGATGGTCACCGGCACATTGCGCACCTTTGCGGCATCCAGCACCATAGTGATGAGCTTTTTCATGGCCTTGCTGGCCGGGCGGTAGTAGTGCTCGGCGCTGGCAAGCTCCCGGTCGGCCGCGTGGGTGTACTGGGTCAGGTCGTTGGTGCCGACCACAAGAAAATCGACCCCATGCTCTACAAATTCCTCAGCGGTCAGGCAGGCAGCGGGTACGCTGAGCATCACGCCGAACTTTGTATCTTCGTTGAACGCCACGCCGCGCTCCCGCAGGTGCTCGCGGCAGCGCTCCACCACACGCATGGCTGCGTCCCAGTCCTCCACATTCGTCACCATGGGGAACATCACCCGCAGCGGGCCGCGGGCGGCGGCGCGCAGCAGCGCACAGAGCTGCGTCTCAAACTGGTGGGGCTGGCGCAGACTGTTGCGGATGCCCCGCAGGCCAAGCTTGGAAGACTGCAGGCCCTGATAGGCGTCGGAAATGGTGCGGTCTGAGCCAAAGTCGAAGGTGCGCACCGTTACCGGGCAGCCCTTGGCGGCAGCAAGACAGGAGCAGTAGAAGAAATACTGTTCCTGCTCATCGAGGATGCGGCCCGGCAGCATCATGTAGCCGGTGCGCAGCAGGCCCACGCCCTGTGCACCGGACTGCATGGCCGTGTCGATGTCCTCCGGCCCAAAGCAGTTGGCCAGCAGCTCAAAGGCCTGGCCGTCCTTTGTCCTGTTGGGCAGAGCATGCAGCTGCCCCATCTCTTCGTTCTCCCGCTGCAGCTCGCAGATGCGGGTCTCGGCCTGCTGGCGGGCGGCAGCGTCCGGGTCCAGCGTGCACTGGCCCCCGGTGGCGTCCAAAATCACGGTGCGGCCGTCGCAGTCGTCCAGAAAATCCCGGCCCACCTGCACGATGCCCGGGATATTCATTGCCCGGGCAATGATGGCCGCGTGGCTCTGGCCGCTGCCCTCTGCCGTGATGATGCCTAAAATCATGCCGGAGGGCACGCTGAACAGGTCGGTGGGCATCAGCCGCTCTGCGGCAAGGATCACCGGGTGATCCAGCGCCAGCCACATGCGGGGGCGGTTGGTGATGATGTTGATGACCCGGCGGCTTGCGTCGAGGATATCCACACTGCGCAGCTGCATGTAGGGGTTATCCTTCATGTTGGCCAGCTGGTCGGCGTAGCGCTGGCCCACCTGATTCATGGCCGCTGCCGCGCCAATGCCTGCATTGATGCAGAAGCGCACCTCGTTCATCATGCCCTCGTCGTCCAGCATCATGCTCTGGAACTGGAAGATGGCCTGCTCGCTGGGTGCGGCACGGTCTGCCATGGATTCCAGCTCGTCCTGTGCGGTGCGGATGGCATCGGTGAGCAGCTGCAGCTCCCGGGACGGTTTAAAGGGGCCCACGGTCGTGGTCTCCACATGGTGCTCCAGACGGCTCACCTGCCCCAGCACAAGGCCGGGAGAAGCGCAGGAACCTTTATACACTTTCATGTTCGGTCACCTCCGGCAAAAGCTCGGCTTCCGGCGTGGTCAGGGTGCGCCAGACCAGCGCCTGCAAAAAGGTATTGGGCAGCAGCGCGGCCAGTGCGGCCCGCGCCGCATCGGCACTGCCCTCAAACAGCGGTGCAAAGCTCTGCATCCGTGCCTGATCGCACTTTGCAAGGAATGCATCGCACAAAGTATGGGTGGTGTAGTAATGGGCCGGGTCCACACCGGCATCTTCCGCGGCGGCTTCCAGCGGGGCAAGGTCGGCATCCTTCATCTTGGCCAGCAGCAGGGCCGCATCCGCCGTCAGGGTGACCGGATATTTCTCCCGCACGGCCTTTTGCACCCGCTCAAATTTTGCGTGGAACGCAGCAGCGTCCGCGCAGCTCTGGGCATCACAGGAGACAGCATAGGCACACCCCCGCAGATATCCCATAGCGCGGCGGGTATCATAGTAGCCCAGCTCGATGTTGCGGCGGGCGGTGTCGGGGTCAAAGTGCAGGATATCGCCCAGCTCCCAGTAGCTGCGCACCATCACGGTGGGCAGGCCGGTGAGGTTGGGGCGGGTGATGCCCACGCCTTCCAGATCGACGCACACCAGTTCATCCGCGCCCATGCGTTTGGCAAGACCGGTGGGCATGTTGTCGCTGTAGCCGCCATCCAGAAACTTGACCCCGTCGATCTCCCGCGCACGCAGCGCCGGGAAGCAGGCAGCGGAGGCCATCAGGTAGTCCTTGACCTTTCCTGCCGGGATCTCGTCCAGCGTCAGCTCCCGGGGCTTTAAGCCCCGCTGCTCCACCGTGACAAGGCCGAAGCGGATGGGAGCCGCGCGCAGGGCATCCTCGTCCAGAACCCGCTCCACGATCTCTTCCAGCGGGGTCACATCCATGCCGCCGGCTTTCACCACGCTGCGCAGGAACTGGTGCAGGGCCGAAAGGTCGGCATCCTCCTCCGGCAGCTCCATCACATCCTTGCTGCGGATGGCCAGCCACATATCGCGGGCCGTCTCGTACTGGTCCAGCACGAACATGGCACCGTTCAGGCTGCCAACGCTGGTGCCGGTAATGATCTGCGGGTGCCAGTCCAGCTCCATCAGCGCGCGCCACACACCCACCTGATAGCTGCCCCTGGCTCCGCCGCCCGCCAGCACCAGAGCTTTGCACGGAGCACTGCGTTCATCCATTGCATCCGCCTCCTTTGATCGTTTCCGGTTTTGTTCAGATTATAGCATATTTCCAGAGAAATTTCTTCCGTTTTTTGTAAATTGATGCCTTTCTCCCGGCAAAGAAACATGGTATACTTGTCAGGATTTCAAAAGGAGGCATTCTCATGCACTGCAAGCAATGGATCTTTGATATGGACGGCACCCTGACCGACAGCATGACCGTGGTGTGGGAGGGTGCCCCCGACGCACTGCTGCGCCGCTATGGCCGCACCCCGCGGGGGGATCTGCGCGCCACACTGCTGAACATGGGAATGCAGGAGGGCGCACAGTATCTGATCCGGGAGTACGGCCTGCCGCTGACCGAGGAAAGCTATTTTTCCGTGATGCGCGAGGTGATCGCCGAATTGTACGAGACCGTGGAGCTGAAACCCGGCGTGCGCACGATGCTGGCAAAGCTGCAGGCTGAGGGCGCACGCATGTGCATCTGCTCCAACACCTGGGCCGAACAGTGCCGCACCGTGCTTACCCGGCTGGGCATCGCGCAGTATTTCTCCTTCATCGTGGAAGCGCGGGGCGTGCTGCACAAAAGCCACCCGGAGGTGTTCTTTGAGTGCATGAGCCGTCTGGGCGGTGCAGACCCCGCCGCCTGCGCCGTGTGCGAGGATGCCGTATACGCCGCCACCACCGCCCACAAGGCCGGGTATTACGTCATTGGCATTGCAGACCGCACCTCTGCCGCCGACGAGCCGGAGATGCGCCGCATCTGCAGCCAGTTCGTGCCCCGGTGGGATGCGCTGGACTGGACACGTGTGTAAGAAAAAAGGGCCGCAGCGTGCGGTTCTTTTCTTTATCTGATCCTTCTTTGCTCTTGCATTTTGTTCGCAAGAAGAGTATGATATTATAAATAGGACTGCCCCAAGGGGGAAGTGTCCTCATTTGTGAGAATACACTCTGTGATTTTCAATATAAAGGTATAATATCCGTAAAGAGGAGACCTTCCGTCATGAACAACCCACTCGTCAGCATTATCGTGCCTGTGTACAACGTGCAGAATAGTGTTGCCCGCTGTCTGGAGAGCATTTGTGCCCAGACATGGAAGGATATCGAGGTCATTTTGGTCAACGACGGGTCCCGGGACGAAAGCTTTTCCATCTGTGAGCAATTCCGTGAAAAGGACCCCCGCATCGTTCTGGTGGACAAATCCAATTCCGGTGTGTCGGAAACCCGCAACTGCGGCATGTCCCTTGCAAAGGGCAAGTATGTGCAGTTTGTGGACAGCGACGATTATCTCGACCCTGATTTTACCGAGCGGCTGGTGACTGCCGCCGAAGCGAACAACGCCGATCTGGTCATTGCACCTTACTGGATGGTGATTCCCGCCAACTCTTCCAAGGCCACGCAGGCACTGGAAAACCTGCAGGAGAACCTTGGCATCGATGCCGAGAAAAAGCCTGATGATATCCGTGAATACGGCTTCCTGCCCGAGGGCATCTACGACCGCGATACCTTTGCCCTGCGCCTGATGGAGAAGCCCGCATCCTTCTTCTACAGCGTGCTGTGGAACAAGCTCTACCGCCGGGATATTCTGGCAGACCATCATCTTCAGTTCACCAGCGAGGTGCGCTGGGCCGAAGATCTGGTTTTCAACCTGGAATACATTTTGTACGCCAATGTTTTCGTATCCATTTCCAAAGCGGGCTACCACTATGTGCAGAACCCCCAGAGCATCTGCCACACCCAGATCAATCTGGCTTCCATCGTGCAGAACAAACTGCAGGTGTTCCGCTATTACAAGGAGCTGTACACAAAGCTGGGCCTGTACGATCAGGTGCAGCCGCAGCTGTATAAATTCCTGACCGCGTTCTCCGAGAACGCCTATCCCTCCGGTTCTCCCCAGAAGATCATCATGGACATGGCCAACCACTGGGGCTTTGGTGTTCTGGATGCTTCCGACAAGGAAAAGAAACACAAAACCGAACCTGATGCCTGATCTCCGGGCACGAAAAAAAGAGCCGTGAAAGCGGCTCTTTTTTGTTTGCCATTTTACCGGTCGATCCAGCTGCGGAAGGCTTCGCGCACTGCACCCTCCCGTCCGCGCGGGATGGGGATGCGCGCACCGCTGCACATCTGCAGCTCGCCCGCCGTCAGCAGCTGTGCCGCCGCCAGATTGACCACATAGGAGCGGTGCGGCTGCAAAAAACGCCCGTCTTCCAGCAGCGGCTTTGCTACCTCGGCAAAGGACACCCGCAGCGAAAGGGACACCACATCCTCGCCGCTGAGCAGATGGAAGTGCACCACATGGTGGGTGCACTCCAGATATTCGATCTGCGCATAGGCCAGCGCCCGCAGGCCTTCGGCGGTGACAACGGTCATTGCCGGGCCGTACTCCGGCTCGGTGGCGCGGGCAAGCAGGGCCGAAAGCTCCTGCTGGTGCACCGGCAGAAGCAGATACTGCATGGCATCCACCCGGAAAGCACTGTAGGCGTGGGCCGGTGTGCGGGCCGCAAAGGCCAGCGGAGCCCTGCGGCCCCGGCGGCGCAGCTCCGCAGCCGCCGAAAGCCCTGCCGGGGCCGCTACAGCGCCCAGCTCGATGAGATACAGGTCAAACCGTTCTCCCTCGGTGTCCCGGCGCAGCAGCGCATCTGCATCCGGCAGCTGCTGCACAATGCACGCATCCTGCCGCCGGGCAAAATATTCCATGCACTGGCGTTCCAGCCCGCTGCGCAAGGCCGCGTCCGGGCTGCATACCGCAATGTGAAATACCATCTCACATTCTCCTTTCCGCCAGCCGCCCGCCTTGATTTTTGCGCAGGGCTGGAGTATGATAAATAAAACTTTGCTGCATCGAAAAAAGAAAAAACGGAGGGACCCGCCATGCCGCAGCCGCTTGTCAGCGTTATTGTGCCCGCCTATAACGCGGCGGGCTTCATCTCCCGCTGTGTGGAGAGCATCACATCCCAGAGCTACCCGGAGCTTGAGATCCTTCTGCTGAACGACGGCTCCACCGACGACACCCTTGCTGTCTGCCGGAAGCTTGCTGCCGCCGACAGCCGCATCCGTGTGGTGGACAAGCCCAACACCGGCGCAGCAGACACCCGCAGCTGCGGCCTTGCCCTTGCCCACGGCGAATACATCCAGTTTGCGGACAGCGACGATCACCTGCTGCCGGGCTGCACCGCAAACCTGGTGGCTGCTATGCAGCGCAGCCATGCCGACCTTGTGCTGGCTCCCTACCGGATGATGGTGCCCCGCAAGGATGGCGGCTATGACACCCGGGAGTACAGCCTGCTGCCCGCCGGGGTGTACAACAAGGTGGATTACCTGTGGCAGCTCACCGGCAATGCCGCTGCCTTTTACTACGGCGTGCTCTGGAACAAGCTCTACCGCCGGGATCTCATCCAGATGGCGCACATCCGGTTCGAGCATGTGGTATACGCCGAGGACCAGCTGTTCAACACCCGGTATCTGCAGGTGGCACAGCGGTTTGCCGCCATCGACGAAGCCGCCTACTGCTACATCCAGAACCCGCAGAGCGTATGCCATACGCAGGTGAGCGCGGCGGACATGCTGCGCCACCGCAGCCGGATGTACCACACCTACAAGGAACTGTGCATCCAGCTGGGCGTGTACGATAAATTCCGCCTGCGGCTGCACGGCATCTATCTGAGCCTGTTTGAAAGCCCTCTGCCCAACGGCCCGGTGCAGAAGCTTTCCGACGCATTTGCCCGCACCCACAGCCGCATCTGAGAAAAGGAGAACCTATGGAATTTCCCCTTGTAAGCATCATCGTGCCCATGTACAACACTGCCGGGTGCATTGCCCGCTGTGTCAAAAGCATTTGCGCCCAGACTTATAAAAGCATTGAGATCCTGCTGCTGAACGATGGCTCCACCGACGACACCCTTGCCGTTTGCCGTCCCCTTGCCGCCAGCGACCACCGCATTGCACTGGTGGATAAAACCAACACCGGCGCAGCGGATACCCGCAATCAGGGCATTGCGCTGGCCCACGGCAAATACATCCAGTTTGTGGACAGCGACGACTGGCTGGCCCCCGATTTTACGGAAAAGCTGGTTTCCGCCGCCGAGGCCCACACCGCCGATCTTGTGATCGCGCCCTTCTGGATGGTGTACCCGGAAAACTATGTGGAGCACATCCGCCCATGGGAAAAGGCGCTGCAGCATGTGCTCCAGCGCAATCCGCCCCGCACCCGGGCCTATGGCTATCTGCCTGCCGGGGTGTACACCGGACAGGAGTACGCAAAGCATCTGATCCAGAAGCCGAACACCTTCTACTATGGCAGTCCCTGCAACAAGCTCTACCGCCGTGACCTCCTGCGGAAGCACAGCCTCTATTTCCGCAAAGAATTGTTTGCGGAGGATCAGCTGTTCAACACCGAATATCTGCGCTATGTGCGCACCGCCGTTTCCATCCCGGACATCGGCTACTATTACCTGCAGTGCAGCCAGAGCGTTTCCCATTCCAGAGTGACCACCGCCGACATCCTTTCGCTGCGGCGGCGGGTGATGCTCCTGTACCGGGACATCTACACCGAACTTGGCATCTACCCGGAAACGCGGGCGGCCATCCTGCGTTCGCCCTTTGGCGAAAACGAGTTCACTCTTCCGCCGCTGGACACCCCACAGACGCACTGCTGCAAGCTGTGACCCTATAAAAAGCACCCGGCTGCCGCCGAGAGCCGCTCTGGCTCCTGCACGGCTCCGGGTGTTTTTTGCGCTTTCTCAGCAGCCGATGGCGGCACACTTCTCCGCCAGCCAGCTGCGCTCTTCGTCGTTCAGGTGCGGTGCCAGCTTTGCAAACACCTGACGGTGGTAATCGTTCAGCCATGCGATCTCGTCCTTATCCAGCACACCGGGCAGGATGGGAGAGGTGGCAATGGGCACGAACATCAGCGGTTCAAAGCCAAGGAAGGTACCGTACTGGTTATCCGCCTTGTGGATGCACACCAGCTCGTTCTCGATGCGGATGCCCACGAGGTCGGTCTCGTAAACGCCCGGCTCGTCGGTGACCACCATACCCGGGCGCATCCGGGTGGTGTTGCGGCTGTTCAGGGCATGGGGGCCTTCGTGCACGTTGCCCACAAAGCTGACGCTGTGACCGGTGCCGCAGCGGTAGTTGATAAGGTGCCGCCACAGCGGTTCCCGGGCAATGGTGTCGATCATCTTACACTCGCAGTAATCCAGCCAGACGGCCTTGGCAAGGTCGATGTGGCTCTGCAGAGTCCATGTGTAGAAGCGCTTTTCGTCCTCGGTCAGCGGGCCAAGCGGGTAGGTGCGGGTGATGTCGGTGGTGCCGTCCATGTAGGTGGCACCGCTGTCCACCAGCAGAAAGCCCTTCTTTTCCAGCACAGCGTGATCTTCCGGGGTGGCGTGGTAGTGCATCATGGCTGCGTTGCCGCCGTAGGCCGCAATGGTGCCAAAGCTTTCCACAAGGAATTTATCGTCCGCACTGCGGTACTTGTGCAGAATTTCATCCACCGTCAGCTCGGTCAGGGTCTCACCGGCAGCAAGGCGGCTTTCCAGCTCGATCTGGAACCGCACCATGGCCACAGCGTCCCGGATATGGGCCTGCTTTGTGTGGGCAAGCTCCGTTTCGTTCTTCACGCCCTTCATCATCAGCAGCGGGTCGGTGCCGTCCTTCACGGTGAAGGCAGGGTTCTGCTCCAGCACCTGATACACGGCGTAGTTCACCGTGGAGCACTCGGCCAGCACGGTCTGGGGTTCCGTCTCAGCAGCGAGGAACTTCAGCACATCATCATACTCCGCCAGCGTGATGCCGTTGGCTTCCAGCTCTGCCTTTGCCTCCGGGGTGACGCGGGCCGTGTTGATGAAGAGTACCGCGCGGCTGGGGGTCACATAGCAGTAGGCCATGGCATAGGGAGTGCACTCAATGTCCATGGCGCGCAGGTTCAAAAGCCATGCCAGATTATCCAGCTTGCCCACAAACTGAGCGGTGCAGCCCAGCTCCTTGAGCTTGCTGCGCAGCTGATCCAGCTTTTCCGCCGGGGAGAAGCCCGCATATTCCTTCGGCAGGATCCACGCTGGGGTATCCGGCAGGGCAGGGCGGCCCTCTGTCCACAGCTCGTCCTCAAGGTTCAGGGTCTTGATGGAAGCGCCCTTCTTTTCCAGTGCCTTTTTCAGGTCGTTCACGAGGGCCGTGCTGGCGGTCAGGCCGCACAGGCCCAGTGCTTCGCCCTCATTCAGGGCATTTGCGCAGTATTCCTCCACGGTGGGCACGCCGGGTTCCCCCATGCGCTGCAGCTTGATCTCGGTACCCGCAATTTCCTTCTCGGCCTGCACAAAATAACGGCCGTCGGCCCACAGGGCGCTCTCGGTGCGGGTGACCACGAAGTTGGAGTTCTCGCCGTGGAACCCGGAGAACCAGGTCAGGCTGGTGTAATGGCAGGGCAGGTATTCGCTGGCGTGGGGATCACCCACAGGGATCAGATAAACGGCCACGCCGTTTGCAGCCATGGCGGCACGCAGCGCGGCAAGGCGCTCGGGTACGGTATTCATGCTCATAATGACAGCTTCCTTTTTTCTATGGCCGGACCGCCGGAAAAGCCCCCGGCGGCAGGGAATTTTTCTGTGTCCTATTGTATCATTCCGGGAAAAAGATTGCAATGCAGGGGCGGGACGGTTTGGAATGACCTCCGCTGCCGGAGAGCATCCTCGCTGGCTGGACCCTCTCAGTCAAAGCCTTGCGGCTTTGCCAGCTCCCCCGAAAGGGGGAGCTTTATTTGTGCCGACCTTCAGAAAACAAGCTCCCCCCTCGGGGGAGCTGGCGAACGCAGTGAGCCTGAGAGGGTTGGCGTCCTCTCAGCAAAACCGTCAGGTTTTGACTGAGGGAGTTCGTTCTCCCTCAAAATGCCGCCAATTTGCAAAAAAAGTTACAATTTTTTCTTGAAAAAGGCGGTTTTCCCATTGACAGCCTTGTTATAATAGGAGTGTAAGTTTTTTGAGCCAGCACTCTGCGGCTCTGTGTGCTATTCAAAGAAAGAGGCAATTGAATCATGACCAAAATCGATATTTTCTCCGGCTTCCTTGGTGCCGGTAAAACTACCCTGATCAAAAAGCTCATCAAAGAGGCCTTTGCCGGCCAGCAGGTGGTGCTGATCGAGAACGAGTTCGGCGAGATCGGCATTGACGGCGGCTTTCTGAAGGAAAGCGGCATCCAGATCAACGAGCTGAACGCCGGCTGCATCTGCTGCTCTCTGGTGGGCGACTTCCGCACCGCCCTGCAGCAGGTGGTGGAGCAGTACCACCCCGACCGCATCGTCATCGAGCCCTCCGGCGTGGGCAAGCTCTCCGATGTGACCCGCGCTGTGGAAGGCGTGGCTGAGCATCTGGATGTGCAGCTGAACAGCTTTGTCACCGTGGCCGATGTGAACAAGGTGAAGATGTATATGAAGAACTTCGGCGAGTTCTACGACGACCAGATCAGCCACGCAAGCTGCATCCTGCTCAGCCGCACCCAGACCGCCAGCGAAGAGAAGATCGCCGCTGCGGTCGCCATGCTGCGCGAGAAGAACCCCACCGCTACCATCGTGACCACCGCATGGGACGAGCTGACCGGTGAGCAGATCCTGAAGGCCATGTCCACCAAGGACGACTTCAAGGCAGAGCTGATCGCCATGGCTGCAAAGGCCAACGAAGAGCACGCCCACGAGGACGAGGAAGAAGAGCATCACCACCATCATCACCACGATGACGAAAACGGTGTGTGCAGCTGCGGCCATCATCACGACCACGATGATGACGACGAGGATGAGCACGAGCATCACCACGATCATGATGAAGATGATGACCACGATGAGCACGAGCACCATCATCACGATCATGACGACCATGACCATTGCTGCTGCGGCCACCATCACGACCACGATGATGACGATGATGACGACGAGCACGAGCATCATCATGACCATGACGGCCACTGCTGCTGCGGTCATCACCATCATCATCATGACCACGACGCCGACGAGGTGTTCACCAGCTGGGGCGTCGAGACGGCCCGCAAATTCACCAAGGCAGAAGTGGAGCACGCCCTCACCGAGCTGGATACCGGCAATTACGGCATGATCCTGCGCAGCAAGGGCATCGTGAACGGCGGCGCAGACGGCTGGCTGGAGTTCGACTATGTGCCCGGCGAATGGGAAGTGCGTGCCCGCGGTGCAGATGTGGGCGGCAAGCTGGTCGTGATCGGCTCCAAGCTGAACGAAAAGGCCATTGCAGAGCTGTTCGGCTGCTGAGCTTAAAGTAAAAAGGAGAAACCATTCCTATGGCAAAAGAAATTCCGGTCTACCTGTTTGTGGGCTTTCTGGAAAGCGGCAAGACCAAATTCATTCAGGAGACCTTTGAAGACCCCAACTTTGACTCCGGCGACAAGACCCTGCTGCTGATCTGCGAGGAGGGCGAAGAGGAGTACAACGAGAAGAAGTTCGCCTTTCCCGGTGTGACCGTCAAGGTGCTGGAGGACAAGGCCGAGCTGAACCCGCAGAATCTGCTCAAACTGGAAAAGGAATCCGGTGCAGGCCGTGTGGTCATTGAGTACAACGGCATGTGGCTGCTGCAGGATCTGGCCGAGGCTCTGCCCGAGAGCTGGATCGTGTACCAGTGCATCGCCACCGCCGACGGCACCACCGCCCTGACCTACGCTCGCGACAACTCCATGCGCAGCCTGCTGCTGGACAAGATCGCCCGCAGTGAGCTGATCGTGTTCAACCGCGCCGAGGCCGTGAACAACGATGCCGCCCGTCAGGAGCTGCACAAGCTGGTGCGTCAGGCTTCCCGCAAGTGCGACATCGCCTACGAGTTTGCCGACGGCAGCGTGGCCTACGACGATATCCCTGATCCGCTGCCCTTTGACATCAACGCGGACATCATCGACATTCCGGATGACGATTTCGGTATCTGGTACATGGACTGTCAGGACGAGCCCCAGAAGTATACCGGCAAAACGGTCAAATTCCTTGCACAGGTGTGTCAGACCAACCGTGCCGGCAAGAACAGCTTCGTGCCGGGCCGTTTCGCCATGACCTGCTGCGTGCAGGACATCCAGTTCGTGGGCTTCCCCTGCAGCTACGATGGCTACAAGGCGCTGGAGCAGCGCGCATGGGTGCGGGTGACCGCAAAGGTAGGCTACAAGTTCCATAACATCTACCGCGGCAAAGGCCCGGTGCTCACCGCCATTTCGGTGGAGCCTGCCGAAAAGCCGCTGAACGATGTGGTAACATTCTCTTGATCTGATCTTTCAAGGAGGTCCCGGCATGAAAACACTGTTTCGTATCCTTGGCACGGCCGCTGCTGTGGCCGTTACCGGTGCTGCCATTGTGGCACTGGACAAGATCCTGAACCAGAAAGACCCGCTCCATGTGGAGGAAGTAGAGTTCCCGGAGGACGCCGAGCAGAACGCTGAGGAAGCCGCCAAGACTGCCGAAGCCTACGCCGAAGCGGAAACCAAAGCCTCCGATGCTGCCAACGAAAAGGCTGCAGAAGAAGCTGCGCCGGAAGCTCCTGCCGAAGAAGCCTCTGCCCCGGCGGCACCCGCAGAGGGCGGTGAGAAGCCGGTGTTCGACCCGGAAGCTCCCAACCGGAACCCTGTGGAAGCAGGCCCCGCCGTTGCTCCCAAAGACGAGAGCGGAAAATTCGACCCCACCAAGATCGCCGAAGCCAGCGACTTTGGCGACTGGGAAGAACAGGGCTGCAAAGGATAAACTATGACCCAAAAAGGGACGATGTGATGTTCACATCGCCCCTTTTTTGTTATTCTCCTCTTGCCAGCTGCTGCAGCTTTTTCCTGTCCAGCACCTGCACGCCGCCCCGGAACAGCCGCACCCAGCCCTCCTGCGCAAAGTATTTCAGCATCCGGCTCACCACCTCGCGGGCGGAGCCCATATACTTTGCCATCTGGTCGTGGGTCATGCGTACCTCATCACCGCCGGTCTTGGCCAGCTCATCGGTGAGAAAAATGGCAAGCCTGCGGTCTGCGCTCATGAACAGCACCTGCTGCATGGTCCACATGCTGTCGGAAAAGCGCTCCGCCGTCATCTGATAGGCGTAGCAGCGCACATGCACGTTCTGCTGCATCAGCCTGCGGAAAACGCCCGCGCTGATGCAGTAGGCCTCGGTGTCCTCTTCGGCATCAATATACAGGTCGATGTTCACCGAGTCCATCACGCAGGATGCCGACAGGATGCACACCTCCCCGCCGAACAGGCGGTAGAGCGTCACGTCCCGCCCGTCCTCCGAGAGCAGATAGGCCCGCAGCTGGCCCGAGCGCAGCAGCAGGATGCCCACGCAGCTTTCCAGCGGGCTGTGCACCCTTGCCCCCTTTGCGTAGTGCACCGGCCGGGTGTAGCGGCAGAGCATGTCCTGTTCGTCGGGTGTCAGGTCGTTCCAGAAGGGAAAACCTTTGGCCAGACAATCGCGGTGTTCCTTTGTTGTTTCCGACATTGCTTTTCATCCTTTCCGCAGGGCCTTGGCGGCTTCAGTGCCCGCCTGCGCGCCCTCATACACGGCCTTTGCCACCTGCAGAAGGCCCCCGGTGCAGTCGCCCGCCGCATACAGGCCGGGCACGGTGGTCTGCATTTTTTCGTCCACCACGATGCGGTTCCCGTCCACCTCTGCGCCGATCTTCCTAGCCAGTGCGGTGCTGCCCGCCACGCCCAGCGCCACAAATACACCGCTGACAGGCAGCTGCACACCGCCGGACAGCTGCACGCCGGTGATAACGGTTTCGCCCAGAACAGCCTCCACGGTCTGCGGATAGACTGTGACCTCCGGCGGGAAGTCCGCCGTCAGCGGTGCGCCGTTGGTCAGCAGGGTGACGCTGCGCACCACCGGCAGCAGAGCCTGCACCTCGTGCAGGGCGTACTCGCCGCTGCCCAGCACCGCCACGTCCTTTCCACGGTAGAAAAAGGCATCGCAGGCGGCACAATAGCTCACGCCGTGCCCCTCCAGCCCGGCAAGGCCCGGGATGCGCGGCACCGCCCGGGATGCACCCGTGGCAAGGATCACAGCGTCCGCCGGGTAATTTTTATCCACTGTTTCTACGGTGAGTTTATCCGTATAGGTCAGGCCCACGGCTTCGGCTGTGACGAATCTCACACCAAGGCGCTTTGCATTCTCGATGCTGCGGCGTTCCAGTTCCGCACCGGAGACCGGCTCGGCAAAGCCGTAATAGTTTTCAATTTTTTCGGCGCGGTGCAGCGCACCGGGGCCTTTGGTGAGCACCGTGGTATCCACACCGGCGCGGACAGCGTACAGAGCGGCGGATACGCCCGCCGGGCCGGAACCTATAATGATGATGCTGGGCATGGGAAAACCCTCCTTCGGATGCATTTTTCTACAGTATACACCTTTTTTTGAAAAATTTCCGTGACCGGGTCGCAAAGCATCGGTTTTTCGGACGGTCCTGCTCCGGTTCGCTGTCAGCGGATCGTCCCATGCACAAACGCGCTGTCGTACAGGAATCTTCCTGCTCGGCAGCGCGCTTTTTTCTTTCTTCAGAACACCAGCTGCACCAGCAGCACATAGCACAGCGTACCGCCTGCGACACTGAGCAGGGTCTCATGCTTCCACTTGTGCAGGCCCACCGTCACCAGCAGGGCGATGGCCTCCGGAATGCCGCGGCTGCCCGCAAAGGGGGTGACGCTTTTCAGGCAGTAGACGATCAGCATACCAAAGATGGCGGCGGGCAGCACCCTGCCCAGATACCGCACCACCTCCGGCGGCTGCTGATCCTTGGAAGAGAACACCACAAAGGGCAGAAAACGGGTGAGCATGGTGGCGGCGGTGCACACTGCAATGGTCAGGCCCATCTGGACTGTGGTCATGCGCCCACCTCCTCGCCGCTTTTTTCTGCTTCGGTGCCTTCGGCCTTTTCGATCGGTTTACGCAGAGCCAGCAGCAGGATCAGGATGCATCCCATGGAGGGCAGCAAAAAGCTGCCGGAGCCAAAAAACACCAGACACGCCAATGGGGCGGCAAGGCCGATCAGGGCGCTGTAGTGCTGCCGGTCCTTTTCCCACTGGTTGAGGAAGATCACCGTGAACATGGCGGTCATCACAAAGTCCACACCCTCGGTGCTGAAGGGCAGCACCGAGCCCACCACCGCGCCAAGACCGGCACTGGCCACCCAGTAGCACTGATCCAGCAGGGTGATGAAGAACATGAACCAGCCCCTGTCCACCCCTTCCGGCGGCTCGGCCGAACAGGTGATGGAAAAGGTCTCATCGCTCATGGCAAAGATCATATAAAAGCTGCGCAGGCCGTAGCCCTTGTAGCGCTCCAGCATGGCAAGGCCGTAGAACAAATGCCGCGCCTGGATCATCAGCGCCATCAGAAACGCCGAAAGGGGTGAGAACGCGCTCAGCAGCAGGCTTGCCAGCACAAACTCCAGCGAACCGCCGTACACCACGGTGCCCATGAGCATGGGCATCCACACCGGCAGGCCCAGCGACTGCACATAAATGCCATAGCCCATCCCCAGCACAAAATAGCCCGCCAGCACCGGAATGGTCTGCGGTGCGGCGGCACGCAGTGCCCGCCATACGGTGCTCTGCCGCCTTGTCAATTGTTGTTCGGTTACGTGTTCCATTGGCCTTTTCCTCAAAATACGATGCCGGTTTCCTCTTTGGCCTCATTGCCGCCGATAAACCCATTCTCTCGATATGAATATGTCTGTATTATAACAGGTCTCACGGCTTTTGCAAAGGTGTATCCCCACTGCTTTTGGCAGAACGACAGATTTTTTCTTTAAATTTTATGCAATTTTTAACGGATACAAAGTGACTCGCAGTCAGTGCTTTATTATTTTAATGCAGTAAAGGTTCTTTGCAGGATCCTGTTCCTGAACTATCCCTAAATGCCGGTTGTGCTTTAGTCATACTCATTTGACAGATGCCATCTTTTCCGGTATCCTGTCCGTATCGCAAGGACGGCGGGCCGAAAACACCCGCCTTTTTTCGTTCATTCTGTATTTATTGGGAGGACATTTTATGGCAACCATGAAGGACATCATCCAGAGCCCGCTGCTGGCCCTGTTCGGCTCCATGGCGCTGGGTCTGTTCGCCAGCTCTGCCAGCGGCAGCAAGGTGGTCAAGGGCGGCATCAAGGGCGTGCTGCCGGTGCTCATCATCATGACGGTGCTCTCCCTCGCCGCACGCCTTGCAGGCTACGGCTCCGTGCTGGGCGGCCTTGTGGGCATCTTCATCATCGTGATGCTGCCCACAAGGCATCCTTACCTCCTATGTGCTGTGGAAGAAGGGCAGGATCCAGGTAGTAGATAAAGAGCAGAAGTAAGGGGAAACAAAAGAACTCCCGGACGGATGTCCGGGAGTTCTTTGTTGCTTATTCTGCCTTTTCGTCCTTCTTGAGCATATCCAACTCGGGCATCAGCTCGGTGCTCACAATGGTGAGCATCTCCTCCAGCTTTGCACAGTCCTCGGGTGAGAAGCGCTCTCTTGCGCGCTCCACCACAGTGTGCAGATAGGAATAGCTGATGTTGTAGTAATCGATATACTTCTGGGTGGGGCGCAGGTGATACTCGCGCCGGTCGGTGGTGGACTGGATCTTTTCCACATAGCCCTTCTTCACCAGACTGCCGATCTTATACGCCGCGTTGGGGGTGGAGATCTGCATCATGCGGGAAAACTCCGCAATGGTGGGTTCGCCCATAGCCATGATGCCCTCCATGCAGAAGGACTCCACCGTGGTCAGCGTGGCTTCCCGGGTGGCAAAACGCTGAAAAACGTTCTGGTAGAAATGCAGCTTGAATTTGGTGTATACGTCCTGAAATGCCTGTTCCAGCATAGGTCGTGTGCCTCCGATAGTTCATTTTATTTAAAAATACCACGTTTTGGCCGCGGCGCAAAGCGAAACAGCTGAATTTTGGGCAGGAATTTATTCTGCCGCCTTTTTGTTCGTGCGCACACGGATCACGCTGAGCACCACCAGCTCTACGGCACCGTCCTCATAACGGCGCTGCTGGCATACGGCTATACCCGTTACCGCCACGAAACCCGCCGCCTCACACAGAACCAGAATGCCCTGGCCTCGGGCATCGAACACTACCGCACCCGGCTGGGACAGGAGGCAGCCTCGGTGCAGGCATTGCGTCTGCGCTGCGCCGAATTCGAACGCCTCCGCGCCGGGGATGCCGACACCATCCGCCGCCTCGGCATCAGGCTCCGGAGGCTGGAAGCCGTCGCCAAAACAGTCACCGCCACGAGCGTCGACCTGCGCACGCCCGTCCGCGACACCGTCGTCCTGCTCCGCCGGGACACGCTCCGAATCCGCGACACCCTGAAACTGTTCCGCTGGCGCGACGCCTGGGTTACGGTCGAAGGGCGTATCCGCACCGACTCGGTCGCCTGCCGCGTGCAGAGCACCGACACCCTGCGGCAGGTCGTGCACCGCGTCCCGCGGCGCTTCCTCTTCATCCGCTGGGGCACGAAGGCCCTGCGCCAGGAGATCGTATCGTCGAATCCGCATACGCGGATCATTTATTCGGACTATGTAAAGTTCGAACGGTAAATTAATTCGCATTTTTTAATCCGGTATTCCCAAATATTATTACCTTTGTCCGATATGGAAAGGTCTGCTATTTTCCCCGGGTCGTTCGACCCGTTCACCCGCGGCCATGCGGCATTGGTCGACGAGGCCCTCAACCTCTTCGACCGCGTAGTCATCGGCATCGGCAACAACACCTCGAAACAGGGTTTGCTGACCGTCGCCAACCGCAAACGGCTGATCGACGACCTCTATGCCGGGAATACGCGTGTCGAAGCCCGGATTTACACGGGGCTCACGGGCGAATTCGCCGAGGAGATGGGAGCCTGCGCCATTATCCGCGGCGTGCGGAACACAACCGACTTCGAATACGAACGCACGATGGAGGCCACCAACCACCGCATCTACCCCGACATCACGACCGTCATGCTGTTCACCCCCTCGCCCGTGGCCGACATCTCGTCGTCGACCGTGCGCGAGGTGCTTTCGTTCGGCCGCACCGTGGAAGAGTTCATGCCCATAGGAATAGATATTAACAAATACCTGTAACATATGAAACATATGATGGAATTTACAGCCGAAATGATCGCCGGATTCCTGGGCGGTGAAATCGTCGGCAACAAAGAGGCGAAAGTACACACCGTATCTTCGATCGAGGAAGGCAAGGCCGGCTCGCTCAGCTATCTTACCAATCCCAAATACGAAGCCTATATTTACACTACCGGAGCGTCGGTCGTGCTGGTCAACCGCACGTTCGAACCCGCGCAGCCGCTTTCGGCGACGCTCATCAAGGTCGACGACGCAGGCGCCTGCGTCCTGAAACTCCTCGAAATGTACAATGCCGCAAAACCCCGCCGCAGCGGCATAAGCCCGCTGGCCTCGGTCTGCGCCGAAGCCCAGGTGGGCGAAGGGTGCTACATAGGCGACTTCGCGGTAATCGAGGCCGACGTAAAGATCGGCAACGGATGCCAGATCTATCCGCAGGTATACCTCGGAACGGGCGTAAGTGTGGGAGAAGGCACCATCCTCTATCCGGGGGTCAAGGTCTACGAAGGCTGCCTTATCGGCCGCAACTGCATCCTGCACGCGGGCGCCGTGATCGGCGCCGACGGATTCGGATTCATGCCCAATGCCGCAGGCGGGTTCGACAAGATCCCCCAGTTGGGCAACGTCGTGATCGAAGACGACGTGGAGATCGGCGCCAATACCTGCATCGACCGCGCCAAAACCGATTCGACGGTCATCCGGCGGGGCGTGAAACTGGACAACCTGATCCAGATCGGCCACAACGTGCAGGTCGGCGAGAACACCGTCTCGTCGGCACAGACCGGCATCGCAGGCACCTCGAAGGTGGGCAGCAACTGCTTCCTCGCGGGGCAGGTGGGTATTGCCGACCATGTCAACATCGGCAACAACGTGAAGATCGGCTCGAAGAGCGGCCTGGACAAGGACGTGCCCGACGGTGAGATCCGTTTCGGCTACCCGGCGCTGCCCGGCATGCAGTACCACCGTTCGGCGACGGTCTTCAAACGGCTGCCCGAACTCGAAAAACGCGTAAACGAGCTGGAGAAGCAACTCGCAGCATCAAAAAAATAACCAATACCTTCGCATTATGAAAAAATTATTTCTATTCGCAACAGCCGCAGCCGTGCTGTGCAGTTGCAGCAACCAGCCCAAATACATCATCGACGGCGACATCGCCGGGCTCGAGGGAACGGTCTACCTGTACCAGGGCGACAGCCTGATCGACTCGGCAGCCGTCAAGGCAGGCAAGTTCCAGTTCAGGGGCAACGCCGGGGCGCCGGCCGTACATTACCTGCTCGACTCGCGCGAGGGACAGCCGCAGGCATTCGCCATGCAGTTCATCCTCGAACCGGGCAATATTTCGATCAAGAGCGACGCCGAGGACGCACAAGTCCGCCATACCACCGGAACGCCGGCCAACGACGCCAGCGACGCCTATTCGGTAGCCAGCCGCACCCTGATCAAGGAATACCGCGACCAGGCTACGACCGACGAACGCCGCGAGGCCATCGAAAAGGAGTTCGAGCAACTGACTCTTACGACAATCGACAACAACCGCGACAATTTCTTCGGCGTGGTACTGATGCCCAACCGGGCCTACGAACTTTCGGGACAGGAAACCCTGGACGAAATCGCCAAGTTCTCGCCCGAGATGCAGCAGACCAAGGAACTGACCGAGCTGAAAACCTCGGCCGAACAGAAGCTCAAGACCGACGTCGGCCAGCCCTACATCGACATTGTGCAGAACAATGCCGAGGGGCAGCCCGTATCGCTCAAGTCGGTGATCGACAACCCGGCCAACAAGTACACGCTCGTGGACTTCTGGGCTTCGTGGTGCGGCCCCTGCATGGGTGAGGTTCCCCACCTGAAGGAGACCTACGACAAGTTCCACAAAAAAGGCTTCGAAATCTACGGTGTCTCGTTCGACCGCGACCGCGACAAGTGGCTCGCCGCCGTCAAGGACAACGGCATGGACTGGATTCATGTCAGCGAGCTGCAACAGTTTGACAACCGAGCTGCCAAAGACTATGCGGTACAGGGCATCCCGTCGAATTTCCTGATCGACGCCCAGGGCGTGATCGTCGCCAAGAACCTGCGCGGCGAAGACCTCTACAAGAAAGTGGAGGAGCTCCTCGGAAAGTAGCCCGCCGCGAATAAAAAGCCCCTCCGAGCCGCAAATGCCCCGGAGGGGCTTTTCGATAAAACTACCCCGTCCTATGAAAAAAACACTCCTTTTCGCATCGGCCGCAGTCCTGTTATGCGGTTGCGGCACCGGATCCAAATACGTCGTTGAAGGGCACATCGCCGGGCTCGAAGGCACTGTCTACATGTTCGAGGGCGACAGCCTGATCGACTCGGCCGTCGTCGAAGGCGGCAAGTTCCGCTTCGAAGGCCCGGCGGACATCACCGCCCGGCGCACCGTCACCGATTCCCGCGAAGGGGATGCACAGCGGTTCGGGACGATGTTTTTCCCCGAACCGGGGACAGTCTCGATCGAGGACAACCCCGACGCCCCGGCCGGGTCAACGCGTGTGACGGGCACTCCGGCAAACGATGCGAGCTCCGCTTTCCGGGCGTCGGCCATGACGCTGATGGATGAATACCACCGGGAGGGCACCTCCGAAGGACGTCGCCGGGAGATCGAAGACGAACTGGGCGGACTCCCCCGCAAAACGGCGGAAGCCAACCGCGACAATGCGTTCGGAATCATGGCCCTGGAAGGGATGGCCCCCACGCTTTCGGGCCAGGAGCTGCTCGACCGGATCGCCGAATTTTCGCCCGGGATGCAAAAGTCCCGGGAGTTAGCCGCGCTCAGGACGGTTGCGGCGCAACGCCTCAAGACCGACATCGGCCAGCCCTACATGAACATCATGCAGGGCGATGCCGACGGGCAGATCGTTACCCTGACCTCGGTGATCGACAACCCGGCCAACAAATACACGCTCGTGGACTTCTGGGCATCGTGGTGCGGCCCCTGCATGGAGGAGGTTCCCCATCTGAAGCAGGCTTACGACAAGTTCCACGGCCAGGGCTTAGAAATATACGGCGTATCGCTGGACAACGACAACGACAAATGGCTCGGCGCCATCCGCGAGCACGGCATGGGCTGGGTGCAGGTCAGCGACCTCAACGGCTTTGACAACCTCGCGGCGAAAGACTATGCCGTGCAAAGCATCCCGTCGAATTTCCTGATCGACGCCCAGGGCCGGATCGTCGCCAAGAACCTGCGCGGCGAAGACCTTTGCAGCAAAGTCGCCGAATTGCTCGCCGAGTAATCCGTCCTGCACGGGATACCCGTCCGCCTCCGCTCAGGGCCGCCGGAACGGTTCTTTGCAAAAAGCCGAAACGCCCCTGCCCGAAAACACGAGCACGGCCTTACGGACATCCATCGGCCCGAACACCATGCAACGCCGGAAATATATTCCAGCATGCATATTCGGGATGCTTCCGACTACCGGATCTTCATCCGCTGCGGCGAGGCATCCCACATATTGAAATATCGGAAGAAGCGCCTGTCTTTATTCCGAATAACAAAAGGATAACAACCTGCTTAAAAAAATGCAACATCAGGAGACATACCGCATCATGGGCATCGACCCCGGCACCAATTACATGGGATACGGGGTGCTGGAGATCGAGGGGCGCAACGTCCGTTCCGTCGTACTGGGAGACATCGACCTGCACAAACTGACAGATCCCTATGCCAAGCTACGTTATATCTTCGAGCGGGTCGGGGCGCTGATTGACCAGTACGCCCCGCGCGAAGTGGCGCTGGAATCGCCCTTCTTCGGCGAAAACGTGCAGTCGATGCTCAAACTCGGGCGGGCGCAGGGCGTAGCTATGGCAGCTGCGCTGAGCCGCGGCCTCGCCGTTTCGGAATACGCCCCGATGCGCATCAAGCAAAGCATCACGGGGCGCGGTTCCGCCGCCAAGGAACAGGTCGCCGCCATCGTCTGCCGTATCCTCTCGATAGATCAGCCCCCCAGACGGCTCGATGCCACGGACGGCATGGCCGTCGCCTTGTGCCACCACTTCACAACGGCCAGCCCGCTCAACACGGCTCTGGGCGACGAGCGCGTAAAAGGGCTGGGCGGCGGCAAAAAAGCAGCTTCGAAACGCGGCTCCCAGAGTTGGGAGAAATTCCTGAAAGACCATCCCGACCGGGAGATAAAATAGCCCCCGAATTACTGACCATGAAAATAATCACCGTCCTCCTGTCCGCCGCATTCCTGTTATGCAATTGCGGGGGTTCGAACTACACCGTCTCGGGCCATTACGGCCTCGCACCGGGCGATTCGGTTTTCCTCTTCGCCAGCAACAAATCCATAATCAGCTCCGGCGTAATGACTGCCGACACGACGTTCAGACTCAAGGGCAAGGTCGCCGGCACCGACATCGCCACCCTGAGCGACCGCGACCGGCTCCTGACGCCTACGCTTATCTTTCTGGAAGCGGGCGACATCCGGCTGGAACCCCGCGAAGAGGGCGTGTATGAAGCGACGGGCACACCTTTGAATGACAGCCTGCTGCTGCTAAACAGGAAACTGGAGGCGCTCCGCAACGAATACATCAAAATGACGCCGGCCACTCCGCACGAGGAAGTCGAAGCCATCTTCGCACGCTTTGAGGAGATTCCCCGCGCGATGATGAATGCCAACCTCGACAATATCTTCGGCCTATGGCTCTTCTCAGCCTATGAATTCCCGAATATGCTGCAGGACGACACCCGACGGGCGCAGATAAGGCCCTGTATGACTGCGTTTTCACCCGGAATGCAGGCGCATACGATCATGCAGGAACTGCAAAAGGAACTGGCGGGATTCGAAAACGCGCAGATCGGCCACCGCTTTACGAACCTCACGCTGACCGACACGCAAGGCGAACCCATATCGCTCTCGTCGCTGGTGGAACCGGGACGCTGGGTTTTGCTCGACTTCTGGGCGACGTGGTGCGCCCCCTGCTGCCACGAGATCCCCCACCTGCGCGAGGCATACGCCGCATACAAAGCCAAGGGGTTTGAAATTTACGCCGTCTCGCTCGACAACGACGAGGCAAAATGGCGGTCGTTCACGTCGGCCAACGACATGCCGTGGATCAATGTCCTGGGCATCGACGCAGACAAACGGAGCA
>OGOR01000689.1_pt1 | contig 24941 bp, 18 predicted proteins | sample 1552771 | NCBI WGS metagenome assembly OGOR01 (sample SAMEA2580124, study PRJEB22360) | human gut metagenome | biome: human gut; feature: human-associated habitat; material: faeces | place: Denmark | collected 2008/2010
GACCGTATGCCACGACAGGTCGGCAGCATAGGAGAACTTCTTCTGATAAGCCCGCCACAGCTTTTCCATATTTGGGTCGGCCTCGACTTCATCAAAGGCCGCAGGCGCGTCGGCAAGATACTTCTCTGTACCGCGTTTCCTGGCCGTTGCAATGAGCGCCGCACGGAGATCGGCTGGGATGATGCTCTGGCCGTGGAGCTGGCTCAGAATGTGCAGATCATAGAAATCTCTCATGCGGGTGTTGGTGGTGGCGCGGGACACGACGGTTTCCAGCTTTTCGGCCAGAACGGTTTCCAGATTGTACGCCCAAATTTCGATGGAGCGATCCTCCAACATCAGCTTAAAGCTGTAACGCACCTCGTGGGGCGTGATGGCGTCGCCGGTGGAAATGTCGATCTTGAGCGGCGTTATCACACCGTCAAACTCCGTTTCCATGCTGACACGGATGCCCGGATACTCGGCCTCGTCCATGATCTCGGAAATGCGCTTCAACCGGAACTCCACGCCATCGTCCACCGGTACGGAGATGATGGAGGCAATCATATTCTCTACTTCTTCGATGCCGACCGTCGCACCCTTTACGGTCGCGTCAATGTCCATCGTTGAGCGGGCGTCAAGGCCGACCATGGCAGCCACCAGCATCCCGCCTTTAAGGATAAACTTGTCCCGGTATTCCGAAAGAGAAATGCGCTCCAGAAAACGCTCCATCATGTAATTGCGCATCAGGATTTGCGCATCGGCGGATTTGTCCTTGGAGAGATTGCGGATCAGGTCTTTGAGCTGCCGTGCAGTTTTTATCATAAGAGCACCTCCAAATACTGCCGAAGCAGTTTTTCAACACGGAACATCTGCGCATAGCGCATCAGCTTCCGTAAGTCCTTGTCTTTTCGTTTTGCGTATTGCTTGAGGGCATCCTGAAAGGTCTGCATCTCGATTCCACTGCGGCTGCGGATCAGATCGCAGATCGTGCGCTCCATATCATAGACGGGAACCGGGTTGCCAAAGGGCGTGTTCATTGTGACGATTCCCACATCATGCAATTCTTTCTTGATGGTGTAGACCTTGATGCCATCCGCTTGCAGGCTGGCAGGATTGTATCCGGTCTTGACCGTGATGGAATACGGATTTGGCTCCCGGTCGGTCAGGTCATGGAAAAACAATGCGCTCTCATGGGAGAATACGGCCTGCGCACAGCGAAGGTGCAGCAGGTACATGGCATCCGTCCATGCGTCAGGTGAAACATAAACGCCGTGCGCGGCCTGCTCTACGCCGCGCTGCTTGGCGTAGGCGTAAAACGTGGACTTGGCAATACCGATTTCCAAAACCTGCGCGGTTTTGACGATCCCATTGTTTTGCTGAAAAAGCAGGTCAAGCCGGTTGTAGGCGGTCATGTTATCACTCCCTTCTTGCTAATATTATATCTGAGATTAGCGAGAAAGTAAACAACGATTTTAGAAAAGCAAGCCGAGGCGTTCGCCCCGGCTTGTGCTTTAACTATGGATGAAGTTTTTGATGGCGGTGTTCACGTCTTGCAGCTTGCCAAGCCCCTGCACAGCCAGCAGCGGAAGTCCCATCGGGCTGATCAGAAACGCCAGCCCAAGGAGGATGATGCCGTTCTTTGCGGAGTAGGTAATCAGCACGGCGAAAGCCAGCAAGGAGAGCAGTCCGCTTGCCAGCTTGAACACGAAGCCGGAACAGGACAGCAGCCCCGCGCACAGCCAAACGAACAGGGACAGGATAAGCGACAACGGCGCAAAGAGAATTTTCAGGATGAACATTTTGCGGCCTCCTTTTCACAAAGTGCGGTCAGCGCGTCACGCTCTTTGGCAAGCTTTGCTTCTTCCTTTTCGGTCAAATCACGATCACCGCCCGTGATCTCCAGCTCGCGGAAGCTCTCATAGGCGTTTAACAAAGAATCCCGCAGCGCTTCGGGCGTAGGGCAAAAGTCCACGGTGTTCCAGTCCTGACGGTGGTTGTCAAAACCCATGACCGTGTAGCCTCTGCTGGTCAGGACAACTTCAAAATCCGTATCGCGGTTGAGGTAGTCAGAAAATACTTTCAGCACAATTTCGTTTGTCAGCATACGTTCCGCAGCTCCTTTCCAAGCGGTCAAATCTTTTTCTGATATTAGAATACTTTGCCCATTGGTGTTTTGCAAGGATGCGGCAAAGTCATACGAATAGTTTTCGCCTTTTGCCCGACATCTAACCATATCACATAATCCTTCTTTAGTACAGCTACCTGAACTAATTTTCTCCAGATGGGAAATATAATGTTGGTACAGTTACAGGGACGGGAGGTGTGGTACTTGCAGTTGAATGAAGCCGTCAGCAGGCGTTTGGTTGAGCTGATGCAGGAGCGTGGCATGACGCAGTATCAGCTTTATATGAAAAGCGGCGTACCGAAGTCCACCATCGGTAATCTTGTGAACTGCGCATACCCGTCTATGAAGCTGCGGATCATCCACGAGCTTTGTCAGGGATTGGAGATCGACCTGAGCAGCTTTTTTGCCTCGCCGCTGTTTGATGAAAACAATCTGGAACCGTAGAAGCTCTGATGCTGTTTTGCGTCGGGGCTTTTGCTTTGTGTGAACAGGGGCGGCGGGTATTCCGCCGCCCCTGCGACTTATTTCAGCGCCGCCAGCGAGGAAACAATTTTCTCTGCCGCCGTCCATATCCGCTCCTGACTTTGCTGAATGTCCTCCAGATCGGCCTCATAGATGCGGCCTGTTTCGTGGGCGCGGCGGGTGAGCTGGTTGAGGTTGTTGCTGGAATACCGAAGCAGGGACACCAGCTCCCGCAGCTCCGGAAGGTCGAGCTTCACCACATATCCGTCAATCGCCATCTTGCGGAGATACGCCGCCATGTTGGTGGTGCCGAACTGTGCCATCTTCGTTTCAATCATTTCCCGCTCCTGCGGCGTGACGCGGAATTTGAGCTGAATATCCCGCTTGCGTTTTGCCATCGCTCAACGCTCCGGGGCTTTGGACTTCGCCGAAATTTTCGGCGAAGTTGTTTCAGGCGGCTTTTTCAGCCTATCCCGGACAGAGGTTTTCTGCCGCTCCTGTGCGTAGGCTTTGCGCATCTGGCTGAGAAACAGATCGACCAGACCGGGATGGCTGTTGACGGCCAGATAGCAGTTGCGGTCAGTACCCCATGCGTCAGGATTGGCGGGGATGGACATGGCGTTGGCCCAAGCCCTGTTGTCGGGAGAATAGCGCCTGTCCCAGTCCGCTTGACAGACGGTGATGGCAAGGACATGGAACGTGCGGTCATAGCCGAACTGCTGCACTACCTGATCGACTGCCGCTGCATCCAGCCGGTTATCCCGGTAGTGGTCACGGATGGCGGTTTCAATCGCTTCCTTGCAGGCCGTGTTCGCTTGATTGGAAGCGCGGTAGGCCGCAAGCTCGTCATGCTCTCTGGCATAGGATGCCGGGTGCTTGTAAACGGGGAGATTTTTCATTATCGTGCCTCCATTTCTTTCTTGTGGGGCTTTTCCGGTGCGCCATGAACAGGCGGCGCTTTCAGCCTGTCCAGAACGGAAGGCCGCGTCGATTTTGCAATCGCCTGCTCAGGCTGCGGCTGTCCCTTGCCGTCCAGATTCAGCTCCATATCCAACTCAATCAGCCGCGCAGTTTTCGCGGCCAGCTCCTGCTCCTGCGGGAATGGCTTACCGACCTCAGCCTTTGCCGCTGCCTGCTGGTTATAGAGGTTTTCAAGCTGCTCCTGAACGCTGCGCAAACGCTCCGGCATTTTATCCAGCGCGTTCTCGATGCGGACAAGGTTGCCTCTGGCATCCGAACCGAGTTCAACGCGATGGGTCATCCGGCCTTTCAGCGTCAGCGTGTACGTTTTCCACATGGAATCAAAGGCAACGGACATGGTAAAGCCGCGATAGCTGCCGATCTGTACTGGGTCTTTGCCCTTGACCTCCTTGCAGGTGTCCAGCAGCGCGGCACCGGCGTTTTCCTTATCGGTGAGCCGGTCGCCGCGAATCTCCATGCCGACAAAGCCCTCTGTCGGGAGCGGATGCACCGCGAGGGTCTGCATATCCGCATCCAGCCCACGAACAAAGCCCTTGTGTTCTTCTATCTTTTCCGGGAAGTATTTCAGCAGACTGTCCTCCAAGCGGAATTGCTTGCTGTTGTGGTCTGCTTTCATAATTTTGAGCTTGGACACCTCAATGTCCAAATCCATACGCTCCTTGATGCGGGGATCACCGGCACACAGCGCCTTGATCTCCGCAAAGGACAGCGCTGTGGCGTCCACGTCCTCACAGGAGCGAACCGGGGATTTTGAGGTCATGATCTGAGAGATGAATTTCTGTTTGTTTTCCACCGTTTGCCAGAGGTAGGCGTCAAACGTCCCTTCGGTCACATAGCGGCAGACATGAACGAGCTTGTTCTGATTGCCCTGACGCTCGATGCGGCCTTTTCGCTGCGTGAGATCGCGGGGACGCCACGGGCAATCCAAATCGTGAAGTGCGACCAAACGATCCTGTACGTTGGTTCCTGCGCCCATCTTGGCCGTGCTGCCCATCAGGACGCGCACCTGACCGCTGCGTACCTTTGCGAACAATTCCCGCTTTTTGACCTCCGTATTGGCGTCGTGGATGAACGCGATCTGCTCCGGCGGCATACCGGCGTCAATGAGCTTTTGACGCACATCCTCATAGACCGTGAACGGCGTTTCCGTGCTTTCCTCCAATGAAATCGCGCTCTCCAGCGCATGGATTTCCGGGCTGTCCAGCGTACCGGGGGAAGCCTTTGCCGCCCGCTGTGAGGGCGTGGTCTTTGGCGTAGAAATGTCGCAAAACACAAGCTGTGTCAGTTTTTCCTCCTCGCCGTCGCGCCAGTATTGGAGAATGTTCGCCACGCACTGATTGACCTTGGTGGTTTCCTCGTCAGGGAGCATGGGATTGATGATGCGCTGGTCAAGCCCCAGCTTGCGTCCGTCCGAGGTGATTTTGAGCATATTGTCCACATCCGGGCTGACCGCACCGCTGTGTACCTTGGACGCACGTTCCGAGAGAGCTTTCACCATGTCCTGCTGGATCTGCGTGGGTTTGGTGGCGATGGTGTGGTACGCAACCTCCGGCGTGGGCAAGTGGAGCTGATCCGCCGTTTTGATGTCGGCGACCTCTTTGAACAGATTCATCAATTCGGGCAAGTTGAAAAATTTTGCAAAGCGCGTCCTTGCCCGGTAGCCGGTTCCCTCCGGGGCAAGCTCCAGCGCGGTGGTGGTTTCACCAAAGCGGCTTGCCCAGCAATCGAAGTGGCCCATACCCATCTCTTGCAGCCGGTCATGCTGCAAATAGCGCTGGATGGTGTAAAGCTCTGTCATGGAGTTGGAAACCGGGGTGCCAGTGGCAAACACCACGCCGCGCCCACCGGTCAGCTCATCCATGTAGCGGCACTTGGAGAACATATCCGAGGATTTCTGCGCATCGGTGGTAGAAAGCCCTGCCACGTTGCGCATCTTCGTATAGAGGAAAAGATTTTTATAATTGTCCGACTCGTCCACAAACATCCTGTCTACGCCGAGCTGTTCAAAGTAAATCACATCATCCTTGCGGTCGCTGGCTTGCAGCTTTTTCAGCCGCGCCTCCAGCCCCTTTTTCGTGCGCTCCAAGCTCTTGATGGTGAAGCTGTTGCCGCCTGCGAGCTTGGTATCCTGAATACCATCGGTGATTTCCTCAATCTGCTGGTGAAGGAGCCGTTCCTGCCGCTCCGGACTGATGGGGATACGCTCAAACTGGCTGTGGCCGATGATAACGGCGTCATAGTCGCCGGTGGCGATACGGGCGCAGAATTTCTTACGGTTGTGGGTTTCAAAGTCCTTCTTGGTAGTGACAAGGATGTTGGCCGAAGGGTAGAGCCGCAGAAACTCGGATGCCCACTGTTCCGTCAGATGGTTCGGCACGACAAAAATGGATTTCTGGCACAGTCCCAACCTCTTAGATTCCATCGCAGAGGCTACCATTTCAAAGGTTTTTCCTGCGCCAACTTCGTGTGCCAGCAGCGTATTCCCGCCGTACAGCACATGGGCGATGGCGTTTTTCTGATGCTCTCGGAGGGTGATTTCCGGGTTCATACCGGAGAAAACGATGTGGCTGCCGTCATACTCGCGGGGACGAGTGCTGTTCATTTCCTCGTTGTATTGCCGTACCAGCGTTTCGCGCCGCTCCGGGTCTTTCCAAATCCAGTCCTTGAACGCATCCCGGATAAGCTGCTGCTTCTGCGCGGCAAGGGTGGTTTCCTTGGCGTTGAGGACACGGCGCTCCCGTCCGTCTGCATCCTCAATGGTATCGTAGATACGAATGTCGCGGAGGTTCAGCGCATCCTCCAGCAGCCGGTAGGCGCTGGCGCGGTCTGTGCCGTAGGTGGTGAATGCCGCCACGTCGTTGTAGCGCACCATGCTCTTGCGGGAAACCTGCCATTCTGCGGTGTACGGGACATAGCTGATCTCGATCTGTCCGCGCAGATAGCGAGGCGTTTCAAAGGTTTCATACATGAATTGCTCGATGTACTTCTTATCAAGCCATGTCACACCCAGCCGCACCTCAATCTCGCTGGCTTCAAGGTCTTTCGGCTGGGCAGCAATCAGGGCGTCCACATTCCCAGCGAAGAATGGGTCGCGCGCTGCCACGCGCTGCGCGGTACGGAGCTTCTGCCGGACGTTGCCGGAGAGATATTCGTCCGCCGTCTGCCAGCCCTTTGCCCAATGCTCGCCGCCGTCCTGCAAGTCAAACGGACCACTGTTGGGTTCCTTGTAAATGACGCCCTTCAAATCCTCAACGATCTGCGGGATTTTCTCGCTGCCGCCCATGAGGGAGGCCATGAAGTCGAGATCGACGCAGGCTCTTTCTCCGATGCAGACAGCAAGGGCTTCGCTGGCGGTATCCACAGAATCTACGCTGCGCTGCTGCTTGATGGTGCGCTTGTGGAACATATCCGCCTTGCGCTCCAGCTTTCCGTCGTCGTCCAGCACTTCCAGTGAACACAGGAGGTAGTAAGAGGAATCGTCAGAGAACGCAAGACGGTTCGCACGGTCATTGATTAGGCCATGTTTTGCGGAGAACGCATCATAGAGGCGGTTTAGCTCGGTCTGCGCTTCCTGAATCCGGCTTTCTGCGCTGTACTCGTCCATTTGCAGGGCAATCAGTTCATTCACGCAATCCCGCAGCGCGACCATGCCCTTGACACGCTCGGCGGCGGTGGCGTTCAGCTCCGGTTTGACCATGCGGCTGTTTTCCCGGTAGTACACCTCGCCGTCCACCACGGTGTAGGAGTAGTTTTTCACATTGGGGTCTGCGGGGATGGACGTGTCGATCTGTTCGCCCTCGCCCAGCTCTGGCAGTTCCGCCTCCTGATAGGTGCCGCGAATGTTTTTCACGGCATCATGGAGCTGATCTGCAAGTGCCAGCCCCTCAATGGGGACAACGGTAAAATCCTGCTTGCCGTATTGGGTGCTTTCGGAGGTCTGCCTGCCGAGGATCATCTCCGGGTGGTCAACAAAATAGCGGTTGATGGCAAAGCCATCCTCGTTCTGGCCGAGGTGTACCCAATCCGGTTCGATCTCAATGGGACGGTCACGCTTTTGGAGAAAGAGAATGTCCGAAACCACATCCGTACCGGCATTGGCGCGGAACGCATTGTTGGGCAGACGAATGGCACCCAGCAGCTCCGCCCGCTGCGCGATGTACCTGCGGACTTCGGGCGATTGCTTGTCCATCGTGTAGCGGGAGGTCACAAACGCAATCACGCCGCCCGGACGCACTTGGTCGAGGGTTTTGGCAAAGAAGTAATCGTGAATGGAAAAACCGAGCTTGTTATAAGCCCGGTCATCTACCTGATATTGTCCGAACGGGACGTTGCCCACGGCGAGGTCGTAAAAGTCTTTTCTGTCCGTTGTTTCAAAGCCCGCGATGGTAATGTCCGCCTTGGGATAAAGCTGCTTGGCAATACGTCCGGTGATGCTGTCCAGCTCCACGCCGTAGAGCTTGCTGCCCTGCATCTGCTCCGGCAGCAGGCCAAAAAAGTTGCCAACGCCCATAGACGGCTCCAGAATGTTACCGGTCTGGAAGCCCATATTGCCGACCGCTTCATAGATCGCCTTGATGACGGTAGGGCTGGTGTAGTGGGCGTTCAGCGTGGACGCACGGGCGGCAGCGTATTCCCCCGGGGAAAGTGTAGCGTACAGCTCTGCAAACTCGTCCGACCAGTTTGGTTTATTCTCATCGAACGCATCCGCCAAACCGCCCCAGCCCACATAGCGGGAGAGGATTTCCTGCTGCTCCGGGCTGGCCTGTAAGCCCTCAAACTCCAGCTCTTGCAGGAGGTGGATCGCCGCCATATTTGCCCGAAACTTTGCTTTTGCGCCGCCGACGCCGAGGGCATCATCGGTGATGTGGAAATTCTGCGCGTCGCGGTGGCTTGCCGCCTTGAAGTCAGCGTAAGCGGCCTGCTCCGCAGCGGCAATGCTGGGAAAGCCCTGCCACTCGCCGTCAACGGGGATAGATACCGCAGGGCGGTGTGCGGGAGGCTCGTCGATCTCGGCCTGTGAGATGGCATCATCAGAATCAGGCACAAACTCGCCCATTTCCGAAAGCGCCGCGCGCCCTTCCTGCTCCAGAATCAGCCTTTCTTCATCGCTCATGGTGGGCGGTTCAGGCTCGGCGGGTTCCGCAGAGGGCGGGTCATGCTCCGGTTCCGGGATGTGCAGCGTTTGGATTTCTATGTCGTAGGGCAAGTGCGTTTTCTCGGCAGGATAGAACGCGACGGGTTTGGTGACAGGCTGCGGCTGCTCCCGTTCCTGCTCTTCAACAAACGAGCGTATAAACGCAATGTGTTCAGCGCGGAAGATGGGAAAGCCCTGCCTGTTTTGAAAAGTCACATCGCGCAGAGATACTTCATCCGTGCCGAAATTTACGCTGTCAATGACAAACTTCCGTCCGTCAATCTCCAGCTCCATGCCAATGGGGATATACTCCTTGGCATCGGCCTCGTTGAAAACATCATAGCAGTCGGTTTCATTTGGCTGCGCAAACACGAAGCTGTGTCCATGCTCCAGCAGACGCTTTGCGGCGCTTGCCCATTGTCCAAAATCATAGCCGGTCACAGCGGTTTCTCCCATACCGGGAATATCGCGTTGCAGCAGGCGGCGATTCAAAGCGCTGGCGGCGCGTTCTGCATCCGCGCCATAAAAAAGCAGCCGTTCTCCGACACGGACACCGATGAGCTTTTCGGGATGCTCTGCACGAAGTGCCTGATATGCCGAAATATTCGGCGCAAGCTCACGACCCTGATCTGCAATTTGTGTGAGGACAGCAGAAACCGGTTCGGTTCTGTGTTCCGGATCGTGATTGCTCTCGCTGGAGGATGAAACGACGCTGAGATGCGCGACAGTTTCATCTGCGGAATCAACATTATAGAGTTTACCATCAATTTCCACGCGCTGCCCCATAAGGTTTTGAACCGCTTGCGGCGTCTCCGGGGTTGGCTGTTCTGTGTGCTGCGCCGCAATGACGCGCTGCGGCTCCGGTTCAGAAACCTCGAAATATCTGGTGTCGAGGTAGCGTTCAAAGGAATTGCGGTCGATGCTGACAGGTTCCTGTCCGGGTACGTTCGGTAACGTGTGCCAGACGTGATCTTCATCTACACGCGCGATAACGCCGACTGCTGCTATGTGGTCTAACTCTATGGATGAAATGCGATCTCCAATATGATAAGTATAGCCAAGCGGTGTTGTAAACGCCGGAGGGGATAGCTCAATTCCCATATCCCGTTTGATGCCATCCAAGTAAGCAATGGCGTTATTCTGTTCTGCAAAGCGGAGCGTTTGTTCCCCATCTCCGCAGAACCGTTCCAACACCTCATCCCAAATGCCGGTAATTCCACCCTCGCCGGGATGCAGACGAATGGAGTATCGGTCAGGTGAAAATAACCGCAGTCGCTCATTCTCATCGTAAAATTTATTCTCTCGGATGAGCTGTGCCAACCGCCGCTGTACCTGCGCCCATGTGAGCGTCACCGGCTCGGCGTTTCCTACATGGATATACATGGGAGTTTTGCTATCTTCCCAGCCATATTTTGCAGCCAGCCATGCGGCGGTGCTGCGTTCTCGCCCATGCGCCTGCATATATAGTGCGACTTCCTGCTTGCCCTTTAGGTTGTTGTGCCAATCCAGAAGCGCGTTGTCAATGTCCTCCTGTGTAATCTGATAGGGAGAGGGTGCGACCGTCGCTGCCAGCGTGGGATACAGTTCCTCCAAAAGCTCCTGATGCAGCCGGTTATGGAACGCGGGCATATCAAAGTACAGGCGGACAAGCTGGAGATCATCAGATGCCGTGACAATACGACGGATAGCGTCCGCACCCTCCAGATAAGCGTTCTGGCGGTCTGAATTGCGGCAGGCATTGACAAAAGCCGTATCTTTGGAAAGCGCGTTGCCAACGGTCAGCTTGTACCCGTCAAACAGCTCCCGTACCGTGGGCTGCGGCGCGTCGGCGGCAGGATCGCGGAACACCCTCGTGCCGTCCGCACCGAACTCTGTTTCATAAGAATTGAAGATATTTCTCGCTTCATGTTCGATGGATAGCTGTGTATAGATACGGCGCTCGGTACTGCCTTCCTGTGTCGCAGCAATCGTAACATCGTATTTGTCGATCAGCGATTCTACATACTGCTCCATGCTGTGCGCAGGTACGCCGCACATCTCCACGCGGCCCGCGCCGGGGATGTTGCGGGTAGTCAGGTTCATATCCAGCAGCTCTGCCGCCTGTTTTGCGTCCTCGCCGTACATCTCAAAGAAATCGCCCACCTGAAACAGCACGATGTCGTCCGGGTGGGCTTCCTTGATGGCGTTATAGCTGTCGTAGGCGGTGTTTCGCACCACATCCTGTGCCTGCGCCTTATCATAAAGCGCCTGTTCGTCTGGTGTAAAATAACGGTTCATCCGAATCAGCTCAGAGATACGCGAAGCGACCTTGTTCCAATTCATCTGAACATCTGCACAGCCCGCTTTTTTCAGCGTGATGCCTTTGCTGCCGTGATCTTCATAGCTGCCGCTTTCTCTGGATACGGCATGGGTATGCCCGCCGATGCCGTACTCCTTTTTCAGAAAATCGGCATTCTCCTTGGGAGTGTGCGAAGTCTGAAAAAACGCATAGATGCGGGTCTTTCCACCCTCAAAGCTGCTTCCGCCTGCCAGACAAGCCCCAATTTCATCTTCGGTGATAAACCTGCCGGTTTCTGGAATAGCCTCCATATCGGAGCGGAATTCCTTTCGCGGAAGGGACAAATCTTCCAAACGTGTGAGAAGTGCCTGCGACTTGTGGTAATGAAAGCGCAGTAGCGCACGGTTTTCGCGGTAGGCGTCCATGAATACCTTGTATTCCGTCAGGAGCCTATCCCGGAACGCCGGATTCAGCAGATCGTCCGTCAGACGCTCCGTTTCCTCTGGAAAGCTGGTGCTATGGATATTACCCAAGCAGGACAGATACCCCAGCGACTTTGCTTCATCCGAGAAATCGTGATAAAGGTTCCAGACATCCACAGCAATACCCAGCCGCTCATAGCGCGGGGCTTCCGTGACCTCAAGTTTGGTGGCAAATGCGCCGCCGTCCAGAAGCTCCTCAATACGCTCCGCCGCATCTGCCCAGCCTATCACTTGGGCAGAACGAAGATAGCGAGAGGTATCTCCGGTTGCAATATGGATACCATCGTCCCCGTACCATGCGGAAAGCCTGCCGTTATCCGTAATCAGGCCGTTGCCGCCGTAGTAAAGAGCTTTCAGAAATGCCGCGCAATCCTCTAAAGGTTTTTGCTTGGAGAATTCCGCAGCAATTTTCATCCGTGCTGCATCCGCATTACCGCCCGCGCGCAGGATGTGGTCAATATCATCCTGAGAAATGAACATAGAAAAAGCGGAGGGTGTTACACTCTCCGCTTCTGCGATGGATTGAATTTGTTCTGCCTCTGAGGGGAAGAAGGACATCTGCGCCCCAGCAGGGGCATCGAACATATTTAGCTGAACACCAGTTCCGTGAGGATCGTTTCCTCGGCCTGCGCTTTCAGCGTGTTCATCAGCCCCACCCATTTCATCGGGTCGCTGGCTTTCAGCGCTTCCGTCACGCCTGCCGACTTCATCAGCTCCGGCATCATCTGTTCCAGCCGGTTGTTCGCCGCCTCGTCGATCTCCCGCAGATGGGGGTACAGCCTCTCGGACAGCAGCAGGCTGTTCCACAGCACCGGACGATGCTCCTTCAAGTAATTCTTCCGCATCCTGCCGTACTTGCCCAGCGGGGCTTGCGGCTGCTCTGTCAGGCTCAGGTCGGGAATCAGATAATCCCCGCTGCGGGTGTAGGTCAGTTCGCTCATGGCTTTCGCTCCTTTCCGCGATTTTCTCGCGCTCGTAATTCTTGATGGTGACTTCGATCTGCCGCAGCACCAGCTCGCTGGACTGGCTGATGGCCGTTCCAAGAGCGGCGACGGTCTGCGGGGTATTGAAATCAAAGACATTCAGAAAATCCTCATGCTCGAAGTAATCTCCCGGCTGCATCCCGCAGCGGGACAGCAGCGCATAGGTGGTGCTGACAACGGCGGCGTTCCGAAAAGCGGCTCCGATGTTGAACTCATCATAGTCCTCCAAAAAGGAACCGTCAACGATGCCGACAATATCGCGCCAGTTGTCGTGCCAGTATTCATCTACAAGCTGCGCCGCCACACGCTCCATCTGATCTGCAAGTCCGTTTTCACCGGAAACGTCAAAGCGCTTCTCCAGTGCCGCAGATACCACCTCACGATGCTCCTGCCGGTATTCCCAAAGATAAGGGCGGCGAGAGTTCTCGCCGCCGCTGGTATCGGAAACATCGAATACATATCGGAGTTTGGGTTGGTCGCTGCTGGTATCCACAAGGGCGATGCCCTTGCTGCCTCGCCGCACATAGCGGCGCATCTGCTTATTCCAGAGGTCGTATTCCGCGCAGGCCGTGGCTTCCGGGCGCTGGGCGAAAATCATGAGCTGTTCATTGTAGGGGTACTTATACAGCCTTGCGGCGGTGGTCAGAAATGCCGTCCACTTCTGGTAGCTTCCCGTGATCTGCTCCGCCGTGCGGTCTGCCATCTGCGCATAGAGCTGTACTTTACTCGGCATCCATATCCTCCTTTTCAAAATCGGGGAACAGGTCAAGCGCATCATATTCCGCGTCGCTCATCCTGCGCAGCTTTGCGATGGCGCTGTCCGTCAGCTCCCGCAGCTCCGTTTCATCCGCAGCGAGATAGCCGCGCATTTCCTCCAGCGCGGCGATCAAGCCCGTGCGGGTGCCGGTGTTGTAGAGGCTCATAAGCTGGCGTTCTTCAAAGGTGATGTTCATATCAAAGCTCCTTTTCCGCGCTCTTTTTCGGCGCTGTTTTGTGTGGACGTTCTTGGGCCGGTTGGCTTTTGAGCTGCTCCAGTACAGATTTCTTCTTTTCCCGGTGTGCCGCCTCTGCCAAATCCATCAGGGAGATGGACATACCGGCCTTGACCTGTGCTTCAAGGTCGGCGACGGTGGGCTGTTTGGGGCCGTTGTTGATAATGCCGTCGATCATGCCGTAATCATCTTCCATTGACATCTCGGCGGCTTTCAGGTAATTCTCCGGTTTCTGAAAGGCGGGCAGCTCCTGAAATCCCATGCTGTCACAGTAGTGATAGGATACCTTGCCGTCCTGTTTCAGCGCAACGATGTCGCTGACGGAGAGGCTGTGTCCCACAAAATCGCCGGGGCGCTCGTCGTTGAAAATGTAGTAGAAGTTTTCAAGGATTCTGCCGGTATCATCGTCCGGGTACACCTCACGGGTATAGACGGCTTCATAGTTGGCCGGGTCAGGCGGTGCGGCCAAACTGCCGAGGCTGGCAAAGCGAAGCTCCACCGGCGCATCCCGGCGCAGTTGGTAGATTGCCATAGAATCGGTGGGGCTGTTCAAAAAACGCTGCTCCACATCGCGGGGTGGGATATGGCCTTTGACCGCATCCCAATCCGGTCTTGTGACACCGAACATTCCGTCGTGCTTGATGATGTCCTCGGCTTCAAAGACCATTTCCTCGGCGTTGTCGGGATAGAGCATATAAACCGTGATGTCATGTTCCAGCAGCTCCACCGCCCGATCCTTGGAAAGCGGGAGCATATCACTATCCAGATACCCATAGCTGCGCATATCGTCCACCGTCAGCGTGGGGTCAGGCATCGGGACGGCCTGTTCCAGCTCCGGGAGCATATTATCTGCCGCATCGGTGGGAACAGCGACTGCGCCGGTGATCTGTTCGCTGTCCAAGGGCGGCGTAATTTGCGCCTCCTGCAAGTCCTCCAGAATTTCCATATCTGCAAATGTCACCTTGGTTGGTGTCATGCCCTGAATGGCAAATACCTCCGTTCGGACAGCCCCGGCAACAGATGCAACCGGCGAATCTTCAATGGCGCTGCTGTCAATAACACCGCCATCCAGCAGCTTTTTGCTTTCCTTGTCGTAGAGCGAATAGTCCCAACCGCCGTCTGTATGCTGCACATGGAGATATACCGAGCCATCCACAAGATAAAGCGCTTCGTCTGTTTGTGTGGCGCTCACTTCTTCACGATTGATGCCGCGCTCCTTGCAAATCTCCGCAAAGTGCCGGTCAATGTCCGTAATCAGCTCGGAGGCAGTCTTGTTGATGGTTTCCAGACTGGCGCGAAGCTCTTTCAACTCTTTGCCCTTTGACCATGTGGCGATATAGCCGAAGCTGTTTTCGCCCGTTTCAATGCCGTAATACTGGCAGACCGCATAGGAGATGCTTTCGGCCTCGACCTCCTCGGTGTTGCGGCTCTTTTCGCCGGGGACAAGGATCGTCTCACCATCGTCCGCAAGCTCCGTCATGTGTTCGTAGTCGTGGAGCTTGGCGTGGGCGATCTCATGGACGGCGGCGCATACTGTCTGCACCTCACTCATACCGGCGCGGATGGTGATGCTCTGCGCCTTAATGCTGAAAAAGCCGTCCGTATCCCGCGCAACGGGCTTTATCTCTATCGGAACGGGAGAAGCACGGCGCAGCGCCTCCATGAAAACCTCATACTGCTGCACATTGCCGCTCAGATCGGCGGCAAGCTGGGGCAAGGGTTTTCCCGCAGTCTGCGACACGTCAAAGACGGATACCACCTTGAACATGGGGATGCGGATTTCCTTTTCCTCAATGATGGCCTTGCCGTCTGCGTCCAGCACCGGTGCATTGGTTTCCGGGTCGGTCTTGATTTCCTCGACCTTTTTCTTATAGGGAGTAGGAGCGATGATGCGGATACCTTTTTCGCCTTTCAGGACGTTCCTGCCGAACTGATCGCGCCACTTGTTGAAGCCCGCCACATGGGTGGCGTCGGGGCGCTGCATATAGATGAGCATGGTGTTGTTGACCGAGTAGCGGTGAAAGCGGCTCATGGTGGAGAGATACTGCTGGTACTTATCGCTCTCAAACAGCTCCTTGATGCCGTTTTCGATGCTGTCAACGATCTCCCGCATCCGGTCTTTGCTGGTTTGCTTTTCAGCCATGATGATCTCCTTTCAGAAAAATAGCGCCCCTGCGCAGAAGAAAACACATCCTGCACAGGGGCAATTCTCCGCAGATAGAGGCCGTTTTTGCACTTGCGGATAGAATGACGCAGCCCCTTGTGATTCCGCATGGAAAAAGCCTTGCAGCATGGGGCTTTTATGCCCTCTATCTGCGGAGGTTCCAGTATTGTTCACGCTTCCGTTTGGCGTCCTGCTTTCGGCGTTCCTGCTTGGCGCAGGCGGGGCAATATTTGGCGCGGTTGGAGGAAGAATAGACCGGCTTGCCGCAGACGGCGCAGCACTTTCCCGGCCTTTCCCGCATCACGTCGGCCAGCAGTTCATGGTCGGCGGGAAGTACCGCGTTTCGGAACCAGTTGCACAGCAGCGAGTAGGAAATACCCTGTATGCAGACGCAAGGCTCTCCATCATCCAGCGCGAGGCAGTTGCCGTGATCGTAATTACAGCAGAGCTTCCGAATGAGCTTCTTGGCGCGGCGGAGCTGCTTGTGATCCATACGCGGTGCATCAGCCATTGTCGAACACCATCTTATAGCCCGTGCGCTGTCCATCGTCCTCCAGAAGAACGCTGGCATCATAGGTTTTCCCGGTCTTTTCAGAGTAGCAGCCTTTCAGCGGGGCGCGGCCATTTTCCAAAAGCGCAGCGGCAAGGGATTTTGTCAGCACCTTTTTCTTGGCGGTGAAAAAGCGGCTGTTTTTCCAGAGAACAAAGGAACAGGCACGGTTCTCGCAGAAAAAGCCTTTCGGTGATTCCGTCACCTCGGCTCCGCAGCGGGGACACTTGCCGACCATCTCGCGCCCGGAGGGGAACAGGACTTCCGTACCGGGGATGGGTTTGTAGGTCTGCACCAGCTCATGTAGCATGGCGGCGATCCCATCCATGAAGCTGTCCGGGGCGATTTCACCGCGCTCGATCTCTTTCAGGCGGTGCTCCCATTCAGCGGTGAGCTGCGGAGACTGGAGCTGTTCAGGCAGAACGGTGATAAGCGCCGTGCCGGTGGAGGTGGGCAGCAGATTTGTGATCTTTTTGGACTTCCTGCGCTCCACAAAACCGGAGGACACCAGCTTTTCAATGATACCGGAGCGGGTCGCCGGGGTTCCGATGCCCTTGCGCTCGGCATCATCTGGCATATCCTCCTTGCCCGCGTTCTCCATCGCAGCCAGCAGCGTATCCTCGGTGAAATGCTTGGGCGGCGTGGTTTTTCCGGTCTTGACCGATGCGGCAGATACGGAAAGCGTCTGATTCTCCGTTACCACCGGCAGCGCGGGCGCTGCCTCTGCCTGCTCCTGCTCATAGCGCTTCCAGCCGGGAGCAAGGACGGTTTTGCCCTTGGCGGTGAAGCTCTGACCGGCACAGTCCACCGTAATGACCGTTTCCGCGTAGCGGTGGGGTTCATCCACCGCACGAAGCAAGCCCTTTGCCGCCAGCTTCAGCACCTCGCGCTCACCCAGCGGCAGAGAGGCCATGTCTACTTTTTCCGCGCTGATGGTGGGGACGATAGCGTGGTGATCGGTGACTTTTTGGCTGCTGCATACCTGCTTGGCGCAGATGGTCGGCGGCTTCTCCATGCCGCAGACAGCGGCAGCGGCGGCGACAAGGCCGGGGACGCTGCCCTCCATATCGTCGGTCAGGAAGCGGCTGTCGGTGCGCGGGTAGGTACAGAGCTTCTTTTCATAGAGCGCTTGGAGATAGTCGAGGGTCTGCTGGGAGGTGTAGCCGAGAACACGGTTGGCGTCGCGCTGGAGGGAGGTCAAATCATAGAGCGCGGGCGCTTTCTCAGACTTTTCCTTGCGCTCCACGCTTTTGACGGTTACTGTCTTGCCCTTGCAGGCGTTGGCGATGGCAGCGGCATCCTTTCTGTCTTTCATTCGGTCTGTCGCGGCGGGAAAGCCGCAATCAAGCTGGACGGTATAGAACGGCTCTGCCACAAATGCGGAGATCTCCGCCTCACGCTGTACCAGCAGCGCCAGCGTGGGCGACATGACGCGCCCGATGTTCAATGTGCGTCCATACGTCAGGGAGAAATACCGCGTGGCGTTGATACCAACCAGCCAATCAGCCTTGGCGCGGCACAGGGCAGATTGATGCAGGCCGTCATAGTCGCGCCCAGACTTAAGCTGCTGAAAGCCGCTGTGGATGGCATCATCCTCCATTGAAGAAATCCAAAGCCGCAGAATCGGCTTGGAGCATCCCGCAAGGCAGTAAACCGTGCGGAAGATCAGCTCACCCTCGCGCCCAGCGTCGCAGGCGTTGACCACCTCTGCCACATCCTCCCGGCGCATCAGCTCCCGCAGAATGTCAAACTGCTTCTGCTTGTCCGCACGGACGATGAAGCGGAACGAGGTAGGAATGATGGGCAGCGCCGCCAGCGTCCATTTGGCATCATCGGCATTGTAAACGGCGGCGTCGGCCAGCTCTGCCAGATGCCCGAAACACCACGACACGATGTACCCGCCGCCCTCCAGATACCCGTCATGCCGTGATTTTGCACCCAGCACGGCGGCGATGCTCTGTGCCACGGAAGGTTTTTCGGCGATCACAAGGCGCATGGTGCAGCCTCCATTCTCTTTACGTCACGGTAGCAGGGGCGAACGCAGCTCTGTCCGAAGCGCTTGCAGCCGTAGCAAAAGTGTTCCTTGGCAGCGTCGGGAGGGCTGTCCTCCCGCGCTGCTTTCGGCTTCTGCATCATCAGGCGTTCCAGCGGATTATTGGTGAAGTATCTCATGTGTCCGTATCCTCCGTAGTATCCTGTTCCGGTTCGCCCTCATACGGCTCAAACTCGTATTCGTCCTCGTCCTCGCCGTAGTCATAATCGTCCAGATCGGCGCTGCCTTTGGTCTGCGGCTTGGCCTTTTTCTGCTTGAAAATGTAGAACGCGGCACCGCCGCCCAGCGAGACGATCAGCAGGACGACGAGGATGCCGCCCACGCCGCTCTTTTTCTCCGGTTCCTCGGCGGCGGGTTCTGTCGGCTCAGCGGGGACTTCGGGCTTTGCCTCCTTGCCCACGCACTCGGTCATGTTGACCGCACAGACGGGGCAGGATGTATTGACCGCACCGGCCACGCATTTGGTGGTGCAGGAGCAGACGGCGGGCGTTTCTTCCTCGCCAGTCAGCGCCATCAGGTCAGCCTCATCCACCTGATTTAAGAAGTGGACGGTTTCTTCGCCCTCATCGTCACGGTCAATAATCATGTAAAACACATTGCCGTTCTTGCTTTCCAGCGTAATGAACTGTTTCCCTGCCTTGGTGCTGGAGCCAATATCGTCGATCAGCGTCAGATTGCCGTCCGGTGTCAGCGCGTCGCTGCCGCCCGTCATGCTGCCGACAAGGAGCTGCCAGAGGTCGGTCAACTCCTTTTCGTCAAACGGAAGCGTAATGCCGCCGATGCTCACGGTGCTGTCGGCGGTGTCGGTGACGGTCAGATAGCTGCCGTACACATAGCCCACACGGGCAGGTAGCAGGATTTTTACCCAATCGCCGTCCCTGCCAATCACATCGACCACCGTGCCGTTGGGGAGCTGCGTAAACGCGGTGTTGTCCAGTCCCGCGCCGGTGCGGACGTTCAGGTTGCCGCCGTTGGTCGTGACCGTGCCGATCTGTTTTGTTTCCTGCGTGTCTGCGGCGCTGCTTTCGACGGCAGGCAGCGTATCATCGGGATAGTCGCCGCTGCTGGCAAAAGCGGAAACGGGGAGAATCCCGATACACAAGAGCATCAGCAGCAGACTGATAAAAATGCGCGGTGTGTTTTTAGTCATGGTTCAACGCCTCCTTTTCCAAAGTGGCCGGTGCAGGCGCGGCCTGCATACGGCGGAACAGCTCGGCAAACTGCTCCATCGTCATGCCGTTCTCACGCACCATGCCGATGATGTCGGTGTCCTCCAACTCACGAATCTGCTTTTCCAGCTCGCGGTTGCGGCCTTGCAGATCAGAGATTTTGCCTTTGTTCTTCTCCAGCTCCCCACGGAGCTTCATGATTTTCGGATTCATATCGTTCACTCTCCTTTATGGCAAGCGCCCTTATCAGTAAAATAGAGTTATCAGGAAAACATGGTTGAAACCGTTGTCCACAAGGGATACGGCAGAGAAAAATTCCTGATAACTCTATCTGATTATTTTAGGCCGCATAGCCTTTTTAATAGTTCCTCATCGCTGACCTTGTAACGCTCCGCATTTAGATGTTCTTTCAGCGGGCTGTCAACAGGTACAGCTTTTTCAAGTGCTTTCCGTTTCAGTTCCGTATCAGCATGGGCGTAAATGAGAGTTGTTTCCAGATTGGAATGGCCGAGCCATTGAGAAATCAATGTCAAGTCCACTCCATTTTGGTATAGTACCATAGCCCATGAATGGCGGAATAAATGCGGATGCACATTTTCAGGCACTTCTTTACAGATTTTTCGTGCCTGCACACCGTATTTTGCAATCAGTTTTCTCACGTTATCCTCGGTCATACGTTTTCGGTTTTGGTTCCGGGTAACGTAGAATAAATACTGCTCCGAAAAAAGGTTTTGCTCCGGGTGAAATAATGCCAGATATTTTTTCAAATGCTGCACTACATCATCCCTCAATGGTATTGCTCTGGTTTTCGCCCCCTTTCCGTGGATCGTCACTTTGGGATATTTGCCTAACTGTATATCACAAAGCCGGATGTCAACAAGTTCCTGAACACGCGCCCCTGTTTTGTATAGGAAAAGGAGAAGAAACGCATCTCTTTTCCCTTTTTCTGTATAGGTATCGGGCTGTTTCAAAATGGCTTGAACGGCATCTTCGCTCATGTGCTCCACTATGGTTTCCGGCTGCTTTGCCCTTTTTACCTTTTGGATTTCCTCTAAATGGGCAATTACGGTGATGTCCTCCTGCGCCGCATATTTGAAGAAAGCGCGGATGCAATGCAGCCGGTGGTTCCTTGTGGAGATACTGCAATTACGCTCTGTTTCCAGATAGCTTAAAAATTCGGATACTGTGTTGCGATCCATCATTTCAAAAGTGATTTCGTTGAGCGCAACGGAATTCCGCTCCTTTACGAAGTCAAACAGCAGTTCCAGAGACTTTCGGTAAGAACGTATCGTGTTCTGGCTGCATTTCTGTTCTTCTGGTAGAAAGACCAGAAAGAAGCTGCGGACAAGGGTAAACAAAGGGCTTAGTGTTTCCATATATCCACCCCCATTCCGATGCGGTCGATATTATCCCACTGTACTCCGGGAGATACCATAAGGCGTTCCGGCAGGATGTGGATGTAGTAGGCAGTATCCGAAAACTTTTCGTGCCCCATATAGGCCCGAAGATATGGCAGCATCGCATAAAGGTTCCGGCCTTCATCGAGCCAGCGGTGCAGGACAGTTGAGGCAAATCGGTGACGGAGATCATAGGGCCGCACCCGTGGTAAAACTTTAGGGTCAATCCCCGGATGTGCCGCTATCCAGCATGACTTTACAAGGGCGGTCAGCTGCCACGATTTTATAGCTGTTGAGTCAGTATGGATAAAGAAATACTCATTTCCCTTATCAAAGACCGCTCTTTGTAAACGGTATTTCTTCAGCAGGAGAAGCATATCACCAGAGACAACAACAATCCTTTCTTTTCGCCGTTTCGTTTTGGTGATGAAAAGCTCTCCTGTCTGGAAGTTGATGTGTTCCACCTTCAGATTTCTACCCTCGTTTGGTCTTAGACCACACGCATACAGCAAACGTAAAAGTGTAGAGGCAGTTTTCTGGAAGAATGGATCGTTTTTATATTCCATCGTATCGGCGGCTTGAAATAAAGCGGCCAGTTCCTCGTCTGTAAGGATGTATGGAAGATAGTCGGGTGTCTTTGGTACACAGTTCATCGGCAGTACATACGCAGATGAACCGAGATACCTTGCAAACAGGCGTATTGTCGTAGCTTTACTGCTTAAACAGGCCCGTCCGCTTGCGATTTCATCATAGAACCATCCCCGGACGACTTCTTTTGTAAGTTCAGTCTGCTCCGGGAAGTGTTCATAACAGTACTTGTCAAAATACCTTAACTGCTGTTCATGCTCATTGCAGTACCCCATAGCGCTACGGAATTCAAGATATTCCTCAATAGCAGGTTTGAAAGCACTTTTGAATTCTTTCATGCTCTGCCACCTCCCTCCGGCATAAAGCCGTTCAGGTCAAGGGCACATTCTTTCAGGTGCACACTGTCAAGGGAAATGTACTGCTTTGTTGGGTCAATCCCCGAATGACCTAAAACCTGCGAAACCGTAGTGACTGGAATTCCAGCTACAACCATATTTGTTCCAACAGCCCGCCGCAGTCCATGAAACGCACATTTAGGAAGCCCCAGTTTCAGGCGGTAGCCATTAAAAATCTGATATGGCAGAGTACGGCCCATTTTCACATAGGGAGCGCGGCCATGTAAAAATACAAATGGGAGATCGCTGTCAGGACGACCATTCAGTATGTAGTCCTGGATAGCCATGCCAACGTCTTTTGTCAAAGGAAGGGCCAATGTTTTTTCCGTTTTGGACTGGGTAATCCGTATTTCGCCGTTGATCCAGTCGATTGCAGTAAGCGGAAGATTTATAATGTCAACAGATCTCAGTCCTGTAACAGCAGCGAGCACAATGACCGCATAGTCCCTCTTTCCAATAGCCGTATTTCTGTTAATGATACTCAGGACAGCAGCGATGTCCTCTTGAGGGACGGGCTTTTTTATCCTATGCTCCGTGGGTACTGTAAAGGATAACGTGTCAGAAAAACTATCCTTGCAGATTTCCACTTCATATAAATAACGGTGCAGTTTTTTCAGCACCCGTTTTGTAGTATCGACGCTGTTGAGCGTCATTCGATTGGAACAGTCCAGAAGATATTTACGGATCATCTCGTCAGTCACTTGTTCAAGAGATGTAACCCCGTTCTGCAACAGCCACTTGAAATATGGCATGCTGAATTGCCGGATATAATGTTTGGTACTTTTACTCCAGCCTTCATAATCGTGTAGGCGCGTAAAAATCTTTTCATAGTAGGGTGTCAGGTTGGTTGAGATATTCCGGCTGTATAAATCTAAGTTGCCGTTTTCGTGAAATTGAGTTAAATAGTCCGCAGTCTTTTGATAAAAACGGAAACGGATTTTTCCGATTTCCTGCCTCTGGTAGCGGCGCTCCGCATCCCGCAGGAACAGGGCCATGATCTCTGGACTGTAACAATCACATCCGTGTTGCTTGTGCAGAAGAATTATTTTCCGCATGACAACTTCTTTTTCATGGATACTTCGGTGATTGTATCCATTTTGCAAAAACAAATTTGCTGTTTGAGCAGCAAGGTTTTCAATCGTTGATTGAATCACAATAATCACCATCCTTAATGATAGTCAGGCAAAAGCCTGCCAATATCATTATGACAGTAACTATTAACAAGCGACAGTCACCTTATCACAAGTTATCAGGAATTATAGAAGCTCAAACCACCATATAGACGTTACTTCTGTATTGAATTCCTGATAACTCTATTTTACTGATAAGGCAGGTTATCAGGAATTCCTGATAAACGCCCATAGCGGTAGAAATGGGACTGCCAATAGCTTGAATTTAAGTTCGCATAAGAGATCGGGTCGCCACAGTGGATCATCATATTGTTGCCGACGTAGATACCCACATGGCTGACACCGGGGGTATCATACGTTCCGGTGAAAAACACCAGATCGCCCGGTTTGACGTTGGCAGAGGATACGGGCGTACAGATGTTGCAAAGCCCCTGCGCTCCCAGCCTGCCCACATCCCAACCGGAATGATTGATGACCCAACTGACGAAGCCCGAACAGTCAAACGAGGTGGAGGGACTGCTGCCGCCCCAAACGTAGGGGTAGCCGAGATACTTTTCCGCTTCCTTGATGATGGCGGCAAATACCTCATCGTCCAGCGCCTCCGGGGGAATGTCGTAGTCGGTATAGCTGCCCTCCACATACTTGCCGATGTAGCCTGAACCGGGGAACAGGTCGGGACGGTTGCCGAGGGTGGCCATATAGGTGGCGTACATTCCGAGCTGTTCTTCGCTCATAATGTAAACGGGAACATGGGAGAGATTGAAGTTTTCCAGCGTGACCGTGCAGATGTAGTAGTCATACGGCACCTGATAGGTGTCCGTATGGGTGTTGCCGTCCGCGTCCGTCCATGTGTCGGTTTCTGTGCGGTAGCGGGTTTCCACCACCACATCCTCGGTCAAAATGTACTGGCGGTCAAAGAGCATTTGGAGCGTACCCTGCACCTCATCCAGCGTCCATTCCCCTTGATGCAGCGCCGTAATTATGGAAATGAGTACATAGGGGTCATGCTCGATGGTGTCCAGATCAAAGTGGTACTCATCGTAGTCATGGGTGCTTTCGTAGGTGTCGAGGTAGCGCTGAAGCTCTGCCTCCATTTCGCAATACTGCGCTTCCGCGCCCAGCATATCGGCGTCCTGCGACGGATAGGTACTGGCCGCGATCCCGGAGCCGACGCCATCCATTATCACCGAGCAGGAGGACAGGCCGTTGAGCAGAAATGCCAGCATCAGCAGAATTGCGGCGGCAATGGCAAAGCCGCGCCGGTGTTCCCACACATATTTGCCCGCTTTCTCAGCCTTTTCAGCGGCTTTTTTCGCGGCCTTGGCGGTATTCTCTGCCGCCTTTGCCGTAGTCTGCGCCGCCTGATTGTGCTTGGCAGCGGCATACTGCTTCTTAATGGCCTGCTTCTGCTGCCATTTGGAAACGGGATTGCTGGTGGGGCTGTCGATCTCTGCTTTCTTCTGGAGCGCGTCAAGATTGGCTCGTTCCAGCTTTTTCTCTGCACGGATGGCAGCACGATAAGGCTTGAGCTGATGGGCGCGGTGGGCAGACTGCACCAGCCGCCCGCCGCTCTCCACGGCTTGCTCTACCTTGTGCGCGCCCTCTACGCCTACATTGTCATCCTCGCTCTGCCGCACCTCTCGGTGAACCTGAGAGAGAACAAAGTTGGCGGGGGCATCCTGCACGGCATGGGTCAGCTTTGAGGGCGGCTTTTTCTTATCCACTTCCTCAAAACGGAGCTGCGTTTTGACCTTGCCGGTGGCAGGATCAAAGCCGTGTTCCTTTTTGGCCACGGTTTTCTTGGGGATTTTCGCCTGCGCCTTATCCGCCTTGGCCTCCGCTTTTTTCACCCGCTTGATGGGCTTTTCCAGCTTCGGCTCGGCAAGATCGGCGTCGGAAAACTGCAAACGCAGTTCTCTTTTCATGCCGACGCCACCTCTTGCGGTTTGGTGGTCATGACGCGGTACAGCTCGGTGTCCTTCGGGAAGTGGTCAATGAAGGGCAGGATCGTGTTGCCGTAGAACAGCAGCCCCTCGCCCTCGCCGGAGTGGGTCACATAAGAGAGCTGATGCGGCGAAA
>OGOR01000719.1_pt1 | contig 24237 bp, 15 predicted proteins | sample 1552771 | NCBI WGS metagenome assembly OGOR01 (sample SAMEA2580124, study PRJEB22360) | human gut metagenome | biome: human gut; feature: human-associated habitat; material: faeces | place: Denmark | collected 2008/2010
TGCTGTTATGCATGCAGTGGGAGAATTAGAAAAAAGGAAAGAAGAATATTCCCATGACGGAAATTCAAACCACTGGCACCCAAGATCGCGCCATATGGGTAAAGCTACTTTGGAAAATATCATATCCTGTCATCCATAACCTCGCAGAAGGAACACTACACCAGAATATGCCCATTGAGACCCGTAGCGGTGAAACAGCAGGCTACAAAGACATGACACATCTGGAAGCTGTAGGCCGCACACTCGCCGGGGTTGCCCCTTGGCTAGCACTCCCCGATGATGATACAGAAGAAGGCAAACTACGCAAGCAGATGCGTGAAGAAGTACTGAAAGGATTAAAAAATGCAGTAGATCCTGCATCACCCGACTTACTGAACTTCACCAAACACGCTCAACCTATCGTAGATGCCGCCTATCTGGTACATGCCTTCCTCCGCGCCCCCAAAGCTTTATGGGAACCATTGGATGAAGTTACAAAAGAACGCTATATTAAATCCTTCCAATCCTTACGTGATCGTACTGGTGCTTACAACAACTGGTTACTCTTCACCGGACTAACAGAATCATTTCTGTTGGGAAAAGGTGTACAATACGACCAGTTCCGTATTCGTGTAAGTAAAAACAAGGTAAAAGAATGGTATGTAGGCGATGGCTGGTATAGTGATGGTCCATCATTCAGTATGGATAATTATAACGCCTACGTGATGCATTCTATGATGGTAGCTATGCTGGAAAATCTTTTACCTAAACGTTGGGCAAGTCAGAAGGAGCTAGACGAAGCTATGAACCGCATGATACGCCACTCTGAATTTTGTGAACGTATGATAGCTCCCGATGGCACATATCCCGCTTTCGGACGTTCGGTTACTTATCGTACCGCTGCATTCCAATCGTTAGCAGACGTAGCTCTACGCAAAAAATTGCCCTCACACGTTTCTCCCGCCCAAGTACGTTGCGCCCTGACTGCCGTACACCGAAATATGTATGAGGGAAATCAGAACTTCGATAAGGATGGTTGGTTAGTGCTTGGCTTCAACGGTCATCAGCCAGAATGTGCTGATGGTTATACCTCCACTGGCAGCCTTTATATGGCAACCTTAAGTTTTCTACCTCTCGGTCTTCCCGCTGATGATCCGTTTTGGACAGATGCATACGCAGATTGGACTAGCAAAAAAGCTTGGAAAGGAGGACATCTACACAAAGATTACAAAGTGGAATACTAAAACAGGGTTATCAAATGGTCCAGAAACCAACCTTTATAACTTAGCAAGGCATGAAAATTTGTATATAAACAATAAAAATGTTGTGATTAAATAACCAATTACCATCCTCCTGTATTATCCTCTAGTATAACGGTATAGAGTTAATACAAGGGGATGGATCCAAATGGTTTAATCCGTATACCACTATCTTTTACTGCATAGCAATCTCACAATACTACCTGTAAATCAGCGTTGACAAATATTCCTCAGCAAACATCTCATTGGCGACTTCCAACAAAGTCTCTGCAGTTAAAGCCTCTATACGTTTAAAGACAAGCTCGGATGATTCGTACTTATGGTAATGCAGGAAAGTTTTCGCCATGCCCAACGCATTATTCTCAAAATTATCGGAGGCCACCCCGATTTGTCCGATCAACTGCTTCTTGGCTGCCGCCAACTGAGAAGAAGTCATTTTCACATCCCGCATTCGTTTCAGTTCCTTATAGGTCAATTTCAAACAAGTATCCATATCTTCAATATCCGTCCCGAAGTAAATGCAGAAAGCACCTGTATCGGTATAAGAAGTCAGATTGGATTCGACATTATAAACCAATCCCCTGCGTTCACGAAGAGAAACATTCAGTTTGCTGTTCATTCCAGGACCGCCGAGGATATTATTCAGCAGATAGAGTGCGGTACGTTTGTCGTCGTATGCATTATATCCACGGCTACCAATCATTACATGTGCCTGATGTGTGTCTTTAGTTACCGTTAAATGTTCAGGAATATAAAGAGGCGGAGGCGTACGGCGGTTCTCAATTTCCACAGCAGGAATATCCGACATATATTTTTCTGCCAGACGGATAATTTTCTTGAAATCATATTGTCCTTGAACGAAAAACACCATATTCCCCGGCTGATAGAACCGACGGGTAAAGGACAGGACATCCTCCGTGCGAAAACTCCTCAGAAGTTCCGGTTTCCCCAGAATGTTTCTTCCCAGCGGATGATTACGGAATATCATATCTTCGAAATCATCGAAGATCAATTCGGAAGGATTGTCTTCATAGGATTGGATTTCGTCAATAATCACTTCTGTTTCCTTTTCAATCTCATGTTGCGGAAAAGTAGAATGGAATACAATATCCCCCAGTAGCTCAAGCGCACGTTCCAGATGTTCTGTCAGGAAGGCGGAATAGACAACCGTTTCTTCTTTATTCGTATAAGCATTGAGGTCACCGCCTACATTCTCCATTCGGTTGAGAATATGCCAAGCTTTCCGTTTCACCGTTCCCTTAAAAATAAGATGTTCTACAAAATGAGCCATTCCCTGTTCATTTGCCGCTTCATCACGGGTGCCGGCATCAATCGCAAAACCACAATAAGCTACTTTTGAAAGCGTCGGTTCATGGATAATACGCAGGCCATTAGGTAATGTATATTCGTTGCAATGCATTGTTTTCTACTTCCTTATTGAATTAATGCCACAAAAATACAATAAAACTTATTGCTGTTTATAGAAAATTGCAGATATTTGTGGACTATAACAGCAACAACGTATATGGAAAAGATAGGAATATTCTGTTCCGCCTCCGAGAACATTGACAAAATGTACTTCGAAAGTGCCCGCCAAATAGGAGAATGGATGGGGCAGAAAGGCAAAACCTTGATATATGGAGGGGCCAGCCTCGGACTAATGGAATGTGTAGCCCGTGCCGTGAAAGAAAACGGAGGCAAGGTCATCGGAGTTGTTCCCACCAAACTGGAGGAGAACGGCAAAGTAAGCACTCTGTTAGACGAAGAAATTCACACCCGCAACTTGAGTGACCGCAAAGATATCATAACAGAGAAGTCGGAAGTGTTAGTCGCACTACCCGGAGGCGTTGGTACACTCGATGAGATTTTCCATGTAATAGCCGCTGCTTCTATCGGTTATCACCGGAAAAAGGTCATCTTCTACAATGAATATGGTTTCTATGACGAACTATTGAAAGCACTCCACACCCTGGAGGATAAAGGTTTTGCACGGCAACCATTCTCAACTTATTACGAAGTGGCAAACACATTGAACGAATTAAAAGAAAAAATAAACTGATTATATGATAGACTCCATCAAACAACTTTTGCAACAGGAAGCACAAGCTGTGCTCAATATCCCTGTAACAGACGCTTATGAAAAAGCAGTGAAACTGATTGTAGAACAAATACATCAAAAAAAGGGAAAACTGGTAACTTCCGGTATGGGAAAAGCCGGACAGATTGCCATGAACATTGCTACAACTTTCTGTTCCACCGGTATTCCATCCGTCTTTCTGCATCCCAGCGAGGCGCAACACGGGGACTTGGGTATTTTACAAGAAAATGATTTACTCCTGTTGATCTCCAACTCGGGCAAGACACGGGAAATTGTGGAATTAACCCGTCTGGCTCATAATCTGAATCCGGATTTGAAGTTTATTGTTATTACCGGTAATCCGGACAGTCCGTTAGCAAAAGAGTCGGATGTTTGTCTTAGTACCGGTAAGCCGGCTGAAGTCTGTGTGTTAGGTATGACTCCTACTACCTCTACCACTGCCATGACAGTGATCGGAGATATATTGGTGGTACAAACCATGAAAGAAACAGGATTTACGATCGCCGAATACTCAAAACGCCATCATGGTGGTTATCTGGGAGAAAAATCAAGATCACTATGCGAAAAGTAATCGGTATCGGAGAAACAATCCTCGATATCATCTTTCGAGGTGACCAGCCTTCCGCAGCCGTACCGGGAGGCTCTGTATTCAACGGCATCGTCTCATTGGGACGAATGGGAATAAACGTCGGCTTCATCAGTGAAACCGGAAATGACCGTGTAGGCAATATTATCCTGCAGTTTATGCGTGAGAATAATATCCCCACGGATCACGTCAACGTATTCCCGGACGGAAAATCACCGGTATCTCTGGCTTTTTTGAATGCACAAAGCGATGCAGAGTATATCTTTTACAAAGATTACCCAAAACAGCGCTTGGACGTCCTATTCCCTAAATTAGAGGAGGATGACATTGTGATGGTGGGTTCGTATTATGCACTGAATCCGGTATTACGGGAAAAGGTTCTCGAATTACTCGATCAGGCACGGGAAAAGAAAGCCATCATCTATTATGACCCGAATTTCCGCTCTTCTCATAAGAACGAAGCCATGAAACTGGCTCCAACCATTATTGAAAATCTTGAATATGCAGACATTGTACGCGGTTCATTGGAGGATTTCCTCTATATGTATAATATGCAGGATATAGACAAGATATACAAGGATAAAATCAAGTTCTATTGCCCACGCTTCATCTGTACTGCAGGCGGGGAAAAGGTAACGTTGCGCACCAATCTGGTCAACAAAGATTATCCGGTAGAACCGTTACAGGCAGTCAGCACCATTGGAGCCGGCGACAATTTTAACGCAGGACTCATTTATGGATTACTCAAATATGATGTTCGATACCGCGATCTAAATAACTTGAATGAAGAAATCTGGGATAAAATAATCCAATGCGGAAAAGACTTCGCAGCGGAGGTTTGCGGAAGTTTCAGCAATTCTGTTTCGGTGGAGTTTGCTAAGAAATACAAATAACAATTATTCCCTAATTTTATATAGACATTTCTGAAAAAGATTCCATATCATACATTCCATATCAAACCGGTATTCACTTTTACGGTTTGGTATGGAATTATAAATTTTAGACATGAGAATTAAATCACAAGCTAGCATTTATCAAATATTATATTTACCTTTATCCCAAATTCAGCTTTAGCGATAAAATCTAATATAATCATGAGAAAGTTTATTTTACCTGTGTTACTCTGCTTTATTTTTATCAATCCGGCTACAGCTAACGATGAAATCAAGTCATTACTCAAAACATTAGATAAAGCCCTAAAGTATAAATTAGATTATGCAGAACAAAAGCAAGAGCAAATAGATAGTCTCAAAATAGAACTGAAGTTACACCATAAAATACACAAAAAAGTACAAATAGCCGAATTATTATGTTTCGCCTATTCTTCCTTTCAAAAAGATTCCGCTTTAACCTATGCTATTCATATGAATGAGTTGGCTCAAGAAAGTGGAGATGGAGAGCTTATCATTGAAGCCAAGTTAGATTATGCGCGTATTTTATCTTCCATGGGATTTTTCAAAGAAGCATTGTCCATTGTCAATCCCATACAACATGAATTATTGTCTCCCAAACTTAGAGTGGAATACTTCCTCGGACAAGCCACTATCTACAATCACCAGAAGAATTTTGCTTCCAGTGAAATAGAATCACGCAAGAATGATTTGATAGAACAAACTTATCGTGACTCCTTACTTCAATGCGCAGAAGTCCCTTCCAATATACGGGCTTTCACAATTGCTCCTATCCTGCTACACAAAAAGAAATATAATGATGCCATCCATATGCTGGATAGCGCTTATTTAAGCTATCCCCAATATTCACGGAATGCCGGCATATTAGCTTATTCATTAGCCTCCGCCTATCAAGGCAAAGGCGACTCCAGGAATGCGATCAAATACTTTGCCATATCCGCCATATCCGATGTAATAAGCGGAACAAGAGAGAACCGCTCTTTGCGAATATTGGCAAAACTTATTTTTGAAAGTGGAGACATAGATCGGGCATACGCATACATGAAAAATGCAATGGAAGATGCGATTTTATGTAATGCAAGAATTAATACTATCGAAGCCTCGGATATGTATCTCTTCATCGACAAGGCCTTTCAAGAGAAAGAGAAACGCAAATTTGTTATTATCAATAGCCTACTCAGTTCGCTGTGCCTTGTCTGTATCCTATTAATTATACTTTTCACCCAACTAAAGAAGCAAAAGAAAAAAGTGGAACAAGCCAATAAAAGCCTGTCATACCATTTGGATGAGATACAAAACATAAATTCTGCACTGGCTGATAGCAGTAAAATTAAGGAAGAATATGTGGGATTATATATGGAACAATATACCAACTATATCACTCAGATAGACAGTTTCAAGAAAAGAGCCCTTAAAATAGCAAAGAGTGAAGATATCAATAAAGTGGTTTCTTTCCTCAAGTCTTCGCTAAATACAGAAGGAGATCTGGCAGAGTTTTATAATAATTTCGACAAAGCAATCCTCAACTTATTCCCAAACTTCGTAGCGGACTTTAACGCACTCTTATCACCCGAAAATGCTATAATACCTGGTACTGGTAAACTACTGACTCCCGAACTGAGAATCTTTGCACTGATTCGGTTAGGAATTACAGATAGTGTGAAAATAGCCCATTTCCTGCAATACTCATTATCAACTATCTACAACTACCGCTCGAAAATGAGAAGCAAAGCCATTGGTGATCGTAACTCTTTCGAAGAAAGAGTAGGACGCATCGGACAATAAAAATTCCCACTGCAATAAGCTGTTTTTTCTTATTGCAGTGGGAATGATATTTTTTTCACATTGAGCTATATAAGCCCCGAACACACATTTTTCTACATCAAGGATTGACTTTGACAACTTGTTCCCATTTCAGTTTCGTCGGATAGCCCCAATCCGGTTTAGTAGGATCACAGAAATCGCCAACAGACGCCATTCGAGCATAAAGTAATTTAGTAAGCTCTTTACGTTTTTTACTATACTTCGGATTGTCATAAAGATTATTCATTTCCATTGGATCCGCCTTAAGGTCAAAAAGCTGCGGATGACGCTGACCGTCTACATTGTAAAGTATAAGTTTGAAACCATCCTTCTTGATAGCTCGTTGAAGGTTAATATATGTCAGCAATATGTCCTTACGCTTTTTCACTTTCGGGTTCTGTATGGTTTGCGCTAATGAAATACCCTTAACAGTAGTCGGTGCCTTTATATTCGAAAGATCACAGAGAGTGGGGTAAAGGTCATAAAGATAACAGTAGGCATCGCTCATAACATTTTGTGGGATATTAGGTCCGCATATCACCAAAGGCACTCTCACCGCCGCTTCATATAAGTTCTGTTTCCCCAACAGTCCGTGTTCTCCGACACAAAGGCCGTTGTCCGCAGCAAATACGATGATGGTGTTATCGGCTTTGCCGCTTTTTTCAAGCATATCAAGGATACGTCCTATCTGAACATCTACCTCGTTCACCATACTATAATAGTTGGCCCTTTCAGCAAGCACCTGTTCCGGTACACGCGGAGTAGGCAACAATTTTTCATCACGTTCATTAAGGTCTCCATTATCAAACGGATGCTGTGTGACAAAATTCTTTGGCATCGTAATTTCCTTGCTGCCGTATTTGCGTCCGTAATCGGGTAACACGTTACGCGGATCATGCGGCGAAGTAAATGCGACATACATCAGAAACGGATCATCGTTCGACGCATTTGTTTCAATGAACTTGATGGCGGCATCGGCATACAACTCAGACGAGAAAGTATTGAGTGATGCGTTTACCCATTGGCCATTTTTGTATTTCCCTGTCGGGTCGTACTCATGCAGATAAGGGCATCGGTGTCCCTTTTCTTCCTTTTCATTTCCATAGGGATGCATTCCCCCGAAAAAAATGTTTGCACCCGTAGAGAACGAACGGTTGAATGCAGCTTTGTCACTGTGCCATTTGCCGGTTCCGAAGGTTGTATAGCCGTTCTCGCGGAACAGTTCGGGAAATGTTTTCTCATTCTTGGGGATGACTTGTCCGTTGCGGTGTACATCCATCAGACCGCGTCCGGTAAGGAGCATCGCACGACTGGGCTGCGAGATGGCACCATTGAGCCCGCCCATTACGTGAGTTTGGGTGAATGATATACCCTGGTTGACAAGCCTATCCATATTCGGAGTCTGAATTTCGTTATTACCCCAGGCATGGATAGTGCTGAATGTCTGGTCATCCGTTAGCAATACAAGTACATTGGGGCGTTTCGGGCTATTTTCTTTATTGTCTTTTTCTGGATTTGCTCCGAATGCGGAAGAGCCTCCAAAAGGTATGTTCAACATTGCCGGAAGGCATAAGAACAGAGTCTTGTTTTTCATTTTGAAATTCATCATACTAGTTTTATTTTATGATTTAAGTTTCTACTTAGACGGTGCCTGGCAAGGGACTGCCCCCCAAGCACGATAATGCCTAGTCATTGCATTGTTCAATTTCCGAAACATATCCCCTTGCAAAGGTAACGGAGTAGTTTCTAAAGAGTCCTCTTCCAAATTGAACATCTGCGCCTTTTCAAAGGGAAGATTCTGTAATAGTTTGTACTCATTATACCTCACAGCACTCTGTGACTTGCCACCAAACTGCGCACCACCTTCATTTCGGAGCCAGAAGACAAAGCGGTCTTCTGTGTTCTGGGGCTTTCCCTTAATGGCATCCAACACGGAAATACCATCTATCTCATGCTTGACCGGTACATTTACAAAGTCACATATAGTAGGCATAAGGTCCATCATCACCACGAAGTGTTTGTCACGTCGGCCGCCTTCGAAAACTCCCGGCATATTCAATGCGCAAGCGACATGAATACCACCCTCAAACATATCGCCTTTGGCACCCCGGGTAGAACCATTGTTCGCCATACTTCCCCGGTCTCCTCCATTATCAGAAGCAAATATCACCAACGTATTATTCAATTGACCACTTTCCTCAAGAGATTGTATCACCTTACCTATATTATAATCCAAATGTTCAATCAGGGCTATCAGCCTTGCACGCTTAACCGGCAGAGACTTGTCTCTCTCTTGCACCTTGTTCACCCATTCTACCGGAGGTTGCAAAGGAGAATGGGGAGCATTGTAGGCAAGATAAAGAAAAAAGGGATTCTTCTCTTTTGCTTCTTTCTTGATATAATCCACACTCCATGAAGTAAACAATTCGGTAGCATGGCCTTTAGGATCGATTTCCTTGTCATTGAGGTACATATAATTCCCTCCCTGTCGCCGATGCGTGTAATAGTCATCCATCATATCCGCAAGAAAGCCATGAAAATGATCAAATCCTCTTTCATTAGGAAGATTCGGACTTTCCCAACCCAAATGCCACTTACCAATCAGCGCAGTTCTATAACCACCACTCTTGAGCACCTCGGGCATAGTGACGGCAGACGGATCGAAATAACCCCAATTTTGGTCGATGGAGGGACGTATGACTCCGGGCACTCCTACCATAGCCGGGAAACGCCCGGTCAACAGTGCGGCACGCGAAGGAGAAGATACCGATGAATTGGCATAAAAATTATCCAAACGTACTCCCGTTTCAAAGATGCGATCAATATTGGGAGTACTCAAATCTTTGGCATATTGGCAGGACAAATCGCCCAATCCAAGATCATCTACAAGAATCAGCAAGACATTAGGAGTCGCTTTATCAACCGTATTCGAGGCCAAAGCCGCACCGGAAGTCATAGCAGCTCCCAATGCCAACAAGGCTGTTTTTTCTATCTTCATAGTTACTATGTATGTTAAGTGTTATTTTTTATTCGTGCGCTGTACTTTTCGAGCAAACTGATCAGGAACTTCTGAATAGACGGACTCAGCCCAGCGAGTAATCTCCTTGTCCAGTCTTTCAACCAATTCAGGTTCCTGCTTGCTCAAATTATTTTTCTCGTATGGGTCATTGTTCAAATCAAACAAATGCAGCGTAATGTCCCCCTTTTGATTGTAACGAACCAGTTTCCATTTACCGTCTCTCACTGATATAGTCTTATTACCATTACCCCAAAATAAAAGTCTTGGAGCAAGATTTTCTCCTTTGAACAAAGGGACCAGAGAGGTTCCGTCCAGTTTCTTCTTTGAATCGTTATAATGAATGCCAGCCATATCCAGCATAGTTGGAAAAAGGTCGAAACTCATCACTGTTTGTTCGCATGTTGTACCCTCTTTAATAGTACCGGGCATATAACAAATGCCAGGAACACGATGACCACCTTCCCATGGACTTCCTTTAGCACCTTTATATCCTCCGGCAGAACCTCCATTATTTATCACCGGACCATTGTCGGAGAAAAAGACAACGAAAGTATTCTCATCTAGTTTATATTTCTTCAGTGTCTCCAGAATACGCCCTACACTCCAGTCTAGTTCCTCTACCATATCTTTATAGATTTCTTTATTCGATCTATCAGAGTTTTTATCTCCTTCCGGAGTGGCCTCTGTACGAATCGCTTTCTCATGAGGGCCCTGCATGGGAGAATGAGGAGCCGCATGTGCTATATACAGACAAAACGGCTTATCTTTATTTTCCTTTATATAATCTTCGGAGAGCGTTGTTAACAGGGTTGTTGTGTATCCCGGCATATCTTTCACTTCCAGTCCATCCCACCAATCCATATCACCATAACGGTTGCGGTGGCTCTGATAGTCGACATTTCCGGACTTAAAGCCTACAAACTTCTGAAAGCCGAAATTCATCGGATGATGTTTCTGCAAATATCCTAAATGCCATTTGCCAATCAAAGCTGTCCGGTATCCGTTGTCTCCCAAGACTTTTGCAAAGGTTATTTCTTCCGATGGAAGTCCCACCTCCTTATCTTTATCATTCCGGGGCACCAAAAGAACTCTCTCCAAACCAGCTCTCTGTTGATAACGTCCGGTTAATAGCCCGCAACGCGTCGGACTACTAACTGAACCGTTCGAGTGGAAGTCTGTGAACATCATCCCCTTCCGGGCCATTTGATCAATATTCGGGGTTCTTATATACTCATTACCATATATGCCCACATCACCATATCCCATATCATCTGCAACGATAATAACAAAGTTAGGTTGTTTCTGAGCCATCATTTCAACAGGAGAAAATGCTGCTAAAGCACAAGTAGCGGCTACAAAATGTCTTGAGTGATTCTTCATATTTTATGCGATTTTAGTTGTTGAAAGGGAAAACAAATACTTTTATATTTATGCAAATATACGAAATGCTAATACCATTGAGCCACATCTGGTTCCATTTTAAGATAAAAGTAAGTCTACCAACAGACAAAGTTCTATAAATCAAATGAATACATTGCAAATAAAGACAATTTATGTAGTTATGGTAAAAATGAATATAAAATCCGATATCTCCATATTCAACACCTTCCTCAACTATAAACAGTTCACAGACCTATTACATTTTCCCCATCGCCCACTACACATAAACAACTACTATTCAACATATTACATATTATACTGTTTTACAAATTCTCTTTGGCGGCTTTACATCCTATAAAAAATTAGTATATTGATTGTATTTTTGTGGCATAACTAAATTTATTACTATATGAGAAATATTATTTCTATCCGCATTCTTTTTCTAATTATTGTATTTTCCATATTTGCAGTTTCTTCATATACAGATGGAAATACATACGCCCAGAATGCCCGAACATTTGCAACAGGAACTGTTGTTGACGAGCAAGGACAGCCTATACCCGGTGTGAATGTCCTTTGCCAAAATTCCAATTATGGGACCACCACTACTATTGATGGCACTTTCAAAATTCAAACGAAAGGTAAAAATCCAATTCTTGAATTTTCGTTTATCGGATTTCAAAAACAAGAGATCACAATCAAAGATCCAAAGAGACTTATTAAGGTAGTCATGATTGAAGACGGCTATATGTTGGATGAAACTGTAGTCATTGGCTATGGAACGCAGACCAAAAGAACAATAACGTCTGCCATGACCTCCATCAAATCCGAAGAATTATCTGGATATGTAGGTTCTTCCATCGAACAGACCATCTCGGGTTTAGTGCCCGGAGTTCGTATACAGACTTCCGATGCAACTCCCGGTGGTGATATTAATGTAGAGGTTCGTGGTATCGGTACCGTTACTGCTGGCTCGGAACCTTTATACATTGTCGACGGAATACCGATGGAAGGCGGCCTGTCAGCAGTCAATCCTGATGATGTATCCAACATTCAGATTCTGAAAGATGCCGCCTCAACCGCTGTATATGGCTCGCGTGGTGCTAATGGTGTAATACTTATCACGACCAAACGCGGTGAAAGTGCCAAACCGACAGTAACTATCAATGCCGCAACCACCATAGCACAAATACAACATAAGTTTGAATTGATGAACACAGCCCAATTGCTGGAATATTATAAAGATAAGAATCTGAATGAAAGATTCCGTTACACAACAAACCAGAGCCAGGATTATTTTCCTTTCGACGAAAACCTCAACACAGACTGGCAAGATGCCATCTTCCAAAATGCCATTCAGCAGAAATACAATCTGTCTATCGCAGGAGGAAGTAAAAATATGCGCTATCGAATCTCTGGAGAATACTTCGACCAGGAAGGTATTCTGATATGTACCGGAATGAAAAGATTTGCTTTCCGTTCCAACTTCGACATCGAATTAAATAAATGGGCCAAAGTAACTGTCAACTTTGCTCCTACGTTTATTAACCAGAAAAAGACCAGAGAAGGTGGAGAAGGCTCGAACAGCGTAATCCGAACCGCAATTTCCATGTATCCCTTTTTCCCGGTCAAACTCCCGAATGGAGAATATTTCTCCACATTAGAGTACAACCTGGCACCGACTAAGGCAACCGATTCAAGAGATCCCGAAACCGGCGCATTCCCCACTCTTACCGATTCACCATTGGCTGACAATCAAGACAACCCAGTCAGAATCGCTCACGAATACAAAAACGAAACGAGTCAAAATCGCATTGTTGGCGGTCTTAACTTCGAATTAAAGTTGGCCAAGGGATTAACGTTCAAACCATCATTGGCTATCGATATCATGTCATCCGAAAACTCAATATGGTATCCGGCTTCCATTGGCAAAAACCGTACTGACTCTGAAGCTTCCACCACAATGACCCGCAAGCTCATGTGGATTAACGAAAACATACTGACCTATCAGAAAGAGTTCGGAGACCATAATATCAGTGCCGTAGGAGGTATGACTATACAAAGCAACCAGCTCAACAAGCTCTACACATCCGCCTATCATTTTGCAACAGAGTCTCTCCCTTCCATCAACGGAGGTGTAGTCAACGGAGGATCTTATAATAAGACTGAAGACCGTATGCTATCCTACATAGCCCGACTGACCTACGACTACAAAAGAAAATATATGGTTCAAGGAGTATTCCGTGCAGATGGTTCAAGCCGCTTCGGAAAGAACAACAAATATGGTTATTTCCCCTCCATTTCTGCAGGATGGGCCATGACGGAAGAAAAGTTCATGAAACCACTCAGGAAAGTACTTAGTGAACTCAAATTGCGAGGTAGCTTCGGGTTATCCGGCAACAATGCTATCGGAGACTACAACTATGAGACCAAAATGTCACAGCAATCGTATATAGTAGACGGTTCTGTTGTAAGTGGCTGGGCTCCATCGAACATCGCTAATCCAGATTTGAAATGGGAAGTGTCCAAACAGACAAACTTAGGTATAGATATAGGGCTTTTCCACAACCGAATATTCATGCAACTTGATTTATACAAATCTATCACCTCCGATATGCTTCTCAATACAATCGTTCCAAGCACTTTAGGAGTTTCACGTATGCTACAAAACGTCGGTTCCGTTGAGAATAAGGGTATCGAGTTCAATATCGTATCACGCAACCTGACCGGCAAATTCAAATGGACAACTACGTTCAACATCTCTGCCAACCGAAACAAGGTATTGGCACTAGGACTCGATTCTGAAGCCATCACTGATGGAGTAGCAGAATCAAACATCACGAAAGTAGGCTATCCGATAGGTATGTTCTACGGAAATGTATTCGGTGGTATCTATCAGTCAATGGAGGAGATTCAAGCACTGCGGAACGACCCCTATTCGGGACTGGCTTTCGACCCGAACGTTCGTCCGGGAGACTGTAAATGGTATGATCTCAACGGTGACGGACTTTATGATGACAATGACCGTACTATTATAGGAAATCCTTATCCGCGTTTCAATGCCGGTATGGTCAACACATTCTCATACAAAAACTTTTCATTTAGTTTTCAGTTGAACGGACAATACGGAAATCAGATTTACAACTATACATTACGTGAAACACTCCGCGGAAACAACAATAGCAACCTTTCCATCAAAGTAGTAGACAGATGGCGTTCGCCCGAATCACCGGGTAATGGTTTAGCAGACCGTACTTACACCTCCAATGATGTACGTCCAACCACGGAAATGAGCAAATTTACCAACCGATATCTCGAAGATGGTTCTTATCTGTCTATCCGTAATATCCAGCTTTCGTACACATTCGACAAAAAAATGCTTCGAAAAACCTTTTTAAACGGATTAGTACTAAGTTTCAATATCGACAACTTGCATACTTTCACCCAATATACCGGTATGAACCCCGAAGCCAACACATTCCGTTCGGCTACCGCACCGGGCATCGACCGTACCGGATATCCTTTATCCAGAAATTTCACCATGGGACTGAAAGTTACATTATAAATCAAAAGCATGAAAAAGAATATGAAAAATTTGAAGAATATATTTACAATGGCATTGGTTACTACCTGTATGTCCGCTTGTACCGGTTTTCTAGACATTGAGCCGGAAACCACTTTAACGGGTAAGAATTTCTACAAGTCACCTGATGATATACGTTCGGCATTGTATTCAACTTACTCTTCTTTGAGAGACAACGGACTGTATTCGGCCAGCATCTATCTCTTCGGTGATGTGCGTTCGGATGTCGCATTCCCAAATCAGACCAATTATTATGCCAATACTTTCCGACATGAAATTGAAAAATTTACCATATCTGCCAACAACAGCGGAAACCAAAACTATTGGGCTCATCACTACAAAGGAATCATAAGAGCCAACACGGTCATCGAAAAAGGAAAAGAACTTTTCGGGAATGATGAAGCTGTTCAGAAGTACATTGCAGAGGCCGAAGTACTACGTGCCCTTTTCTATTTCAACTTAGTTCGCGCTTACGGCGGAGTACCCATCATTATGGATATCCCGCAAGAATACACCGATTCCAGAGGTCATCTGCGTGCATCAACAGAAGAGGTGTATATACGGATTCTCACTGATTTGACCACCGCCATCGAATCTAACAATCTTTATCGCTCAACAAATAGCGGAGAGAAAACTCCAACAGGAAGAGTTAACAAATATGCGGCAGAAGCTTTACTGGGAAAAGTACTTCTATCCATGCCGAACGACATCACAGAAGCTGCTTACCCCAACGTAGAAGCATGGAAAGATATATCTGCCAATCCAAACATTACCGTATTTTATCCGGAAACGACCACTACGCAATACGAAGCCGCCAAGTATTATCTAGAAGATGTGATAAACAATGGAGGATACGAATTGTACCCGAATTTCAGTGAATTATTCAAGCCCACAAACAAACATTCAAGCGAATCTATATGGGAAGTGGAATACAAAACAGGTCAGGCAGAAGGATTGGGCAGCCCGTTCTACACTCTTTTCTCACCCGCATCTTATGCACCCCGCAATAAAGCCAACTCAAACGGATATATCCCATCTCCCATTTCAAATCAAGGAAATGGCGCATGCGCACCGACCGGATATTTTATGGACATGGCAAAGAAATGGGATTCCATGTATCCCGATTATCAATACGAAGTACGCAAATTCGATGATGTTATCTACACCGATACACGCATCAGCAATGGTAATATCAAATTAGACACAGACGGTGTTTCTTATCTTCCGGTTAATGAGAACAAAGATTATACACAAAACGTCGCATATCCTTACGACCCTTATACTGGTACCTCTTTCCGGACTTCTGTCAAAGGCTTTAGCGCAGACGACCAGTGGATGTGCGGCAAATACATGGGTTCATCAGAATATAAAGTAAATGATTCTGATGACAATTGGTATATTCTCCGTTTTGCGGACGTACTGCTGTTATTGGCAGAAGCGGAAGCACATATAAGTGACGGAGTTCTGTCACAAAGCGTTTTGAATAATACAATCAACCTTGTACGGGAAAGGGCTGGTATTGTTCCGTACCTTGCGTCTGGAGACTCTAATAAAGAATGGGTTCTAGATACTCCGGAAAAGGTTTACCAAGCAATCTATGACGAACGAACATTGGAATTGGCGTTCGAAGGACACCGCTGGTTCGATCTCGTACGCTCAGGGAAAGCAGTAGAAGTAATGAACCAACACTTCACCAATTTCTATAATGCTTATACTTCCAACAGCTCTCCTAATGTGAACAACTACTATATGAAGAGCGAAAAATTTGAGATTGACCAATACTGTACCTTATTTCCTATTCCGTCACAAGAGATACGTTCCAATCCTAAGCTGACACAGAATTATGGTGCAAGATAACAAATGTTATATAAACGAAAGGAAACATGATTATGAATAAGATTACCGCATTACTATCCATATTGTTTATTTCAGGTCTGTTCTGCTCTTGCGAACACCCCGGAATGGAATATATTGTACAAGAAAAGGGGTTGAACGTACAAGAATCAACCATTTATGTAGACGGATTCCTGGCTAAAGGTACCCCTGCTTTTGCTGGTGATGAAAACGAACCGGGTGACCGCTTGGGTATCCCGTTCGTCAACGGGTTTGGTCGGAAACTACTCGTCAAGTTTGTTGATCGGTCATCCGAAACCGGATTGAAAATAGAAGACGGAGAGGTACAACTCTCCTTTCAGGGAGATAAACAATATGCTTATTTCCCAATAAGCGGAACCCCAACGCAAGACGGGTCGGTACCCATCTCATTTGATATTTTTGAAGATGGAGAAAAAATTGGCACTACTGTCACTAAAACAATTCCAATTTGGGCTGAGGGCACTCAACGTCCTGCACGTGAACTCATTCCTACCAGTGAGAAACCTTTTGTTCTTCTCGGTGGAGAAATTAACTGGGTAAATCAATCTGCTCCAGTGCCCGGAGCACAAAACGAACAAATATTTTGGTATGCGCGAATGTCCAGTCCCTCCACAGAAATCAAAACTGCAGGACTTACATACAACTGTGTTGCTAACCTACGTTACAATTCCATTATGATTGCCAATAATGCCATTCGCCCCAGTTTTACCGAAGAAAATGGCGTAAAAGCACTTACCTTATTTACTCCCACCCAAGAAAACATCGAACAATACCCCGAAGCTTTTACATTAAAAGACGGCACTCTAAGCCACGTTTGGGGAGAAAATGACATATTCTTTCATGGGACAAACTCAAAACCAATTTCTGTAGGCATGTGGGACGAAAACACATCTGATATACTCTATGGCGGAAACCGCACACGTCCCATGTCATCCGCATCTTGGACTATCAGTGCTTCAACGCCCAAGTCTTATATCGAAAAGCCTGGTAACTATAAGATATACATCAAGTATGCAAATACAGATGCCGGTAATGACATCGTGCAGTATTTTCCCAAACATCCTGTCACAGGAGAAACAGGATGGGTGCCTTTTGAATTTACAATTACTGAAAATCCGGTGTCCGGATTTGTTGTCAATCCAAACCTTACTACTGATACTGACATACCGACCTTCAATGAAGATTGGGAACCTACAGAAAGTAATCCCGTAAAAGCAGTACGAGGAGAATTGGTATACAAAAGTAACCAGCAAACGAAAATTCTAACCAAAGGAGAGGCACTTGGAGGTAATATTGCTTTGCGCATTTGGTTTGCAACATACAAGTCAGAAGGGGCTACAGCACCAACAGGCTATAACTTCAAAGCGCATGATGACAGTAAGAACAACTGGTTTAGAGGATTCTACACACCAGATGTTGTAAAAGTAGCCGGTAACAAATCCAAAATTGGAGCTGGAACAGCCAACAAGAAAAGTAATGAGACCGTTCATTTCTTTGAAGATCCAAAATTAAATGAAAAGTACTTCATATCGTATGTCGATTTCAATGCGGATGCAAGTACCTTATTAAATAAAGCGGGAACATTCACTTTCATATTCGATTCACTGCCTAACTCAGGCACGGCAACCCCCAAATTTGAGAATGGATTCACCTGTCCTATAAATGTTATAGTACAAGAATAAACCACAAATGTGAGTTCAATGATTTTTCACGTTATATTACTCTGAAAATTCATTGGACTCACATAGACTAATTGATAAAGATATAGAATTCACAAAAAGATCTAATCAAAAGTGATGAACAAACTAATAACAATCTCATCCGCACTCCTTGCGGCAACTGCCATAAAGGCGCAATCGCCCAATGTGATATTTATATTAGCAGATGATTTAGGCTATGGGGACATTTCGGCATTCAATCCGGAATCCAAAATCCATACTCCGAACATCGATAACTTGACACACTCCGGAATTTCCTTTACGGATGCCCATTCATCTTCCGCACTCTCCACTCCCTCGCGCTACTCCATTATCACCGGAAGGTATCCTTGGCGGACAACCATGAAAAGTGGAGTGCTGAATGGGTTCTCTCCAGCCATGATTACTCCCGACCGCCGGACAATTGCCCAAATGTTTTCTGAAAACGGCTACAACACTGCCTGCATCGGGAAATGGCATCTTGGCTGGGACTGGGCATACATACAAAATAGTCAGAGAAAGCAAAAAGATGTAGACTTCTCACAACCCATCAAAAACGGACCTACAGAGAGAGGATTTGGCTATTTCTACGGCATACCAGCATCGCTGGGCACAGCTCCACACGTTTATATAGAAAACAACAAAGTGACCGCTCTTCCCAACCGTACCATCGGTCCACAGAAAGGAATCAAACTGATACGCAACGGAGTGGCAGGCGCCGATTTTGAGCCGCAAGACTGCCTGCCTAATATCATACGCCACAGCGTGGATTATATCGACAAACAACGCAACAGTCAGAAACCGTTCTTCCTCTATCTCCCCATCACCGCACCACATACGCCCGTATTACCGGCAGAGAAATATAAAGGTCAAACAATTATAGGAGATTATGGCGATTTTGTAGTCATGATAGATGACATGGTGCAACAAATTGTGGAAACATTAAAGAAAAACAACCAACTGGAAAATACCATCATCATCTTTACATCGGATAACGGATGCGCTCCTTATATAGGTGTTAAAGAAATGGAAGAGAAAGGACATCACCCAAGTTACATTTACAGAGGTTATAAAAATGATATTTACGAAGGTGGACACCGTATACCGCTCATCGTATCCTGGAAGGGAAAATATGCAAACGAAATCAATGGATCACTGGTCTCACTTGCCGACTTTTACGCTACCTTTGCCCAAATGATGAACTATCGGCTAAAGGATAAAGAAGCAGAGGATAGTTATAGTATATGGCCAATACTAAACAAAGAAGGGACGTCTGCGCGTAAGAACCTTATTTATGCATCGGGCAAAGGATACCTTTCTCTGCGCACTCCCAAATTGAAGCTAGTATTCCACGGTGGTTCAGGCGGATGGGGTTATCCGAACAAGCCTGCCGAACTTGCCCAGTTGCCTAGTATGCAACTTTTCGATCTGGAGAAAGATCCGTCGGAAACAAAGAATCTCATCGGTGACAAACGTTATAAGAAAAATGTAGAAGAAATGACACAACTAATCAGGAAGTATGTAGAAGAAGGACGTTCCACACCCGGAAAGAAGAGCGCGAATGATACAGGCAATAGCTGGGAGCAAATCGAAATTTTCATGCAATAGGTAGAATTAAAATTTAAATATTAATGTCTCAAAATATTAACGAATGAAAGCGATTAATTGTCTCCTATGGGAATGTCTCACAATGTTTCCTTCTGCTCTGATGTCCCAAACGGGCAACAGTCAACCTAATATCGTATTAATCTTAGCTGATGATATGGGGCGCGAATGTTTAGGATGCTACGGTAGTACCTATCAACTCCCAAACCTTGACAGACTTTCGGAAACAGGAGTAAGATTCGGTACTTCCGGAAGTAAAAATGCAAAATATTTTTTTAGAGATATACAATATAAACTCTATTCTGATGGCATTTTTTACGACACGATAAACGATTCTAAGGAAACAAATCCTATCAAAAAGAATATGGGAGATCCTGCAGTGCCTATGCGCATATTACCGGAATTTCCTTTATTAGAAACCCCTAAGAACATGGGGTTAGACCAGATATTACACTCATACTAAATAAAATTATATGAATAAATTAATAACACTCTCATCGGCATTATTTACAACAACTGCCATCAACGCCCAATCTCCCAATATAATATTTATATTAGCAGATGATTTAGGTTATGGAGATATCTCAGCATTCAACCCAGAATCTAAGATTTCCACTCCCAACATTGATAATCTGACTCAAGATGGGATTACTTTTACGGATGCACATTCCTCCTCCGCTTTGTCAACACCTTCACGATATTCCATTCTCACCGGAAGATATCCATGGCGTACTAAATTAAAAGAAGGAGTGCTTGACGGATACTCTCCTGCCATGATTACCCCTGATCGTCGAACAATAGCCCAAATGTTATCTGAAAATGGTTATAACACTGCTTGTATTGGTAAATGGCATCTGGGCTGGGACTGGGGATATCCTCAAAATGCCCAGAATAAAAAAGATGTAGATTTTTCACTCCCTATCAAAAATGGTCCTACAGACAGGGGATTCGACTATTTTTACGGCATACCTTCTTCTCTTGACATAGCACCTTATGTCTATGTAGAAAATAACAAAGTGACTGCTCTTCCTAATCATATAATCGAACCTCAAAAAGGACTTAAACTGATGCATGGGGGAGTGGCAGGAGCTGACTTTGATCCACAAGATTGCCTTCCCAATATCATCCGTCACAGCATAAACTATATCAGCAAACAAAAAAACAGCAAGAAACCCTTTTTCTTGTATTTGCCCATCACAGCTCCTCATACACCGGTATTACCTGCAAATGAATATAAAGGTAAAACAACGATAGGAGCTTATGGTGATTTTGTTGTAATGATAGACGATATGATACAACAAATTATAAAAGCACTACAAAAAAATGGTCAACTAGATAATACCATCGTGATCTTTACATCTGATAATGGTTGTGCACCTTATGTTGGTGTAAAAGAGATGGAAAAACAAGGACATTTTCCAAGTTATATTTACAGAGGTTATAAAACTGATATTTACGAAGGAGGACATAGAATTCCCCTAATAGTATCTTGGAAAGGAAAATTCTCCAACGAAACAAATAATTCTCTTGTCTCTCTTACCGACTTCTATGCAACTTTCGCACAAATGGTCAATCACAAACTAAAAAATGAAGAAGCTGTAGATAGTTACAGTATATGGCCTATACTAAGTAAGCAAGGGGCTTCTAACCGCAAAGACCTTGTTTATGAATCAGGAAAAGGATATCTGTCTCTGCGTACACCACAACTTAAACTAGTATTCAATGGAGGTTCAGGCGGATGGGGATACCCTAATAAACCCGCAGATCTAGCACAATTACCTCCAATGCAACTATTTAATCTTAAAGAAGATCCATCGGAGAAAGAAAATATTATTCACGATAAATGCTACGAGCAAGAAGTAAAAGAAATGACACAGCTCATTAGAAAGTACGTGAAAGAAGGACGTTCTACACCAGGAGCAGAAGTAGCAAACGATACTGAGAACGATTGGAAACAGGTAAATATTTTTATGCAATAATCATTTATAAAACAACAAAACCATGCATTACTTACTAGTGAACATTTTCTGTGCATTGACTCTATCAACCACCAGTCCTAACGCAGAAAGAGCCCAACAAACTTTGGATGCCCTCTACAAATATTATGCAGCACCCAATACTTGTTTGCTGCGCGAAAATTATCCTTCTGACCAGAACACCAAAGCAACTTATCTGGCGTCAGAAGAACAAGCAAAAAGGCATAATGAATATTCTTATCTTTGGCCATATTCGGGTACATTCTCTGCAGTAAACGCATTACTGGAAAGCACCGGAAACAAAAAATACAAGAAACTTCTGGAAAATAAAGTACTCCCCGGATTGGAAGAGTATTTCGACACACGAAGAGAACCATTCGCTTACTCATCCTATATCAGTAATCAACCTCTCTCCGATCGTTTTTATGATGACAACGTTTGGCTAGGCATTGATTTTACCGATTCTTATCGTATGACTAAAAAACAAGCCTATCTGGAAAAGGCCGAACTGATATGGGAGTTTATTCTTAGCGGTAAAAACGAAGTGCTTGGAGGAGGAATCTACTGGTGTGAACAAAAAAAAGAGTCCAAAAACACTTGCTCAAATGCACCTGGAGCCGTTTTTGCTCTCAAGCTATTTCAGGCAACTCAAGACAGCATCTATCTGAAACAAGGGAAAGAGTTATACGAATGGACTAAAAAGAATTTAGAAGATCCAAAAGATCATTTATACTTTGACAACATTGCACTCAATAAGAAAATCGGGCGTGCCAAATTCGCCTATAATAGTGGTCAAATGATGCAAGCTGCCGCCCTACTCTACCAAATAACAAAACAGAAAAACTATTTGGAAGATGCTCAAAATATAGCCGAAGCATGTCACAAGCACTTTTTCACTCATTTCACCTCTCCAAACGGACAAACATTTCAATTACTGAAAAAAGGAAATATCTGGTTCACAGCAGTCATGCTAAGAGGATTTATAGAGCTTTATCACACAGATCATAATAAGACCTATCTAGCCGACTTCCAAAAAAGCCTTGATTATGCATGGCAATATGCCAGGGATGAACGGGGACTCTTCCAAACAGATTGGAGCGGAGCAGATAAAAATGAGAAAAAATGGCTTTTGACACAAGCTGCTTTTGTAGAAATGTATGGCAGATTAGCCGGAATCAATTTATAATAACCACTTTTAATAACCCTCTCAAAAACACTGTAAAGATGAAGAAAAGAAACATCGGAATATGTATTATTACAACCACCCTATTAATGGGAAGTCATGCGAACGCTACAGAGCTTATTCTTGCTAAAGATCATACCAATGTAGTCAATCAGGCAGCTGAAATTGCCGCTTATAAAAGTAACCGTCCACCTGTAAGCAAACGTCTTTTTACATCAAAAGCCGTGGAAGCAGAAATTATCAGGGTAAAAAAGTTACTTACTAATCAAAAATTGGCATGGATGTTCGAGAATTGTTTTCCCAATACCCTTGAAACAACGGTCCATTATCGTACAACAGACGGTAAGCCTGATACTTTTGTTTATACAGGCGATATTCATGCCATGTGGCTACGCGACTCGGGAGCACAGGTTTGGCCTTATGTACAACTGGCCAATAGAGATCCGGAGTTAAAGAAAATGCTTGAAGGAGTAATCCGCAGACAATTTAAATGTATCAATATTGATCCATACGCTAATGCTTTTAATGACGGAGCTGTCGGAGGGGAATGGATGTCCGACCTGACCGACATGAAACCTGAATTACATGAAAGAAAATGGGAAATAGATTCTCTATGTTATCCACTACGTCTGGCCTACCAATATTGGAAAGAAACCGGTGACGCAAGTATTTTCGACAGTGAATGGATACAAGCCATCACCAACATCCTGACTACTTTTAAGGAACAGCAACGCAAAGAAGGAGTGGGGCCTTATAAATTTCAACGCAAAACAGAACGTGCACTCGATACATTGAACAATAATGGCCTAGGTGCTCCGGTAAATCCTGTCGGACTTATTGTTTCAGCTTTCCGCCCATCTGACGATGCTACAACCTTGCAATTTCTTATCCCTTCCAATTTCTTCGCTGTTTCTTCGCTAAAGAAAGCTGCTGAAATTCTAAATGCTGTAAATCAAAATGCAGAACTGGCAAAAGAATGCACAGATCTGGCAAAAGAAGTAGAAGCTGCACTAAAAAAATATGCGACTTATAATCACCCTAAATATGGTACAATTTACGCCTTTGAGGTAGATGGCTTCGGAAATCATTTCTTAATGGATGACGCTAATGTACCAAGCTTGCTGGCAATGCCTTATCTTGGTGATGTAGAAATCAACGATCCTATCTATCAAAATACACGCCGTTTTGTATGGAGCAAAGACAACCCTTATTTCTTCAAGGGAAAAGCTGGAGAAGGTATTGGCGGGGGCCGCATCAGTGATAATATGGTAGTTAATAAATCC
>OGOR01000722.1_pt1 | contig 24206 bp, 20 predicted proteins | sample 1552771 | NCBI WGS metagenome assembly OGOR01 (sample SAMEA2580124, study PRJEB22360) | human gut metagenome | biome: human gut; feature: human-associated habitat; material: faeces | place: Denmark | collected 2008/2010
AGTATTAACCCATAAAATTTGAAGCTATGCCAAGCGGAAAGAAGAAAAAAAGACATAAAATGTCAACGCACAAGCGTAAAAAAAGACTAAGAAAGAACAGACATAAAAGCAAAAAATAATTTTTAAGTCTGGATCACACAGAAATAAAGAACAAACTTGCGAAGCTAATGTCTTTCAAGTTTGTTCTTTGTTTAAGTAGTTAACTCAAAATGAACAATTTGTTAAAATAGTTGTTCGTACAAATGAGATTCAATCAATAATAAGGAAACAAAACAGTGACAAGTGAACTAGTAGTGGACGTACAGCCTAAAGAGGTTTCCATCGCTCTTCTCGAAGATAAGAGCTTGGTGGAACTTCAAAGCGAAGGAAGAAATATTTCCTTTTCTGTGGGCAATATGTATTTAGGACGTATCAAGAAATTGATGCCCGGACTGAATGCATGCTTTGTGGACGTTGGTTACGAGAAAGACGCTTTCCTCCATTATTTAGATTTGGGTCCTCAATTTAACTCACTCGAAAAGTTTGTAAAGCAGACTTTAAGCGACAAAAAGAAGCTGAACTCCATCAGCAAGGCAACCCTGCTTCCCGACCTCGACAAGGATGGGACTGTATCCAACACACTCAAGGTGGGACAAGAAGTAGTGGTGCAAATCGTAAAGGAACCGATCTCCACCAAGGGACCGCGACTGACATCCGAAATTTCGTTTGCAGGGCGCTATCTCGTACTCATCCCTTTCAATGACAAGGTTTCCGTATCACAAAAAATTAAATCGAGCGAAGAACGCGCCCGTCTGAAACAACTGCTGATGAGTATCAAGCCGAAAAACTTCGGTGTCATCGTCCGTACCGTAGCAGAAGGAAAACGCGTAGCCGAACTCGACGGAGAGCTTAGAGTCCTGATCAAACATTGGGAAGATGCAATGGTGAAAGTACAGAAAGCCACCAAGTATCCGACGTTGATTTATGAAGAAACCAGCCGCGCCGTAGGTTTGTTGCGCGACCTCTTCAACCCTTCTTTTGAGAACATCCACGTCAACGACGAGGCCGTGTACAATGAAATTAAAGATTACGTAACATTAATTGCGCCCGACCGGGCCAATATCGTAAAACTGTACAAAGGCCAACTTCCCATTTACGACAATTTCGGTATCACCAAACAGATTAAATCATCGTTTGGTAAAACAATCTCTTACAAGAGTGGTGCCTATCTGATTATTGAGCACACTGAGGCGCTTCACGTAGTAGACGTGAACAGCGGTAACCGCACCAAGAATGCCAACGGGCAGGAAGGTAACGCACTCGAAGTAAATCTGGGAGCCGCCGACGAGCTGGCCCGCCAATTGCGATTAAGAGATATGGGTGGTATCATTGTCGTGGACTTCATCGATATGAATGAAGCCGAAAACCGTCAGAAGCTTTATGAACGAATGTGTGCCAATATGCAGAAAGACAGGGCACGGCATAATATTCTGCCGCTTAGCAAATTCGGGCTAATGCAGATTACACGCCAACGTGTGCGTCCGGCAATGGACGTCAACACGACCGAAACCTGCCCTACTTGCTTCGGCAAAGGCACTATCAAGTCGTCCATTCTTTTTACGGACACTTTGGAGAGTAAAATTGATTACCTGGTCAATAAACTGAAGGTTAAGAAATTCTCGTTACACGTCCATCCGTATGTTGCCGCCTACATCAATCAGGGACTCGTTTCTCTGAAACGGAAATGGCAGATGAAATACGGATTCGGTATTAAGGTTATTCCAAGTCAGAAACTCGCTTTCCTACAATATGTATTCTACGATACACATGGAGAGGAAATCGATATGAAGGAAGAAATCGAAATCAAATAGACAGAGAAACGGCGCCTCGTTGCAACGAGACGCCGTTTTGTTATTGAAACTATATAGAAAGCAATGCCGGAAGCTCCGATAAACGGGTAATAAAAGGTATACCGACTTCTCCTGTTCTGCCTTCCGGACAACCTTGAACAACCTGACAACCAAGAGACAATCCCGGTTGAATGTCATTTTTCATCGAGTCACCGACAACCAGCACTTCTTCATAGGCAAATCCGGCACGGTCAATTGCCCGTTTCCACAAGGAAGGATCAGGTTTACGTACACCTTCAAGCGTCGAATCTGTGATAGAGTGAAAATAAGATACAATTCCCAAATCCGTTACAATCTTCTTAAGATTTCCATAATAATTGGAAACAAGCAACAGGGTGTATGAGCGATGTAACTCATCAAGTACAGTACGGGATGCGACCACATAATCCGATGAATAATCCGTCACAAGGCGGGCTGCTTTTAAAGGCAAACTCTTCCTATTCTCCGGTGTATCCGGCAAAACGCCACGTTCTATCAGACTTTTAAACTGTAAGTCGGTCTTAAATGCCTGCGTCTCAAGCAGGGAATGTTCGGGCTTTACTAGTTGCAATTGCTCCATCATCCGCTCCGCATACACATACGAATCTCGAAAATTTTCTTTTGTCAAAGGAAGATTCAACTTCGTCGTATAAAGATGAATGTAAATATCCATCCAATGCAAAAAAGGCGAATCAAGCGTTCCGCCAAAATCAAAAGCAACCGCTTTTATCTTATCTTTATCTATCATTTTTATTTCCTATCTTCATTAATGCAAGACCTATCACAATCCAGAATAATTCGCGAACACGGGTGATCAGTGCTGTATATACACCATAGGCTCCCGACAGGGACAAACCACCTACCGCCAAAGCAAATCCACCTTCACGGCCTCCTAACTGCATAGGCAAGAAAAACAACAAATTGGCCAGTAAGGAAGAGAATGCCAAAATCAAAACGCAACTCACAAAACTGACATTAGTAGTAAGCACATTCAATATAAGCCATACTTCCATACAACTAACAACGCGTGCGAGATATTCCAAAAACAACGCACTATAAAATGTACTTTTCTTTTGACGATGTAACAAGGCAATCTGGCTATCTATATTTTCCAGTTTCGCCTTATGAGTCTCCGAGAAACGGATAACCCATTTCTTCAGAAACGGTATTTTACTTCCCAAATGGACACAAGCCACTGCCATCCCATGACGGTATCCCTTCACAAACAGGATACTCAACAGCAAACAGAAAACCGTTACCAATCCCAGCACAATCCCCATTTCCCAACTGACAGGATAGAACACCGCATAAATTACGACAGCGCTCAACCATAAACAGAAATGCGAGAAAATGTGCATCATTACATAAAGGATGACCGATGAAGTAGCACGTTCCACTCCTACGTAGGGAGTAAGTTCCATGATACGATAAGGTTCCCCTCCCATCAGTCCCACCGGAGTAACATAGTTGATAGCAAATCCGGAGACCGTAAATTTATATAACTTAGAGAAAGTCAATGAAGATACTTTTCCCCCGCTACGCACAATAATATACCACGAAAGAGCATTAATGGCATAGATAACCAGCCACAGCAACAACACCAACGGCAGGTAAATCCCCGCACGCTTCAGATTGTTCAACAACTCCTCATAAGATACATCAAAAGTGAAAAGCATGATAACAACAGCTACAATGCCAAACACAAGGAAAATGTTTCTAAAACGACTCTTCATAAATATTATAAGTTTTGGTACATTTGTCTGCACAACCGCTCGTGCTGACATATCATATATATCAGTAATCCGTTAAGTACGGTCAGTTCAAAGACAAAATAAATCCAAGGCAGATTGACCAATAACGAAATAAACAACACAATAACACGTGTATTGAATGAAAGAATATTGGTGTATTTCATTAATGGAAGACTACCTTCACGAAAACGGTTTCTAACCTCTTGCGGATATACTTCGCCATATTTCGCACGTAACGCCGCAAAAAAACGCTGGAAAGCCGGAGAGAATTGTTCCTGCGAATGCGTATAACCCGTATAAAACCAAAGGAATGTTTTCCGCACCAAGTCTTTCTTCCATGACAACGAAAGATACAACTCGCGTTGTTGCACGGAATTATCCAACTCACTGCCGGATTTCCCTTTCAAGAAGAAAAGATGCACATTCCGGTAATAATCCGCCATGGCCGCCTGCTTACTATGCGAAAATCCTGCTACCGCAGCCAATAGCCAAATCCAATACCCCCATTCCGGTGTCAGTCGTAAACAGATAGCTACATAAATAGAAATGAACCAAAAATCACCGGATACTCCATCCAGAATACGACCAATTTCAGACTTTTGCCCAGTCATACGTGCTAACTGTCCGTCAGCACTGTCATACATATTCGCCCAAACGAGCAAACACATACCTATTATATTTATCAGCAGGTCATTATAATAAAACAATATACCGGCAGCTATCCCCAAAAAAATAGAAGCTATGGTGATAGCGTTAGGAGTAACTCCCAAATGACGAAACAGAAGAGCCCAACGATAACCGATAGGACGGTAGAACAACAAGTCGATCCATTCTTCCGTATCAGTAGACTTCAAGGTTGCCTCCAGCCCCTTTGCACTTACTTCATTATTCATAATCCTACGTTCTCTACTTTTCTTATGATAATTCCACCAATCTCCTTCGCCGCTTCCTGACGACAAGGAGCAAAACTAGGCCAATCGTTAAAATCAATGATACGAATCGTTCCATCCGGTGCTACGATACAGTCGCCACCATATACCGTCACATCCAGCACTTTCGCCGCATCACTGCAAAGTTGATGCAACCCCTCTTCCGAGAAAGGAATGCCAGACGGAGCACCATTAATCTCTTCAAGGCCAAATTTGCTATGATTACCCTCCTGCGGATAAAACCAATAGAAAAAATCAGTACCGGCTACTCCATAGAATTTAACCAAATCACCTTTCAAATGCTCATTAACCACCACACGTTCGATACCACGCAAAGCATATTCCGCAATGACCTCCTGCAATTCGGCAGAAGTACGTACAAACGTTACATCTTCACGATGAATGGCATGAAAGTCCGCACGTTTCAACCAACAAGGCTCAAATACAGGTTTTATCAATGCTTCGGGGACACCATCATTCGTATCCCATATCAAACTTCGAGGGTGAGAAATCTGATTTTCAAGCAGCAGAGTAGTCATTCGCTCACGTGTGCAATTCTCGATACCATGTCCGGAATTGACCGCAAAGCAATCCTCTTTTTCTTCCAACTTCTGCAACTTCCGCACAGAAGCCTTACTACGCATCATGGTAAATATACACTTCTCGCCTTTCAACGAATTAGTCAGGAATTCCTGTTCCGTATACATATTCACCTGATGACCATTTTCTTTCAAATACTGGGCAACAGCCGAAAAGATGGCGGCATCATTGCCGACATGATTGGGTGAAAAAAGAGAATATCGCTGTATTCCCGCAAAAATCAAGGATCTCATTTAATCAGTTGTTCATCTAAAAAAAGTTCGGCTTTCTTCACATCCGCCGCATGGTCTATGTCTATTACTTTTGAGAATGGGTAAGCCCGCAACTGCAAACCGGCATCAACCAGATATTGCTGGAAACCGCGCATACGGGAAACTCCTGCCTCCATCGCTAAAGGCAACTGTGCCAAAGCACGCTGATTCATACAATAAATTCCTCCCGATATATAACGCAAGCCGTCATAAGCCTCACTGGCATATCCCGTAATCCGCAAATTATCCGCTGTCTTGACATAAAGAGGACGTTCGTCGTCAATATAATCCGTAACAGCCATCAAAGCATCAGCAGATTCATCAGCACGAAAAGTACGAATATAATCAGCAAACTCTGCTTCACGAAAGATCGGGTCTACCGTTGTCAGACAGAATTTTCCTTCGCCTTGCAGATAAGGCATGAGTTCATAAAAACTATGGAAAGAATCGGGAGTGGATTTTACAATCACATTCAGAGGTATGGGTAGTTGTCGCTGTTGTTGTTCCAAAAAACAACGAACTTCGGACATTTCTTCATTAATAATGATGCAGATAGACTCTGCATCATTATCAAGGAAAATGCGAAATAATCGGCTTAATAGAGGAGTACCCCCCACTTGTACAAGCGGTTTAGGAACCTTCACCCCTTCAGAGACAAGGCGAGAACCTTGCCCTGCGGCTATTAACGCATATTTCATTCTATTATATCTTCCTATTTAAGCCAAATAATCAGGTTCTTTTTCACCAATCATGTTACGCAATGTCTGTTTTACCATTCTCCATTGTGTAAACAAGTCGTGTTCGGGCTGATGTTCGAAATCGTGCATCGGGCTCTTGCAGAAGAATGACAACCAAGTCTGGATGCCACACATACCTGCACGCATTGCCAAATCACTGAACAATACAAGGTCGAGCGCGATAGGAGCAGCAAGGATAGAGTCGCGGCAAAGGAAATTTACCTTGATTTCCATCGGATAGCCCATCCATCCGAAGATGTCGATATTGTCCCATGCTTCTTTGTTGTCTTTGCGAGGAGGATAGTAGTTGATACGTACCTTATGATAAACATCTCCGTAAAGATCGGGGAATTTTTCAGGTTCGAAGATAGTATCGATTACAGACAGCTTGCTGACTTCTTTTGTTTTGAAGTTTTCCGGCTGATCAAGCACTTCACCATCACGATTACCCAATATATTGGTAGAGAACCAACCGCTCACACCCAACATACGAGTCTTGAACATCGGAGCCAATACAGTCTTCATCAAAGTCTGACCACTCTTGAAGTCTTTTCCTGAGATAGGCACATTCATCTTTTTAGAGAATTCCCACATAGCCGGAGTATCTACGCACAAGTTAGGAGCACCCATAATAAACGGAGCACCTTCTGCAATAGCAGCATAAGCGTAACACATACTCGGAGAAATAACTTCCGTATTATTCTCCTTCATTGCTTTTTCCAAAGCAGCGAGTGACTGATGTTCGTCAGACAACGGAACGTAGATTTCTGTGCTGGCAGCCCAAAGAACAACGATGCGGTCGCAGTTGTTAGCAGCCTTAAAGTCACGGATATCCTGACGGAGTTGTTCTACCATGTCCCAACGGGTAGCAGCATTCTTGATATAAGTACCATTCAGACGTTTAGCAAAATTGTGATCGAAAGCTGCCGGCATTGGCTTGATGGCTTCCAATTCGTCTTTTACTCCGTTCAGGTCTTTTTCTTTCAAGACTTCTGCATACATAGCAGCCTCGTATGCGTTATCCGGGAAAATATCCCAACCTCCGAAAACAATGTCGTTCAAATCCGTCAAGGGCACAACGTCCTTGATGAGTTTTTCTTCGTTGTTTTCCATGCGCATTGTGGCTAACTGGGTAATAGATCCTATGCCAGTCCCTTGCGAGAGGCTAGTGTACCCGTAATCATTGTGGTAGCAACTGCTCCACCCACTCCAACTACCAACACGCCGAGACGTCCGGTAGCGGGCTTAATTTCTTGTTTCATTTCTATTCTATTAAAATTAAACTAAAATTGTTGCAAAAATAAGATTAATTAATTATTAAAACGAGCTTTATTTGTCATATAAACATGGCAATTAGCAGGATTTAACTTTTAGAAGGTCATGTGGAGACTTATCCTCAATCCTGATTTGTCAATTCCGGGTGCATCACGGTATGTAAGCCTCCACACATAGTCCAAGCGTAATACCTTGAGAATATTTTCAATACCTATCCCCGCCTCCACGTATGGTGTTTTCCCCATTGACTGTGTGTTCGCTATCGGAAAAGCGAACAAGCCATCACTCAAGGCCGGATTGTTCTTATCACTTAAATGCCCATACAACCCGCGACATGAGACAACCTCCCTCCATTTTAACTTCTTTAACAATGGAATACGATTGAATAACCAACCGTTGAGGAAATAGGTAACATCCCATGAGAAATATTCGTCATTCATAAATTCCATCGCATTCATCAATGAATAAGATTCAGGCTGAATGGTATAAGAAAGGTTGGCATTGGGCATGATTAACAAGGGGAAAGGAACTTTGTTCCACACTTTACCCGCTTTCAGAATAATATCCGTATAGCCGAAAGCAGAAAACCAGAACCGCTTCTGGATACCGGCCTCAGTATGGTTATATGTATAATCGCTACCTAAAACCCCCTTACCGGCAATAGTATGCGATAAGGTAAAGACAGGTGCATCCAACGAAACGGGGAAACGGTTCCATTGAGTTTGGAAAAACTTCTCATTAGGGGCATAACGTAACTTCAACTCAGCTGCACTGGTAGAAAAATCCTTGACCGGAGTATAAACGTTGCCTTCTTTTCGCAGAAAAGGAATCAGATACGAAGACTCATCCGTCCGCCTGCGGGCTGTCAATTGGAAAGAAAAGCCCGAATAGAATTCATTGGTATAGGTCATTTCCGCCTGTTTGAAATAACCGATACGGTCATCCTTTTCACGTTTCAAAGCCAGAAACACATTATCTTTACTCGTATACAGGTAATTTTGTCCGTATTGGTTGACATCAGACTCGTAATGTAACTTCAAAGAGTGAATAGGAAATTCGTTAGCATATTCTTTTTTCTTTTTGAACGAATATTCCAGTTCCGCCAATCCTTTCACACGTTCATCCTTAAAACCGTACGCAATGTACCCTTTTGCAAACAGATGAGGATTAAGCCAGGCAGTTGTCATCCCTCCGGCACGAATACGGGGACCTTCGAGTGTATTACCACTAATAGTGGCGTTCATCGGGCCAATATAGAAAAGAGGCGCTTCCTTAGAGGTCGGGATATATCCGGTAAAGAGGATAGAAAGCACCTTCTCTGTCCAATAATAGACCGGATAACTGCGCAACTGTGCCATCAAGTGATCTACCGAATTTTCTTGTTGCGAGATAGCGGCTTCCGGGCGATTCTCCGCCCAAAAAGATTCGGAACGCGCCAAAGCCTCCGTTTCTTCAATGATACGTTCCGGCTTGGTGAAAGCCTTGTCGGCTTCTGCAGTCGGTGCAAATGTATAATTGCTATAATCCGCCACACGACGGGCAAAGATCCCATCCTGCCCTTCGGTCAACTTAAATTCAACCGTAATGCTTTCATGATCGAGTAGGCGCGTACCGTCTTCGGCACGTTTGAATTCCTGTTCGAGCAACATATAGTCTACAAAATTCAGGTTTATCTTTTTGGGAAAGTTGAACACGGCACGTTTGACAAAATAAGTAGAGTCGAGCACTACATACAGATGTCCGTTGAATCCGAAAGACTCGGAGTTAAATGGGGTGAAAGCCAGATCTACACAAGGTTCACCGGCTATCTGCAATGTATCCATCAGATAATACTTATAGAATCCCGTACCGATTCGGGACAGTGGACTGACAAACTTATTGGTAAACAGGGAAATGTTATTTTCGTAAATATCCACATCCTTGAAAACTTCGTTGATAGCAGCCTGCATCCCTTGTTTGGAAAGGAACTCATCAACACCTGCCTGTTTGCGTCCTTTCACCCATTGTTTCTCGGAGCGGGGAGATTTCCGATAATAGTCCGTAGCAAGCAACTCTCGGGCTGATACGGTAAGAATAGGTTTACCGGTGACGGCAGAAGTATCTATATACTCGGTAAGAAAATCAAATTTACGATATAACCATTTCTTCTGCTTCTCTTCATCAAAATTATTCAGCGCGAAAGTAGTCTTCTCATAACGTTCGCGTTGCCAAAAATCTTTTTCATTTGGAGAATAATTATCACGACTCTCAATCATCCGACGAACAAACTCCACTGCCGGATTATCTTTTTTCCGGTAATGTTCCCGTTTGGGTTTTACCACGACTTCAGAAAGGTCATAAGCAGTAGGTGCAAGCGCTACTTTGTAGGATAAATTACGGGCTGGATAAATCCTCCGACTATTTTCGTTATAGCCGATGACCGATATCACAAGAATTGCTTCGGAACGGTTGGTCTTGAAATAAAAGCGTCCATCACTGCCGGTCGTAGTTCCCTCAGTCGTGTCTTTCAAACGTACAGATGCATAAGGTAGAGGTTCTTTTGTCAGAGAATCAGTCACCACTCCTTGCACTACATACTGTGCGCTTAGAGGAATACTGATTAACAATAAAAGAAAGAGCGTCAGTGTACCTTTTACGATTAGTCTCATACCTTAAAATCCTATTGAATTGAGCGGGACAAAGGTACAGGTATTTAAGGACAAAAAAAGGTCTGTTTGACGGAAGAAGTGTTCTTATTTGACACAATCAAAGAAGAACAGTCCGATTTATTCGCAATAATCGGGAAGGCGCACAGTGAAACGGGTTCCCTTACCCACTTCGGAAGTTACAGAGATAGTTCCTTTTAAACGCTCGACAATTGTTTGACAGATACTCAATCCCAATCCTGCCCCTTGTGTGAAATTATCAACTTTATAGAACCGCTCAAAGATGTGCCGGATACCTTCTTCCGAAATGCCGACTCCGGTATCTTCTACAAAGATACGGGTATATCCGGGCTCTTCCTCTTCTTCATAACCGAAAGTGATAGAACCGCTGAATGTAAACTTAGCCGCATTATTAATCAGATTATTCACTACCTGTTGCAGGCGTACATTATCTGTCTGAAGGTACTTTTTATCCCCTTCGGGCATACGTAGCAGCAGTTCCACTCCCGGAGGCATATTCAACCGCTGCGAATCGTGAACAGTCTTCAACAGCAGAGGTAAGTTATGTTCCGCAAAGATAAATTCCATCGTACCTGACTCTATACGGGACAAGTCAAGAATATCATTAATCAATGCCAACAGCAAACCACAATTTTTATTAATAGTCGCAATAAACTGAGCAACTTCTTCTGTTGTAAACCCACTTGTATCACTCAGTAAATCAGAGAAACCAACAATAGCATTCAATGGAGTGCGAATCTCATGGCTCATATTGGCAAGGAAGGCTGATTTCAGTTTATCAGTCTGAAGAGCTTTATCACGCGCTTCCCTCATTTCCTGTTCGGCCGTCTTATATCGCTGAATACTTTGACAGACACCTAATATATTATACAGCGAGTCTTGCGTCAATCCTGTGATAACGGAAGAACGGTATTCCCACCACTCGTATTCACCATCAGCGTTACGTTGACGGAAGTTCAGGCGCGTATTCGTATCTTCTCCGGTCAGCGCCCTGCCAAATAACAGTTTCACTTCCTTCAAATCGTCCGGATGAACTGTCCGCTCCATATCCTCACGTGAAATTATCGTAACCGATTCTTCATATCCCAGACGTGTCAAAAAGCCCTGAGGAAAGATGAAACAATTTGTTTCCACATCGAATTGCCACGGATAAATGGAACTTTCATCCATCGCCATATCAAAAAAACGTTTTTGCATTTCTTCATCCGAGATATTCCGGGCGGAAAACGCCATACCGGTAATCATACCCCTTGAACGGATAGGTACAATTTCTCCAGACACCGGGAAATACTTATCGCTATGCACCTCTTTCATAAAAGAACCCTGAGGTATCTGCACGCTCTCCCCTGTGCTGGCCACTTGTTTCAGCATCTTATGAAGAATATCCTGCCCCTCATTATATATATTGAAAATACTGCCTGCCATCATCCCTTCATAAACACGTCCTCCCGCCTCGCTAGGCAAATGGAGCATTTTCAGCAGAGAACTATTCGTAAAATGAATATGCAAATCAGTATCATACGTTATCACCCCATCGCGGATAGAATGGAAAATATTATCAAACTCATTACGCTGTTCTACCAACTTATTCTGCACCAATAAACGGGTTTGTGCTTGAATCCGCCGTTTAGATTCGCGCCGGTTAACCCTCATCAGCCATACGACGGAAACAACCAACAACGCCAAAATAGACGGATAAAGAAGAATAAATAGGAATTTATACTTCTCCCAATAAGGTTCATTGACAATTATTCCACTTGAGGCTACCTTATCAGGATCAACGTAGAAGAAATCCAATTGCTTATAATCATATATAAATCCCTGCTTGCTTTCCGTTACTCCTATTTCTTGTGGAGATGTCCCCTTCAATACTTGAGAAGCCTTTTGCCCAGCCAATAATGCCGAAGTATAAGCATCACTGTCATAGGCACAGAATACACCATTAGTCAGCCCCACATTCTGGCTTGCAAACACAGGAGCTTTAGAGTTCTTCCCGACAAATGAGAGGAAAGGAGACCATTTAGGAGCTATGACAAGACGCCCGTGACTGTTACGCGGATAGCAAATAGCTGCAATAATATGACTGGTCGTATGATTCTGGGTATTATAGATTTTCATATCATAATCCGGATGATCTTTCTGAAAGATGTCCCACTCCTCTTGAAAGTCATTAAGCCCCCTTGCACTCAGAAAACTATTGTCTATCACACAAAGCACTTCTTTCCGTAAAGGAAATATTTTCTGAGCCTGACGGAGAATCACATCAAAGTCAGGATTGGCAATAAACCCGCAAACATTAGGATGGGCAGCAATCAATTTTTCATCAGGATATTTAATATCGAAAAACACTACCGGAATCTGCAAGGGCAACGAATCGCCACAGGCAAAAAGCGTGTAAAAGGCCTCATCACTTGCCGTAACAATCAAATCGGTCTTCCTTTCACGGGCACGTTCACAAAAGCGGCGCATGATTACCTTCTCCGACCGGAATGTCCAAAAATCGGCATCCAGATATTCTGTTGTAATATTCACCTTTATCCCACTCTCTCTGAATCCTTTTGCCAATCCTTGGTTTAGGCTGCTATGCCAAGGAGTCTGCGCTGTATAAGATTGTAGAAAAAGTATATTGAATGTACGTTCCGTAGCTGCCGCCTGAATAAGAACAGCCCAAAAGAGAACTACAAACAAACAGCAATATCGTCGATTCATAAGCAAAAGCCAGCGTTGTTTTCAATATTATGTGCACAAAGATAAGTTATTATATTGAAAACAATGCAAATAGCCCTATATTTTTATTCCTTCCACAAAGCTGTATCCGGTTATGTATGATGGAAAGGCTACTGATCTTCTGACAGCAAATCCTGCCCTAAATGAGTAGTTGCCTCCACCTTTTCCCGGTCACGAATTTCTTTTGCTTTTCGCGCATAGACAATCATACGCATAGATTGATCATAAGTGAAATAATTCCATATCCAGTTAAGAAGCACGACCATCTTGTTACGCACTCCAAGAATGGAACACAGATGGACTACCAACCACATAACCCAAGCCAACCAGCCTTGCATCTGCACTTTACTTAATTCCGCAACAGCACGGTTACGTCCTACTGTCGTCATAGAGCCCAGAATACGTCCACCACGACCTATCAACGATGGATTCATGTTACCGATAGTTACTCCGGTAACACCACTTACCCAAATAAAAGTACGTGTAGCGATTTCTGTTCCATCTTCGAGTATAACTTTATGGTCGCGATAGTCTATCACTCGTTTATTCAGCAAAATATTCACTCCCATCTCACGAAGAAATTTTTCTGCGTGCAATGACGAATCCTCCGACATCCCGGCAAGTAATCTCGGTCCCGCTTCTATCAAATATATGTGCATCAGGCTGCTAGGCATATCCGGATAGTCATTCGGCAATTCTTTTTTATCAAACAGTAACCTACCGCAGACGCAAACGGTCTCCTACTTCGGGGACATATTCGCCATCCTTACGATTCATCTTATACAGATTCTTAAGGCGGATACCGTATTTTTGAGAGATGCCGTGCATGGAATCTCCATCTTTTACAATATATACGGTATAAGGTTTGGAAGCCTTTTTCTTCTTGCTCTTCAGATAGATAATATCTCCTTCTACTAACGTATAATCACGTTGCAGATCATTGTATTTCACAAGCTTCTTCCAACTAATATCAAACTCCTTACCTAAATCTTTAAAGGTATCGCCGTTACGGGCAACGATATAGGCAATATCATTGGCAATATATACCTGATGAGGATTCATCAGCCAAGGATTTTTGCGTAACTTACGTTCCGAATAAACACCTTTGCGGTCATATTTGTAGAGATCGTAATCTTCGATAATCGTAATCAAGCGGTTAGCATAGGAAGGGTCAGTTGCGTATCCCGCTTTCTTCAATCCGCGCGCCCATCCTTTATAATCGGTAATATCAAGTTTGAAAAGGAAGGCATAACGGGCTCCTCTTCGAAGAAAATCGGAATGGTCTTCGTAAGAATCACGCGGATGCTTATAAGCACGAAAACATTCATTGCGCGCATCGTCATCATGACGGACGCTACGCCCCCGCCAACTGCCGCCACATTTGATACCAAAATGGTTATTGCTCTTTCGCGCCAACTGACTATATCCTGCACCACTTTCCAGCAATCCCTGCGCCAACGTGATACTAGCGGGAATCTTATGAAGTTTCATTTGTTCAACAGCCAGCTCGCTATACTTGTTTATATATTCTACATAGCGGGCATTCCGCCTCTGCGCTTGCATCCCTATGGCAAAGAAGAAAACTACGGTTAAAAAGACAAGTCTATACAGTTTGTTCTCCATTTTAATTCAGATATGTATTATAAGGACACAAAAATCCGAAAAATAATTGGGATTATCAATCTCTTTCCTAACTTTGTAACATTAATTGTAGAAACCAATACCGTAACGCGTATGAAAGACCTCATAATTACCACAGTGATTAAAGTATATCAATATGATGAGCTGAATGAGGCCGACCAGGCACTCGTTAAAACCGCCAAAGATACAACAGCACGCAGCTATTCCCCTTATTCGCATTTTTCGGTAGGTGCTGCCGCACTTCTCGGCAACGGAATTGTCGTAACAGGAACAAATCAAGAGAATGCCGCCTACCCGTCGGGACTTTGCGCGGAACGTACCACGCTGTTCTATGCCAATTCCCAATATCCCGACCAACCGGTCGTTACCCTTGCCATTGCAGCAAGAACGGAAAAAGATTTTATAGACCGACCGATTCCTCCGTGCGGTGCCTGCCGACAAGTGATTCTGGAAACGGAGAAACGCTATGGGCAACCAATACGTATCTTGCTCTACGGCAAAGAATGTATTTACGAAATAAAGAATATAGGTGATTTGCTACCGCTATCATTTGATGCATCAGCTATGGAGGAATAAGTATGTTACAACAATATCACACAAAACTAAAAGGCACTCTCGCACTCACGGATTCTTATCTGACAGAGAAAGCGTTACAAAGAGAAAAAGGACTCTATAAGTTTATATGGGTGCGCAACGGAAGTATCACGGTAGAAATTGACCACCAGGAAATGGTATTGGTCAAGGATGAGGTAATCTCACTTACCCATCTGCAACACCTCGAATTCAAATCAATCGACGGTGAATACCTGACCCTCCTATTCAACAGCAACTTCTATTGTATTTATGGAAATGATCATGAAGTATCATGCAGCGGTTTCCTATTCAACGGTTCGTCCCATCTGATCCGCTTCATGCTGAATGAGCAAGAACGCAAGGAATTGGATACCATCACCGAAGCGTTGGAAAACGAGTTCACCGTAACTGACAGTTTGCAGGAAGAAATGTTGCGTATCCTGCTGAAACGGTTCATCATTCAATGTACGCGCATTGCACGCAACCGTATGAATATCACCCGCGAAAAAGAATCCGGCTTTGAAATCGTACGCCAATACTACAATCTAGTTGACGAGCATTTCCGTACGAAGAAGCAGGTTCAGGATTATGCCGATATGTTACACAAATCCCCCAAAACACTATCGAATATCTTTTCCACATGCAAACTCCCCTCTCCGCTCCGAGTGATTCACGAGAGAGTAGAAGCGGAAGCCAAACGCCTTCTGCTTTACAGTAACAAAAGTGCAAAGGAGATTGCTGATATTCTAGGTTTTGAGGATCAGGCTTCTTTCAGCCGTTTCTTTAAAAATATAAGCGGACAGAGTGCAGTACAATTTAGAAATACACAAGAAGGGAAAAATTGATAAGGGATACGGAAGTATTGCCATTGGGAAAGTATTGGAAAAGCACGATCTTTGCGGTGTAAGTTAAACCAATAAAACCCCAACAAGATGAAAGAGAAATTTATCACTCTACTAACCCTCACATCCGGTCTGAAGAATTTCGGTATCAAATTTATCCGCGTAGCTATCTTAGTAGTATTCGTATGGATTGGCGGATTGAAGTATTTTCACTATGAGGCCGACGGGATTGTTCCGTTTGTTGCCAACAGTCCTTTCATGAGTTTCTTCTATGCTAAAGACGCACCCGAATACAAAGAATACAAAAATCCGGAAGGCGCTTTCGTGCCGGAGAATCGTGCATGGCACGAAGCAAACAATACATATACTTTCTCCTACGGATTGGGAGCGCTCATCATGAGTATCGGCATTCTAGTATTTCTAGGAATCTTTTTCCCGAAAGTAGGACTGATAGGCGACACATTAGCCATTATCATGACACTCGGCACACTATCCTTTCTCGTCACGACTCCCGAAGTATGGGTTCCTAATCTGGGTAGTGGAGAATTCGGCTTTCCATTACTCTCCGGCGCAGGGCGGCTGGTGATTAAAGACATTGTGATCCTAGCCAGTGCTGTAGTATTATTATCCGACTCGTCACAACGCGTACTCAAAATAATTAAAAAAGACTAATCTGACTCCGTAAGAAGTTCCGACTTCTTGAGATAACGAAACAAATAGGCTTTACCCTGTGTTATATAGCCTAATACAAATCGTTAATCAAAGAAGTTATGAAACAGTATGATGCAATTATTATAGGATTCGGCAAGGCAGGAAAAGTCCTGGCTGCCGAACTTTCCAATCGAGGGTGGCAAGTTGCCATCGTAGAACGCTCCAACATGATGTACGGAGGTTCTTGTCCTAACATAGCCTGCATCCCGACAAAGGCATTGATACATGAAGCAGAGATGTCTTCACTGCTATACCATGGGGATTTTCTGAAGCAGACTAATATGTATAAGCAGGCTATTGCCCGTAAGAACAGGCTAACCTCTTTTCTTCGGGAAACTAATTACGAGAATCTAAGCAAGCGTCCGAATGTGACTATTTATACAGGGACAGCTTCCTTTGTATCACCTAACACTATAAAAGTAGTGCTTCCCAACGGAGATATTGAACTGCAAGGAAAGGAAATTTTCATCAATACCGGTTCCACTCCGATCATTCCGGCAATCGACGGGATTCAACAAAGTAAGTATGTGTATACCAGCTCCACACTTTTGGATATGAATGTCCTGCCAAAACATTTAATTATTGTCGGCGGCGGATATATCGGTTTGGAGTTCGCTTCGATGTTTGCCGGATTTGGCAGTAAAGTGACGATTCTTGAAGGAGGCAACCGTTTTATGCCTCGCAACGATCAAGATATCGCTAACAATGTCAAAGATGTAATGGAGAAAAAAGGCATTGAGATTCATTTGAATACACGCGCACAGTCTATTCATAATACGAGTGACGGAGTGACACTGACTTATTCGGATGTATCTGACCGCACTCCTTACTTTGTAGACGGAGACGCAATTCTTATCGCAACAGGGCGGAAACCGATGATCGAAGGATTGAATTTACAAGCAGCAGGTGTAAAAGTAGATGCACACGGAGCAATTGTTGTAAACGATCAGTTGCGCACCACCGTTCCTCACGTATGGGCAATGGGAGACGTAAAAGGCGGACCACAATTTACTTATCTTTCACTAGATGATTTTCGGATTATACGCGATCAACTCTTCGGAGATAAGAAACGTGATATCGGAGATAGGGATCCTGTTCAATATGCCGTATTTATTGATCCGCCTTTGGCGCATATTGGCATTACTGAAGAAGAAGCACTGAAAAGAGGTTATTCGTTCAAAGTATCCCGACTTCCGGCAACTTCCGTTGTCCGTTCACGTACATTGCAACAGACGGACGGTATGCTGAAAGCAATCATCAACAATCATAATGGAAAAATTATGGGATGTACCTTATTTTGCGCTGACGCTTCGGAAATTATAAATATTGTAGCTATGGCAATAAAGACAGGGCAGAATGCCACTTTCCTGCGCGATTTTATCTTCACGCATCCCAGTATGAGTGAGGGATTAAATCAACTGTTTGATGTATAAGAATAAGAAAGAGTATAACTCACTTCTAAAACAGAGCCTCTGAATAGGGTAAACAGAGGCTCTATTTGGAGTAATCAGAGGCTCTGAATGAGGTAAACGGAGCCTCTAAATAAATGAAGTTCATTCTTTTTCAGTCTTAATAGAGTGAAATCTAATAGAAAGTGTTATCTTTGCAGCCAAGTTAAACTATATACCTACCACAATGAGAATTACTAAGTAAGACAACACTTCTAAGTAAACATCACTTTTCTTATATGCTTTTTCTATTTTGTTAAGCATCACGAAATCCGTGTTGTTTAGCCAGTATTGTGTTTGTCGTTCCCCTATCCTGTGATTTTCCCTCACTCTATTTTCAACCTCAAACCCAATAGATCATCATGTCTATCAGTATCCAACAAATCAGCTATATCCATCCGGATAAAGAAGTATTATTCAGTGACCTCAATTTCGCAATCAGTAAAGGGCAGAAACTAGGATTAGTCGGTAACAATGGCTGTGGCAAGTCTACTTTGCTACAAATTATTGCCGGACAGTTATCACCCTCTTCCGGTGTCATTGTCCGCCCGGACGACCTATATTATATCCCGCAACATTTCGGGCAATATGATTCACTGACCATCGCACAAGCTCTTCAAATAGAGCGCAAACAGCAAGCTCTGCACGCTATCCTGGCAGGAGATGTCTCAAACGAGAATTTCACCATTCTAAATGATGACTGGAATATCGAAGAACGTTCCATCGCCGCTCTCGATTTATGGGGATTAGGACAGTTTACGCTATCCTACCCGATGAATCTGCTTAGTGGCGGCGAAAAGACCCGCGTATTCCTGGCAGGTATGGACATTCATCATCCATCTGTCATACTTATGGATGAACCGACCAATCATCTCGATTCTTCCGGCAGACAACGTTTATATGACTGGGTAGAGAAATATCGCTCCACCCTGTTAGTGGTAAGTCATGACCGTACTCTGCTCAATCTTCTCCCCGAAATTTGCGAATTGGAGAAGCATCAAATCAATTATTATGGCGGAAATTACGAATTCTACAAAGAACAAAAAACGCTGATGCAGGAAGCATTGCAACAACGTATTGAAGAAAAAGAAAAGGCACTACGTATTGCCCGTAAAGTGGCTCGCGAAACGGCCGAACGCAGGGACAAACAGAATGTACGCGGCGAAAAGAGTAATATAAAAAAAGGAGTTCCACGCATTGTATTGAACGCACTCCAAGGGAAATCCGAGAAGAGCACTAGTAAACTGACTGGCGTTCATCAGGAGAAAGCCGAGAAGTTAACAAATGAACGCAACCAGCTTCGAGGTTCGCTCTCTCCGACTGCGGCATTAAAAACCGATTTCAACAGTTCCTCGCTTCATACCGGGAAGATATTAGTGACAGCAAAAGAGATTAACTTCAGTTATCATTCCAATTCGATTAACAATGATATTCTGACGAATGATGAAATAAATTCGTCTAACACAGGTTATCATCCGAATAGCAATGATATTCAGGAAAATAGCATCTCAAAACAACAGCTTTGGCAAGCTCCTGTCAGCTTTCAGCTAAAGAGCGGAGACCGCCTCCGCATAGAAGGAGCCAACGGCAGCGGGAAAACAACTCTATTGAAATTAATCACCGGCCAGCTTCAACCACAGGAAGGAACCCTGACACGTACAGACTTTAGCTATGTCTATTTGAATCAGGAGTATTCGATCATTGACGACCGGAACAGTATTCTTGAACAGGCTTACGCTTTCAACAGCCGGAATCTGCCGGAGCATGAAATAAAAATTATTCTAAACCGTTACTTGTTTCCTGCATCCGAATGGGACAAATCCTGCCGGAAACTTAGTGGTGGTGAGAAAATGCGTCTCGCTTTCTGCTGTCTGATGATTAGTAACAATACCCCTGATATGTTTATCCTGGATGAACCTACCAACAATTTGGACATACAAAGTATTGAAATTATCACTGCTACTATCAAAAATTATGCAGGTACTGTGATAGCAATCTCACACGACAATTATTTTATTCAGGAAATTGGTGTCGAACAATGCATTTTATTGAGTTAGTCTATTGATATTTTATCCAGGGCAACCGCACCAAAATCTAATTCATATCCGCACAGTTTTGATTCTTTTCACCACAGAGGACACGGAGGACGCAGAGGTTTCAAAGTTCTAATTCATAGACAATTATAGTCTCTGTGTCCTCCGTGTCCTCTGTGGTGAAATAGTTCATTTACGTACCGTTATGAATCAAATTTTGGTGCAGTTGCCCTGTATTTTATCTGATAAGTCTAAATATCAATCTAGTTTTTTTATAACTTCGCAGCGCGAAGATCAAGAATTAGAATTAAAATGAATCAGACAGCACAATCATGGTGGTTTATCTTTTACAAAGACCAACTGCTTCTTGAGAAAAAAGAGGATGGTATATATGCCATCCCGTGTGGAGAAAGCTCTCCTATTGTTATTAAAGAAAAAACAACAGTACACAATATCACTACACTGGAAGGGAGAAATTGCAAGGCTTTCTCCCTCTCCTCTCCCATTGAAGAATCGAAGCAATGGATCATGATAGGGCTTCGTGCCTCCTATGAATATCTTCCTTTGTCTCATTATCAGACAGCAGGAAAAGCACATGAGATTCTGCATTGGGATAGAAACAGCCGCTTTTGTTCCGCCTGCGGCACGCCTATGGAACAGAAAGAATCTATCATGAAGCGTTGTCCGAAATGTGGCCGGGAAGTATATCCTTCCATTTCCACAGCGATTCTTGTATTAGTGAGAAAAAAAGATTCACTACTCTTAGTGCATGCCCGCAATTTTAAAGGAACATTCAACAGTCTCGTTGCCGGATTTCTGGAAACCGGAGAAACGCTAGAAGAATGTGTAGCACGTGAAGTGAAAGAAGAAACCGGACTGGATGTAAAGAATATCACTTATTTCGGTAATCAGCCCTGGCCTTATCCCAGCGGACTAATGGTCGGCTTTATTGCTGATTATGCCGGAGGGGAAATCAACCTCCAAGATGAAGAATTGAGTTCGGGAGACTTTTATACAAGAGACAATTTACCCGAACTTCCCAGAAAACTTAGTCTTGCCCGAAAGATGATTGATTGGTGGATAGAGCATCCAAATGAATAAATCAAACATGGAAAATATCATCAAAGGAATCCGTCAGTATGTTCCCGAAGCCTGCTTAGAGATGGGTAAAATGAACATTTACTAAAAACAATCATAAATTAGCCCCATGGAATTATCAACAAAAACACCCCGAATTGAAGTAGTAGATGCTCTTAGAGGATTTGCTGTAATGGCCATCCTTCTGGTTCATAACCTGGAGCATTTCATTTTCCCCGTATATCCGGAAAACTCTCCTGAATGGCTCACCATTTTGGATGCCGGAGTATTTAATGCGACATTTTCACTGCTTGCCGGAAAGTCTTATGCCATATTCGCTCTGCTTTTCGGATTCACTTTCTATATCCAGTCGCACAACCAGCAGTTGAAAGGAAAGGACTTTGGTTACCGCTTTTTATGGAGAATGATATTGCTGGCAGGATTCGCTACTTTGAATGCTGCTTTCTTCCCGGCAGGAGATGTCCTGCTTCTGTTTGTTGTAGTCAGTCTTGTACTATTTATCGTACGTAAATGGAGTGACAAAGCGATTCTAATCACCGCCATCTTGTTTTCACTGCAACCGATTGAATGGTTTCATTATATAATGAGCCTTTTCAATCCTGCCTATACCCTACCCGATTTGAATGTCGGAGCCATGTATGCTGAAGTAGCGGAATACACCAAAGCCGGAAACTTTTGGGATTTTCTGATAGGTAATGTTACTTTAGGACAGAAAGCAAGCCTGTTTTGGGCTATCGGTGCCGGACGTTTCTTGCAGACTGCCGGACTTTTCCTGTTTGGCTTATATATCGGACGCAAAGAATTGTTCGTAACTACCGAATCTCATTTGAAGTTCTGGATGAAAGCACTTATTATTGCAGCTATCAGTTTCGCGCCACTGTATTCTCTGAAAGAACAGATCATGCAAAGTGACAGCAGTTTAATTCAGCAAACGGTAGGTACTGCCTTTGATATGTGGCAGAAATTTGCATTTACGATTGTACTAGTTGCTTCTTTCGTGTTGCTTTATCAGAAGGATCAGTTCAAGAAAACTGTATCTAATCTGCGATTCTACGGAAAAATGAGCTTGACCAATTATATTTCTCAATCTATTTTGGGAGCCATTATCTATTTCCCATTCGGATTCTATCTTGCTCCTTACTGTGGATATACTCTTAGCCTGATTATCGGTATTATTCTTTTCCTGGCGCAAGTTCGGTTCTGCAAATGGTGGCTGTCTAAACATAAACAAGGACCATTGGAAACAATATGGCATAAATGGACTTGGATAGGCACGAAGAAATAACAGAAAAAAAAGAAATAGCACTGACTGAAAAATAGACTAAGAAAGCAGGCCGCGAAATACACATAACTACAAACGAACAACTTACGAATATGAAACTGAACGTATCACTCTAAAGCATCAACAAAACATGTGTATCCGCAGCCTGCGGGTTGAAATTGAGATGATGTCAATACAACAAGATTCTCGCAAGAAGGATTAGCAAGTGGACTTAAAGAATGCAAAGGAAATGAAAGAACTGTGCCAAGTTGGGGAAAAAGCCCGAAAATAGGCAGAATCAGGGCTATGTATAGAGAAAAAGAAGCGCCTCCATAATCTTCGAAAAGACTATGGAGGCGTTTCCTATGATCAAGGTGATGTACTTTACGATTACTTCTTTAAAGCTTTCATCAGTTGCTTTTTCATCGTGTCTGTACCTGGGAATCCCGTTTGCTTGAAGGTCGTATTTCCTTCTGCATCTATTACGAAATAAGTAGGAACTCCGCCGATTTTAAACGTAGACATCAGATACGCCCATTGATCATTTGTTACGCGGAAATGTTCTCCGTGAATATCGGGGATCATATTCTCCCAAGTGCCTTTCGGAGAGGTTTCTCCTGTGATATACAGGTAAAGAATGTCTTCGTCTTTCAGTTCTTCTTTCATGGGGATCATAGCCTTGTTGGCCATTCGGCACGGTCCGCACCAAGTTGCCCAGAAGTCAACCAGCAGTACGTGTCCGCGGAATTTGGAGATGATAGTCGAAAAGAGTTCTTCGTTTGTTACTTTCCCGATTTCATTGATTTTATATCCGGTCTTTTGCTTGTTCAGTTCTATCTTCTTGAGTAGTTTATCATTAAGGACCGTCAACAACTGTTTGTAGGCAGGAGAAGGCAGGGCTTCAAGGACTGCTTTCTGTTCGGCAGTCAATGGTGTGAAATCTTCTATGGAGCGATAGCACTTGTATGCTTCTCCCATTTGAAACAAGATTCCTTGGTTGGTACCCAACTTCTCTTCCATAAGATCTTTTCTGGAACTGAATATTCCTGCTCCGTATGCAAATTCCGGGGCATACAAATCTACCGGCTCATTGAGTGTAAAATCTTTGAGTACATCAAGATAATCGACTGGAAATTCTATTTTGGTATTTGTGTAATACTCTTTAGTCTGTTCTCTGTTTAATTTCTGACTGACAACATGGGCACGCATGATAATGTCTTTTCCCATAAATAATCCGATAGCTGTGGTAATATCCGTATTGGCTTTCAGAATTTCTTTGGCAGCAGAACTGAGAGGAGCTTCATCTATCTGTTTGTAGGTGTTAAGACGTTTCTCTAAAAAGTAATCTTTTAGTCCGTTTATATCTTTTCCGGCTACATCTTTGACAATCTTGCTCGGGTTGTCAACCAAGTTACTTGGAATAGAATTGTCTGATAACTCTTGTTGAAGGTCAGCCAGATAACCTCCATAATAAGCTTTTTTGCCATAGGGCTTGTTGTCTTTCTGGAGATGTGATTGTTGGCGTGAACACTCGGCTGTGTTAACGATGATAGTACTTTCTTTTCCAGGAGCCAGCAAGCAAGGAATTTGTGCAAAGGGGAAAATAAGGGTGGCAGGAGTTACGGTAATAACATCTGTCTGAACCTGAAAACTTCCGTCTTCCTTGATAGTTACTTCTTCGGCATAATTTAACCACCTGATCGGGTCGTTTAAACGTAACTGTCCGGAGCTTGGCATATCTTTTTGATACCCTGTCACTTGTCCTTTTAATGTTGCTTTTCCATACGCAAATTCA
>OGOR01000731.1_pt1 | contig 23984 bp, 20 predicted proteins | sample 1552771 | NCBI WGS metagenome assembly OGOR01 (sample SAMEA2580124, study PRJEB22360) | human gut metagenome | biome: human gut; feature: human-associated habitat; material: faeces | place: Denmark | collected 2008/2010
CGCCGATAGAGGTCAGTCCCTCGTTCATCACGACTCTGGTGATTTGCCTGTTCTGTATGAAGGCTTCCGGTGCAATGGCTGTTACGTGTGGGGGAAGCGTGATTTCGCTGTATCCTTTATACGCTCCTGTCAATACGCCTTCCTGCACGTAGACGGGGACAATGCTTACGGTAAAGCTTGCCTGACGGTCTTCTATGCCGATAGTCAGTTCCAGCCGCTCTGCCGGAACATCGGAAGAAAAGCCGCTGACCTGTTCCGGGGTTACAGTAAGGGGGGATTCTTGTCCGTTACTGTAGATGCCGGTCAGCAGAAGGCCTTCCAAATTCAGCTCTTCTCCCAAAGTATATACTATTTTATGAGGCGGCTGTACAATGGACAGTCTGGTAAGTGTTCCTTTGTCTTCCGGTTGCTCTTCTCCGGGGACGAGGGCGGAAGTCAGGCGGATTTCAAGCTGTATGTCTTTTCCGGCATCTATCGTTTTTCCGACGGACCATATACGGTAGTTATCCGGACCGCCGCCTTCCTGTACGACAAACGTCAGGAAGCGCTGCGATTGTCCGGAGAACCATGTTTCGCCGGGCAGCGTGAACAGGGCGATGCCCTGCGCGTTGGCGGTTGCGCCGGCAGTAGGCGGTGTGAGGTTATCTTGCTCGAATGCCTTGTAGTCTTTTTCGTCATACATCTTTACGGGAACGCCGGGCATCACTTTTCCGTTTTCGTCATAAACGGTTACGCTTACACGGCTTTCTTTTCCTGTGTGCTGTTCCTTTTCGCATGCTACCGTCAGGAAGACCGCACATACTAAAAAAATAATTTTATTCTTCATATTCTTACACATTTTTAATCGTTGTTCCGGTTGCAAAGATAGTGAATACGGCTCTTCCGGGAGTTACGATTTGAATGTGTAAATCTAACGGGCGTGTTTTTATGCTGTTGTTTTACAGTGAATTATAAAGTGAGGCTTTGCCTTTTTCTAACACGGCTCTGACATCTATCCGAAAAGGGATAAGAACAGGTCGGTATGGGGTGTTCCGGCTGTTTTGATGCGCGACTTCAACCGGGATTTCCGGGCATAGATGTTTGCCACGCTCTCTTTCGTGAACAGGCTGATTACTTGCGGGGAGAATCCGGTGAAGATGTAGCAGAGCAGGCGGATGTCATTTTCTTTCATTGCCGGAAAGTCCTGCCGGAGTTTCTGCATGACGTTGTCATGGCAGGTATCTGCCATTTGTTCGAGTTCCCGGAGCATTTCACTGTTTTCTGAGAAGTCGGTGATTATCCGTTTTACTTCCTGAAACATGGCTGCCTGTTGCGATGGGGTATTCTCGCGCTCGTAATAGGTCTTTCCGAGTTTGTCGAGGATGTCGAAGCGGGAAGCAACCAGACTCTTCAGCCGCTTTTCCGTGTCTTGCCGTCCTTCCAGTTGCCGGGTGAGCGCCCGGTATTCGGCACGGGCCTCTTCCGCCAGCAGCAGGTAACGGTCGGTGCGTTCGCGCTGGATGCGCAGGCGCTGGCGGATGATATAAACGGCTATTCCGGCGAGGATGAATATGGCGCAGATAACGGTGGTTTCCCAGAAGATGCGGTTCTTCATCCGGTATTCGGCAAAGGCGGATTGTTCCTGGAAATATTCTTTCTCCGTTATGCCGGCAGAGACCTGCATGGTGGAACGGGTGAGGGAGTCTGTGAGGTAGATATAGCGGTGTATGTGGTCGGTCGCTTTCCGGAAGTTTCCGGAGAGGGCCTCTATCCGGTAGGCTGTGTATTGCAGTTCGGCCCGGTCGAGCACGTCATTGTCTTGCGCCTCTGCCAGTTGCAGGTAGTGGCGCGCACTATCCGTATGGTGTTTGAGGAGCTGGACGTCCACCATAGTGTGTGCGCTGTAGCGGGATGCCTTGCGTGCCGACTGTTCGATGCGTTGCAGCAGGTCCTGGGGGATTTGTTTTCTGCCCGATTTTACATAGAGGGAGGCAAGGTTGCTGAGGGCTGCTCCGGCAAGACGTTCGTCTGCCTGTTCGTCGGCAAGGTCGAGGGCGGCGGAATATAGCCTGATGGCACGCTCCAAATCTTTCTGGCGGTAGGATGAGGCTGCCATATCAAGCGTAGCTTCCGTTTCCTTACGAAGACTGTCGGATACCTGAAAATTCTCTCTGGCCTGCTTGAAGTAGTGGTAGGCGCGGACGTAGTTCATCTGTCCGTAGTATATACTGCCGATGCGTTCGTAGAGAAGCCCTTTATTGTAAGGGTCTTGCCGGCTTTGCAGCTGCTCTTCGATTTGCAGGAAGATGCGCAAAGCTCCGGATTTATCGCCGGCATCGGTCAGCAGGCTGTCCGCGAGGTTAAGGCTGGGGAGCTGTTTACGTTCATGGCATCCCGCCAGCGGCAGGAGCATACATATAATAGGTATGATAAGGCGTTTCATGCCGTGAATGTAGTGATAAAAGATGTTTTGCACAAGTGAAAGGCGGGAAATGAGGAGCTTTGTGTGAATTTCCTGCATTTCTTTTTTTAGGCTTCGCGGAACTTCCTATCTTTGCACTTCTAAATGTAGATAAAACCGTAACACTTTGGAATGGCTATATAGTTTGTTTGTCGAACACTCCGCATTGCAGGCGGTGGTGGTGCTCTCGCTGATTTCCGCTATCGGATTAGGGTTGGGGAAAATACATATTTGCGGTATTTCCCTCGGCGTGACGTTTGTTTTCTTTGCCGGTATCCTTGCCGGACATTTCGGACTGTCCATCGACCCGCAGATGCTGAACTACGCGGAAAGTTTCGGACTGATAATTTTTGTGTATGCACTGGGGCTGCAAGTGGGGCCGGGCTTTTTCAGCTCTTTCCGCAAGGGCGGGGTGCAGTTGAATATGCTGGCGCTGGGAGTGGTGCTCATCGGTACGCTGATGACCGTATTGGGCAGTTATACCCTGGATATTTCACTGCCGGACATGGTGGGTATCCTTTGTGGCGCTACCACCAATACACCGGCACTGGGTGCGGCACAGCAGACATTGAAGCAAATGGGGCTGGAAGCCAGTACGCCGGCTTTGGGATGTGCCGTGGCATATCCGCTGGGGGTAGTGGGCGTTATTCTTGCCGTGCTGATAATACGCAAGGCATTGGCGCGTAAGGAAGATCTGGAGTTGAAAGAGAAGGACGATGCGAACAAAACTTACATTGCGGCGTTTCAAGTACACAATCCGGCCATCTTCGATAAAAGCATCAAGGAGATAGGCGGCTTGAATTATCCGAAGTTCGTAATCTCCCGTCTGTGGCGGGACGGCAACGTAAGCATTCCCACTTCCGAGAAGATAATCAGGGAAGGAGACCGCTTGCTGGTGGTGACTTCGGAGAAGTATGCTCCGGCACTGACCGTACTGTTCGGCGAACAGGAACATACCGACTGGAACAAAGAGGATATAGACTGGAATGCCATAGACAGCCAGCTCATCTCGCAGCGTATCGTGGTGACGCGTCCCGAACTGAACGGAAAGAAACTGGGCTCGCTGCACCTGCGCAATCATTACGGCATCAACATCAGCCGTGTGTACCGTAGCGGCGTGCAGTTGCTTGCCACCGCGGAACTGACCTTGCAGTTGGGCGACCGTCTGACAGTGGTAGGTGAGGCTGCCGCCATCCAGAATGTGGAAAAAGTGTTGGGAAATGCCATCAAGAGCCTGAAAGAACCGAATCTGGTAGCGGTGTTTATCGGTATCATCCTGGGTCTGGCTTTGGGTGCGATTCCCATTTCCCTGCCGGGCATCAGTGCTCCGGTGAAGCTGGGACTTGCCGGCGGACCGATTATCGTAGGTATTCTGATCGGTACGTTCGGGCCGAGGATGCACATGATAACCTATACCACACGCAGTGCCAACCTGATGCTCCGTGCATTGGGACTGTCGCTCTACCTGGCTTGTCTGGGACTGGATGCCGGAGCGCATTTCTTCGATACGGTGTTCCGTCCGGAAGGCCTGCTGTGGATTGCCGCAGGGTTCGTGCTGACCGTTGTGCCGGTGCTGATAGTGGGAGTGGTTGCCTTTAAATGGATGAAGGTGGACTTCGGCTCCATGGCAGGTATGCTGTGCGGAAGCATGGCCAACCCGATGGCGCTGAACTATGCCAACGACACCATTCCGGGCGATAATCCGTCGGTGGCTTATGCAACGGTGTATCCGATGTGTATGTTCCTTCGGGTAATCATAGCGCAGGTGCTGCTGATGTTCCTGTTGAATTGAGAGCTGAGAATTGAAAATTGAGAAATGACAAAGAGGGCTTAATTGCTGATAATTGAATATATATCATAAATCTAAAATCATAAATCGTATCATGGGAACTATTACTCCGGAAAGTATAGTCAACGACTTACGCTATTTGCAACTGTTGTCGCGCAGTTTTCCTACCATCGCCGATGCCAGTACGGAAATCATCAACCTGGAAGCTATTCTGAATCTGCCTAAAGGTACGGAACATTTCCTGACGGATATTCATGGAGAGTACGAGGCTTTTCAGCATGTATTGAAGAATGCTTCGGGTGCGGTAAAGCGGAAGGTGAATGAAATCTTCGGGCATACGCTGCGCGAAAGCGAGAAGAAGGAAATCTGTACGCTGATTTATTATCCGGAAGAGAAGTTGCAGTTGATAAAGGAACAGGAAACGGACCTGGACGACTGGTATCTCATCACCCTGAACCAACTGGTGAAAGTCTGCCAGAACGTATCTTCCAAATACACACGCTCGAAAGTGCGCAAAGCGTTGCCGGCGGAGTTCTCCTATATCATTCAGGAGTTGCTGCACGAGTCCAGCGTAGAGCCTAACAAGCATGCGTATATCAATGTGATTATCAGTACAATTATCTCGACCAAGCGTGCGGATGACTTTATCATTGCCATGTGCAAGCTTATCCAACGGCTTACAATCGACTCGCTGCACATCGTGGGCGATATTTACGACCGTGGTCCGGGTGCGCATATCATCATGGATACGCTTTGCGACTACCATAATTTCGACATTCAGTGGGGCAACCATGACATACTGTGGATGGGCGCCGCATCGGGCAATGACGCCTGCATAGCGAACGTTATCCGTATGTCCATGCGCTATGCCAACCTGGCGACACTGGAGGACGGCTATGGCATCAACCTGCTGCCGCTGGCTACCTTTGCGATGGATACCTATGCGGATGATCCTTGCACTATCTTTGCTCCGAAGATGAACTTTGCCGATGCCAATTACAACGAAAAGACACTGCGGCTGATTACGCAGATGCACAAGGCGATTACGATAATCCAGTTCAAACTGGAAGCGGAGATTATAAACCGGCGTCCGGAGTTTGACATGGACAACCGGAAACTGCTGCACAAGATTGACTTTGAACGGGGCGTATTTGTGTACGAAGGCAAAGAATACGAACTGCGCGATGCCAATTTCCCGACTATCGACCCTGCCGACCCGTATCGCCTGACGGATGAAGAAAGGGAGCTGGTTGAAAAGATTCATGCTTCGTTCATGAACAGCGAGAAGCTGAAGAAGCATATGCGTTGCCTGTTTACGTACGGCGGCATGTATCTGGTGTGCAACAGCAACCTGCTTTATCACGCATCCGTGCCCCTGAATGAGGACGGAAGTTTCAAGCATGTACGTATCGGAACGAAAGAGTATTGGGGGCATAAACTGCTGCAAAAGACCGACCAGCTTATCCGTACCGCCTACTTTGACGAGGATGGTTCGGCGGAGAAGAATTTTGCGTTGGATTATATGTGGTATATGTGGTGCGGCCCGGATGCGCCCTCTTTCGACAAGGATAAGATGGCTACCTTTGAGCGTTACTTCATAGCCGACAAGGCTTTGCATAAAGAGAATAAAGGTTATTACTACACGCTTCGCAACCGTGCGGATATTTGCGACAATATCCTGGCGGAGTTCGGGGTGGAGCCGGGACCTCATTCGCATATCATCAACGGACATGTGCCGGTGAAGACGATTAAAGGCGAACGCCCCATAAAGGCCGATGGAAAGTTACTGGTAATTGACGGCGGTTTCTCCAAAGCCTATCAGCCCGAAACGGGTATTGCGGGCTATACGCTGGTATATCACTCGCACGGCATGCAGTTGGTGCAGCACGACCCGTTCCAGAGCCGTCAGAAAGCGATTGAAGAGGGGCAGGATATCAAGTCCACGACCTTCGTTATCGAATTCAACTCGCAGCGTATGATGGTGAAGGATACCGATAAGGGCAAGCAGCTCGTGACGCAGATTCAGGATTTGAAGAAGTTGCTGGTGGCATATAGAACGGGATTTATCAAAGAAAAGGAGATTTTCTGATATAGCTGTGGGTTACGAGTGCTTGCATTGCTTGAAAAAACACATGACAAGTGTTCTTGCCAATAGTGCCGGATTAGTATTTGAATAACACCACACCGCCTTCTACAATGGCTCCCTTGTCGAAGTTGGCATTCCTGTTGTAGTATCTGTCCCAACCGTAACCGCCCGTAACGAATACTCCTAATTTTGCCGTCAGACGGTATTCGAGGTTGATACGGGTTTGGAGAGAATAGAGGCGGGCAGGGAAGCCATAGTCTTTATTCTTGAAAGTTTCTACGTGCTGGTATCCCAAATCGCCGCTGATGAACAGTTGCTTGCAGACGGGCAATTCCAGTCCGGCACGGTAGAAAAGCGCACCGGAGAACTTATCGCTGAAGTCGAGGAAATGCGTACCGCCACCGAGGATGGTATAGAACAGTTTGTTCTTGAAGCGGGCTGCAAGGTTCAGTTTCGTGGTGTTGCCGCCGAAAAACATCATCTGTACTTTGGTGTCCGGGTTGGCATTGACCAGTCCCAGTTGGAAACCGTCCAGCTTCTCCTTGTAGTAGTTTACCAAACCTATCTGAAGGCCTTTGGCACGGACGGCTACATTCAGGGGAGAGAGCTGCACGCCGGCAGACGTACCGCCTGTGATATTGCCCAGACCGGCAATCTGGAGTCCTTTCATATCGCCGCCCACCACATTCAGCAGTCCGGACATGGTGACACCGGAAAAATTACCGCCCGATATATTGGCGAGTCCCGAAAGCTGTACGCCGGCAGTCTTTTCGCCTGTAATATTCAGCAAGCCTCCTACAATCACTCCGTTGCTGTTATCGCCCGTGATATTGGCAAGGCCGGAGAAGACCATTCCCCGTGCGTGATTACCCGTGATGCCCACAAGACCGGAAACGGACAGACCGCTGAGGTTATTGCCGTTGATATTGGTGATGCCCGCTACCTGTACGCCCCGCATGCTTCCACCCACCATGTTGGATATACCGGAGATTTGAACTCCGTTCATGTCTCTGCCCGTAACAGCTCCCAAAACGTTTACTCCCAAGCCGTTCAAACGGTTCATCGCCGAGAAGATACCGAGATTGAAGAATGTGCTTCCGACCGTATCCGTGCGCTGTGTGGAAAGATTTTTCCAAAGGGAAAGGTTGATACCGTTTTTTTCTTTACGGGCAGACTGTTGCCGGTCTGTCCGGGCATGGCCTGTCCCTGCCAATAGCAGGGACAGACAGATAAGTGGAAATATACGTTTCATAATTCTTTATAATGTTTCATCGGGCCAGGGTGCCAAACGGTTGGTGGCACGTAATACAGGACGCTGTGCATCCACCGACCGCAGATAGTTGCTCAGTTTCTTTGATAGTTTCTTTACAAGTTTGGGGTTCTCGGCGGCTACGTCATGCTTTTCGCTGATGTCGGCAGGGATATTGAACAATTCGTGCTTGCCGCTGTCGAAGTAGTACACCAGTTTCCATTCTCCGGAACGGATGGAGCAGGTGGCGCCTATGCCCGGACCGGAAGGACCCCAACTGTGCGGGTAGTGCCAGTAGATGTCGCGCGAGGGCATTTTACCTTTGCCCGTAAGCAGGGGCAGGAAGCTGATGCCGTCGCGTTTCTGTACCGTATTGTAGTGCTCCACACCGGCTATTTCGAGAATGGTGGGGAAGAAATCTTCTATCATCAGATAATGGTCGCATTTGGTTTCTGCCGCTACTATGCCGGGCCAGCGTACAATCATCGGTTCGCGCACCCCGCCTTCGTAGGCGGAACCTTTTCCGCTGTTGAGCGGATAGTTCTGCCTGTGCAGCTCTCCTGCACGGGTATGTGCAGCCAGTCCGCCATTATCGGACATGAAGAGCAGTACAGTGTTGTCGGTGAGGTTGTTTTTGTCCAGATAGTCCATCAGGTCGCCGAGGCTTTTGTCCATGCCTTCAATCAGGGTGGCATACGCTGCTTCTACCGGGGGAAGTCCTTTGTCCAGATATTTTTGGTAGAAACGCATGTCGGGCTGGATAGGCGTATGGATGGCATAATGGGCCATGTAGAGGAAGAAAGGCTTGTCCGTTTTCCGGGCGTTGTCCAAAGCTTTCTCGGCTTCTATGGTAAGGGCTTCGGAGAGGAATATGTCTTTGCCGTGATATTTCTCCAGTCCGGGTACGGCAGCCAGCGGGCTTTTTCCGCCGGGTTTGTTTCCGAAGTTCTGCATGCCGTAGTAGCTGGCGGGAGAGCCTGCCGCATGGCCGGCTATGTTCACGTCAAAACCCATTTTCAGCGGATCGGCTCCGGGTGTGTCATTGGCTCCGAAGTGGGCTTTGCCGCAATGGATGGTGTGGTAACCGTTGTCCTTGAGCACTTGTGCCAGCGAGGTGACTTGCGTGGTGCGTTCCACACCCGGTTCTTGACAGATACCGTTGACATTCCATTCGGGGTATATCATAACGGAGTCCGGCTGTTCGTGGGTGGTATTCTTGCGTAACGTCCAGCTTGTCACCCGGTGACGCGCAGCGTTCATACCCGTAAAAAGACTGACGCGCGTAGGCGAACTGATGCTACAGGCATAGGCTTGCGTGAACATCTTGCCCTGCTTTGCCAAACGCTCCATATTGGGTGTATGGTACGTGTCGTTGTAGCGGGTGCGTTGTGTCCAGAAAGGCAGGGATGTGTCCTGCCAACCCATATCATCTACTAAAAATAAAATAATGTTCGGACGCTTGTCCGTAACAGGTGCCGTTTCATTTGACGGCCTTGTGTGTACTTCTCCTGCCATTCCACATAACGGGAGCAGCGCAGCAGATAATAACAATTCGTTTTTCATTGGGAAAAGAGAGGTTAGTGGTTAGTGGTTAGTGGTTAGTGATTAGTGGTTAGGGATTAGTGGTTAGGGATTAACATTAAAAATAGCGGTAAATAATTAGCGCAATATACTGCACAGCCTACTAATCGCTAATCACTAACCGCTAATTACTATTTCATCATCCTTTTGCTTCTTGATACAGGAAGCGTTTGATGGATTTTTTGGGTGTCTTTTCAAATTCTTCGGGATATATCTTCATTTTGGAAATCTGGCTGTAGGCGGGCAGTTCTGCATTTAGAGCCACACGATTCTCTTCCATGACGCGTTCTATATCGTCGTTGTTGAGGCCGTGGGCAAAGGCATCGTCAAAGTCGGGATATACCAGTCCCACGAGCTTTTCGTTCTGTTGTACGATGATGCTTTCAGCTACGTACGGCAGGTTGTTCAGCTTGTCTTCTATTTCTTCGGGGTAGATGTTCTGTCCGTTTGGACCGAGGAGCATATTCTTGCTGCGTCCTTTGATGGTGACATTGCCTTCGGCGTCCATCAGGGCAAGGTCGCCGGTGTGCAGCCAGCCGTCTTTGTCCACAACTTCGGCGGTAGCCTCTTCATTCTTGTAGTAGCCCAGCATGACGTTGGGGCCGCGGCAGACAATCTCGCCGGGGATATTCTCCGGGTCGGGAGAGAGAATCTTCACTTCCATGCGCGGAGCGGCTTTTCCGCAGGAACCGGGTTTGAAGCGCGTCCAGTCTTCGTAGCAGATGATAGGGCCGCATTCCGTCATACCATAACCCACGGTATAGGGGAAGTCTATCATGCGCAGGAACTGTTCCACTTCCTGATTGAATGCCGCACCGCCGACAATGACTGTGGCAAAATTGCCGCCGAATGCCTGTACCATTTGCTCGCGTACGGTGGCTTTTATCTTGTCGTTGATGATAGGCACTTTCAGCAACAGTTTCATGGTAGGCGTTTCCAGCTTGGGCAATACACTCTTCTTGATAATCTTCTCGATAATGAGCGGTACGGCTACGATGAGGTTCGGCTTTATGTCGGCAAATGCCTGGAAGATAATCTTCGGGCTTGGCATGCGGGTGAGGTAGTAGATGTGGCAACCTACGGAGAACTCGTACAGGAATTCGAATGCCAATCCGTACATATGCGCCATCGGCAGCATGCATACCAGTTTGTCGCCGGCTTTCAGCGGCAGTACTTCGAAAGCGAATCGGGTGTTGGACCACAGACTGCGATAGGGGAGCATTACGCCTTTCGAGTAACTGGTGGTACCGGAAGTATAGTTGATGACCGCCAGTTCTTCGGGCTGGTCTTTGTGATAGTCGATGTGTTCCTTACGGAAGTTCTTGGGGAATTTCTTGCCGAACATCTCATTGAGGTGCTCGCGGGCGTAAGTAACCCGTTCGTTGCGCGATACCAGCAGGGTGAAGTCCGTCATCATGAAGATACCTTCCAGCAACGGCATGGCGCTTTCGTTGAGGTTTTCCCACACCTGGTCGCCGACAAAAAGAAGCTTGGCCTCGGAGTGGTTGACGATGTTATGCACATTGTCCGCCTTGAATTCGTGAAGAATGGGCACGATGACCGCACCATACGTCAGGGTAGCGAGGAAAGTGACTCCCCAATGCGAACTGTTACGTCCGCAGACGGCGATTTTATCGCCTTTTCTGATGCCGCTCGCTTCAAAGATGATATGCAGTTTTTCTATTTTGCGGGCTACATCCTTGTATTGCAGGGTGGCTCCCTTATAATCGGTCAGGGCATCCAGGTCCCAGTTTTCCTTTATACTATTCTCTATATAGGCGATAAAACTTTGTTCCATTATATATTGCACATTTAGTTGAAAATTGTGCAAATATAAGGGTTTATGTAGAGAATGCAAACTTTTAGGGGGAAAAAGCATTTTATGCAAATTCCCCCTTTGAGCCTATTTATTGTTATCCAGATACCAGCGGTACATCCGCTCTACACCTTCTTCGATGTCTATTTTATGATGCCAGCCCAATGCGTGCAGCTTACTCGGGTCGGTGAGTTTGCGCATGGTCCCATCGGGTTTGGAAGTGTCGAAGGTCAGCTTTCCGCGATAACCCACAACGTTGACAATCAGTTCGGCAAGCCGGCGGATAGTGATTTCCTTACCTGTGCCGATGTTGATGTGGCAGTTGCGGATGTCCTTGTCTCCGGGTTGGCAGGTGTCTTTGAAGTCTACGTGCTCCATGACGAATACGCTGGCATCCGCCATTTCCTCGCTCCAGAGGAATTCGCGCAACGGAGTTCCCGTACCCCAAAGCCGGACTTCTTCTTCGCTGATGCCGTATTTGGAAAGTATGTTCAGTATCTCTCCGTTGCTGTTGCTGCCATTGATACTTTCTACCGGACGCAGGTTCATGTCACGGCGTACGGCATCCCAGTCGCCTTGTTGCAGGCAGTGGGCCAGGTGTATCTTGCGAATCATGGCAGGAAGTACGTGGCTGCGTTCCAGGTCGAAGTTGTCGTTGGGACCGTAGAGGTTGGTGGGCATGACGGCAATGTAGTTCGTGCCGTATTGCAGGTTGAAACTCTCGCACATTTTCAATCCGGCAATTTTGGCAATGGCGTACGGTTCGTTGGTGTACTCCAGGGGTGAGGTGAGGAGTACGTCTTCTTTCATCGGCTGTTCGGCATCACGCGGATAGATACAGGTGCTGCCCAGAAAGAGCAGTTTCTTGACATTGTGGCGGAAACTTTCGCCTATGACATTCTGCTGTATCTGGAGATTCTTGTAAATGAAATCGGCACGGTAGATGCTGTTTGCCATGATACCGCCCACGAAAGCAGCGGCAAGGAATACGTATTCCGGCTGTTCCTCATCGAAGAAACGGCGGACGGCAACACCGTCCAGCAGGTCGAGTTCTTTGTGGGTTCTGCCCACGAGATTGGTATAGCCTTTCTCTTGCAGGTTTTTCCAGATAGCAGAGCCTACCAGTCCACGATGCCCTGCGATGTATATTTTTGCGTTCTTGTGTAACATTGTTATAAAATGAATTGGTTTCAGACAGAAGAACAAAAGAACATATTCGGTTTATACTCTTTTTTATTTTCTCATATATATGTTCTTTTGTTCTTCTGTCTGAAAAATTAAATTATCTGTTTCAGTCTTCTTTGCTTCTCAAATGCAGTTTCCGTACAAACTTCATGTCATGTTCCGCCATGATGTGTACCAACTCCTCAAAGCTTGTCTGCTGCGGATTCCAGCCCAGTAACGTTTTGGCTTTGGTAGGGTCTCCCAGCAACTGTTCCACTTCGGAAGGACGGAAATATTTGGGATCCACCTCTACCAGTACCTTACCGGTTTGGCTGTCAATACCCTTCTCGTTCACGCCTTCGCCTTCCCAACGCAGTTCTATGCCGGTTTCCTTAAAGGCAAGTGTGGCAAATTCGCGTACGGTGTGCATCTCTCCGGTAGCAATCACGAAGTCTTCCGGCGTATCGTGTTGCAGGATAAGCCACATACATTCCACATAGTCTTTGGCATATCCCCAGTCGCGGCGTGCATCCAGATTGCCCAAATACAGTTTGTCCTGGAATCCTTGTGCAATGCGGGCGGCAGCCAGCGTAATCTTGCGGGTAACGAAGGTTTCGCCGCGGCGCTCGCTTTCGTGGTTGAAGAGAATGCCGTTTACGGCGAACATTCCGTAACTTTCGCGGTAGTTCTTTGTAATCCAGAAACCGTATTGCTTGGCTACGCCGTAGGGACTGCGCGGGTAGAAAGGGGTAGTCTCCTTCTGCGGCACTTCCTGCACCTTGCCGAACAGTTCCGAGGTAGATGCCTGATATATCCTGGTTTTCTTTTCCAGACCGAGAATGCGTACAGCTTCGAGCATGCGCAGCGTACCTATAGCATCTGTTTCGGCGGTATATTCGGGTACATCGAACGAGACCTTTACGTGGCTCTGTGCAGCAAGGTTGTATATCTCGTCCGGTTGCACCTGCTGGATAATGCGTATCAGCGAGCTGCTGTCCGTCATATCTCCATAATGCAGGTTGATAGTTCGCTTCTGCTTCATGTCGCGCACCCACTCATCGAAATACAAGTGCTCGATGCGTCCGGTATTGAACGAAGATGAGCGGCGCAATATGCCGTGTACTTCATATCCTTTTTGCAACAGGAATTCTGCGAGGAACGAACCGTCTTGTCCGGTTATTCCGGAGATTAGAGCTTTTTTCATTGTTTCTGGTATTATACTTTTTTTGATTGTTGCATATTTCGTCCTGCAAAAATCGTAATTTATTGTGAGACAACAAAGCCAATGCGGTAAATGATTTTGAGATTATTTTTGCTTTATACCGAGAGTAGCGTCCGGATGATTGCTGGAAAGCGGATATGACATCGTTTTTCTGTGTCAATCCTTTATGAAAAAAATGAATTAATTTCAAATTTGATACGAACAAACAGACGTTATTTTTTGTTTTAATAACAAAGATAAATTATACAAGTATATGGAGAATTTAAATAAAACAGACATTGGACTGATAGGGCTGGCCGTGATGGGCGAGAATCTTGCATTGAATATGGCGGACAAGGGCTGGCGGGTTTCGGTTTATAACCGTACGGTTCCGGGGATTGAAGAAGGTGTGGTAGAACGTTTTATAAACGGACGTGCACAGGGTAAAAGTATTGAAGGATATACGGATATAGCTCGTTTTGTGGAGTCTGTAGCCGTTCCGCGCAAGATAATGATGATGGTTCGTGCCGGTAGTGCGGTAGACGAACTGATGGAGCAGCTTTTCCCGTTGCTTTCTCCGGGAGATATATTGATAGACGGAGGCAATTCCAATTATGAAGATACCAATCGCCGTGTGGCATTGGCCGAAGCGAGAGGCTTCCGTTTTGTGGGAGCAGGTGTTTCCGGCGGTGAAGAGGGTGCATTGAATGGAGCTTCTATCATGCCGGGCGGTTCGGTAAGCGCCTGGGAAGAAGTGAAGCCTGTTTTGCAGAGTATTGCTGCCAAAGCATCCGACGGCACGCCTTGCTGTCAGTGGGTGGGACCAGCCGGTTCGGGACATTTTGTCAAGATGATTCATAATGGCATCGAATATGGCGATATGCAGCTTATTTCCGAAGCCTATTGGGTGATGAAGAACCTGCTGAAGCTGGATAACGGAGAAATGTCCTCGGTCTTTTCGCAATGGAATGAGGGCAAATTGCGTAGCTATCTTATTGAAATTACTGCTAATATCTTGCAGCATAAAGATAAGTCGGGCGGTTATCTGATAGATAAAATACTGGATACAGCCGGACAAAAAGGTACAGGCAAATGGTCGGTAATCAATGCTATGGAGCTTGGTATGCCGTTGGGGCTGATTGCTACGGCTGTTTTTGAACGCAGCTTGTCGGCTCAGAAAGAACTGCGGAAGTCGGCTGCCGGGCATTTTACCTGCCGGCGCACGGAGGTGGTATACAACAAATCCGAAATGGTAGGAGATATTTATTCGGCGCTTTATGCATCCAAACTGGTGTCTTATGCTCAAGGCTTTGCTGTATTGCAACGTGCTTCGGACTCTTTCGGATGGAACCTCGACCTGGCTTCCATTGCCCGTATGTGGCGTGGCGGTTGCATAATCCGCAGTATCTTCCTCAATGATATTGCAGCATCTTTCGAGGGGAATGAGAAACCGCAGCATCTTCTTCTTACTCCTTATTTCAGCAATGAGATGAAACAACTGCTCTCCGGTTGGAAACATCTGGTGGCACAGGCTATGAAAGAGGAACTTCCGGTTCCTGCATTTTCATCGGCATTGAATTATTTTTATTCACTCGTCTCCGCCAACTTACCGGCGAATATGATTCAGGCACAGCGCGATTATTTCGGAGCGCACACCTTTGAGCGTGTGGACGGACTGCGTGGGCAGTTCTTCCATGAAAACTGGACAGGACACGGCGGAGAAACGAAGTCGGGAACCTATAACGTGTAGTCTTTCTTTAGTGTGAAGATTACTGAAATTCCCCTACAAACATAAAGCTATGAGTAAATTTGTGATGATAATTTTCGGCGCTTCCGGTGACCTGACGAAGCGCAAGTTAATACCGGCATTATATAATCTGTACAAGGATAACCGCCTGCCGGAAGGTTTTGCTGTTTTAGGCATCGGACGTACCGGATACCGGGATGATACCTACCGTGCTTATATACGGACGGAAATGGAACGTTTTGTGGCTTCGGAAGAACATGCCGGCGGACGTATGACTGATTTTTGCAATCATCTATACTATCTTTCGCTTAATCCGGCCGAGGCTGCCGATTATGGAAATCTGGATGCCCGTCTCCGGGAACTGACGGGTGAGCAGGAGCCGGATGGCATGTTGTACTATCTGGCAACGCCGCCGTCGCTGTATGGTGTGATTCCTCTTCATCTTAAGACTGCCCGCCTGAACCGTCCTCATACGCGTATCATCGTCGAGAAGCCTTTCGGTTATGATTTGGAATCTGCCCGTGAACTGAACCGTATCTATGCTTCCGTATTCGAGGAGCATCAGATTTATCGTATAGACCATTTTCTGGGTAAAGAGACTGCGCAGAACATTCTGGCTTTTCGTTTTGCCAATGGCATCTTCGAGCCGCTTTGGAACCGTAATTACATTGACTATGTAGAGATTACCGCAGTAGAGAATTTGGGTATCGAACAGCGTGGAGGGTTTTATGAAGGAACCGGAGCATTGCGTGATATGGTACAGAATCACCTCATTCAGTTGGTAGCGCTTACCGCGATGGAACCGCCGGCAGTTTTCAATGCCGATAATTTCCGCAACGAGGTGGTAAAAGTATATGAATCCCTCTCTCCCTTGACAGAAGAAGACCTGAACGAGCACATTGTCCGTGGGCAATATACCGCGTCTGCGACCAAGCCCGGTTATCGTGAAGAGAAGAACGTAGCTTCCGACTCCCGTACCGAAACTTATATTGCCATGAAAATAGGCATTGACAACTGGCGGTGGAGCGGCGTTCCTTTCTATATACGTACCGGAAAACAGATGCCGACCAAGGTGACCGAAATCGTGGTGCACTTTCGCGAGAAACCTCATCAGATGTTCCGTTGTGAAGGCGGCCACTGCCCGCGTGCCAACAAACTGATTCTGCGTTTGCAGCCCAATGAGGGTATTGTGCTGAAGTTTGGAATGAAAGTTCCGGGACCGGGGTTTGATGTGAAACAGGTGATGATGGACTTCAGTTATTCCGATTTGGGCGGTCTGCCCGCCGGAGACGCGTATGCCCGCCTGATTGAAGACTGTATACAGGGAGACCAGACACTCTTTACCCGTAGCGATGCTGTGGATGCGTCATGGCGTTTTTTCAATCCTGTGCTGAAGTATTGGCAGGAACATCCGGATGCACCGCTTTACGGTTATCCCGTGGGAACGTGGGGACCTTTGGAAAGTGAAGCTATGATGCGCGAGCATGGGGCCGAATGGACTAACCCGTGTAAGAATTTGACGAATACTGATGAATATTGTGAATTATGAAAAGTTATGTATATCCTGCTGCAACCTCGACTGCACGTGCTCTTATCCGGTATATAATCAACATGATGAACCGGGAGCCGGAGCGGATTTTTTACCTTGCTTTCAGCGGAGGAACGACTCCTTCCCTTATGTTCGACATTTGGGCGCATGAGTTCAGAGAAGAGACTCCTTGGATGCGGATGCGGATTTTCTGGGTGGACGAACGTTGTGTATCCGTCAGCGACTCGGACAGCAATTACGGTACTATGCTGCGTTTGCTGCTGCAAGAGGTAGGCATACCCGATGAATATGTATACCCCATTCATGGTGATTGCCGTAGTCCGGTGCAAGAGGCAAAACGTTATTCGGATTTGGTTTTCAGTACGGTTCCTTTGCGCCGGGGGTTCCCTACCTTTGACATAGTGCTGTTGGGAGCAGGCGATGACGGACATACTTCTTCCATTTTCCCCGGTCAGGAGTATCTGCTCTCTTCTTTTCATCCGTATGAAAAGAGCATAAATCCTTATAACGGACAGCCGCGTATTGCCATGACGGGATGTCTGCTGTTCAGTGCCAGAAAACTTATATTTTTGATAACGGGCAAGAACAAGACGGAAGTTGTTTATGACATTCTGAAATCGGGCGATACCGGTCCGGCTGCCTACGTGGCGCATCATGCCGCGGATGTGGACATCTTTACCGACATAGAAATTGACGGATAAGCGGTTACCCTTTTGAGGTTCCGCTTTCCAGTATGCTTACGATGGAGAAGAGTGTGAAACAGATACCGCCCAATCCTGCCAGTACACGTGCCGGTACAAAGTAGACTTCGTGTATGCTTGCCATTTCAAAAAGGAAAGCAGACAGGAACAGACAGAGCAGTGCGGTAAATACGGGTATCAAGGGAATTCGGTTTGCCAGTTTGAAAGTGTTGCGCCATATTGCTGCCAGGAGTATGACTTTGCTTGAAATACTGTAGCAAACCAATCCCAGGCCTATCATTATATACCCTATGGAAGATTCGGCAGGGTTCGGGTTTTTCAGTATCAGTAGCCCCCAAAGGATGCTGAGTGTTCCCATGGCAAGTACCATTACAGGCCACCATTTACGTTCTGCATGCGAGTAACTGTTACGTATTTGGCGTACGATAGTTGCCACCAATGCCACGAGGCTTGTACAGATGCAGGCTATTCCTGCCATGACATGTCCTGCTACATAATAGATAATAGGCGTTGTGCACATCGCTCTTTGCAAGCAGCTGGAATGTCCATATCCATGTGGCAAGTGCCAGCAATGCCGCAACAACTATAAGAAGCTTACCTTGTGTGCCGTTAAAAGCTTGTGGGGGCACATCGTTTTCCGTCGTTTGGGAATTGGCAGGTATAAGGGTGAATCGGGTGGAAGAAGTGGCGGTCGTTGCCACACAGGCAGTGATGAAAGCTACGCCGCAGATTACATGTCCGGCTACGAAATGACTGGCGGTGGCAGCTTCGCTGATATATTCCCAGCCGCAGATGAAAGTCAGTAGGGCAGCCAGATAGCCAAGCACGGGCAGAGCGTACAGGACAACCGTATTGTATGTGTGAATAATCTGCCGGATAATGGTAGCCGCTGTTGCAAACAAGGCAATGCAAATCATTCCTAATGACATTACTACCGGACCGGCAACGTTTTTTGCCGGGTCCGTTCCCATATCAAGTACAAAAGCTCCGTAACCAAAACAAAACAGGGCCATCAGCAGAGGGATGGTGCGAAAGAGAACACTGATTCCGTAATTCATAATTATTTTCTATTAAAGTTTTCCCCTCTAACAGCAGTATTATGACTTTGTTTCTCATTTTAAACTTTATTCATAGGATATAATACTTTGACAGTCCGATTTAGGGTGCAAGGCGGTTTATCTCCCATTTTTCGGAGTTTGGATACGATAGGCCGGAAACGGACTTTTCTTCGTGGAGAGTATATTGGAAACGGTCGTGCAGCCTGTTTTCCCGTCCCTGCCAGAATTCGAAGCGGGTGGGGGTGACGGCAAAACCGCCCCAGTTGTCGGGACGTGGTACGGTCTGTCCGGTCAGCCTGGCAGCTTCCTTTACAAAAGCGCGGATTATTTCCATCCGGCTGCTGATGACGTGACTTTGGGGGGATATTCTTGCGCCGATCCGGCTTTTGTAGGGTCGGGTGGAGAAGTAAGCGTCCGATTCTTGAGGAGTGCATTTCTCTGCTTTCCCTTCAATATGTACTTGTCTTTCCAGCTTATGCCAAACGAAAGAGAGGGAGATGTAGGGATTGTCTGTGAGTTGCCGTCCCTTACGGCTTTCGTAATTGGTGAAGAAAATGAGTTTACCGTTTTCCACGCCTTTCAGCAGTACGGTGCGGGTAGAGGGCCGTCCGTCCGGTGAGACGGTGGCTACAATCATGGCGGTAGGTTCGTTCTCGCCGCAATGCAGGGCGTCGTTGAGCCAGCGGGCGAATTGCTCGAAGGGATTCTCCGAGATAGTATTCCGGGTGAGCTTGCCTTTCTTATATTCTTTTCGTATGTCCGAGAATTGGGAATCCATATAATTACTGTTTATTATTATAACAATGAAAGAGCGAAAGGGTTGAAATACGGATACGTTGACCGCTAAAAATATCTTTTTTTCTTCTTTTTTTATAATTGTAATGATAATTCTTCTCAGTTTCGTTATGTGTTTCCGTTCTATAGGACGATTTCATGTAAATAATGTTTATATTTGTACTTCAATTACAAACATTGTTTATATGAGCGACAGACAACAATTCATTATAGATTGCACATCTCTTATTCCTGTTATAGGAACTTTGGTTTTAATAAAAATAGCTAACGAACAAATGGTTACCATGGTTGCTGCTTATGTACTTTGTGGCGAACTTTTGGGTGTGTTGATCAGTAGGATATTGAGGTTATATTATATTGATGTGGCTTTCGTCTGGTTGGGTGGAATTATGCTTTGGCTGTGGTATTGGTTCGGAGTACAGCCCAGCTATATGGGGTGATAGAGCGTCAGCTGCAAGTGTGGATAGGACGTCTTGTAATTCAAGTTATCAAATGGACAGACGATTAATCGGAAGAAGTTGATATTCACAAAATTAGTATTTAATAGGTCTATAATAAAAGCACTTCCAACGTTCGCTTACGGAGGAAGTGCTTTACACAAAAACTAAACTAGACTTAACTAAACTATTCTATTGGGGGAGTTTCACAACTCCTATCTGTTCGCGGCAAAGGTAAAAAAACATCTTTTAATATGCAATAGGATATTATTAGAAATAGCCCGATTTCAATAAAATATAAACCTATAAGGGTATTTTTAACTCCTTTTATTAAGAAAATCTTGGAATATTTGTTTATAACTGTCACTGACGGGGATATAGTTCTTGCCAAAGACAATACGTCCACGGTCGATGATACGTATTTTGTCTTTTTGGACGATATAGGAACGATGCACGCGTATGAAGCGTGAAGCAGGCAGAAGTTCTTCTATGGACTTCATGCTCATGAGCGAGAGAATGGGTTTGGGAGAGTTCTCCTCATAGATTTTGATATAATCTTTCAAGCCTTCGATGTAAAGAATATTTTTGAGCTCCACTTGTATCAGTTTGTAATCACTTTTTACGAAGATGCTTTCAATTTCCTCTTGGGGCTGTTGCAGCAGTTCGAACCACTTCACTGCTTTATTGGCGGCTTGCAGAAAGTCTGCATACGAGATGGGTTTCAGCAGATAATCGAGGGCGTTGACCCTATACCCGTCTATGGCATATTGGTCGAAGGCGGTGGTGAAAACGATACGGGTATGTGTATCTACCATTCTGGAGAATTCCAGGCCGTTGAGTTCGGGCATTTGGATATCGAGAAAAAGAAGGTCGATACGTTTGTCCGGCAAGTCGCTCATCGCTTGCACTGCACTGGAGTATTTGCCGGCAAGCTCCAGAAACGGGGTTTTGTTGACGTAGCTCTCCAAAAGGTTCAGGGCCAGCGGTTCGTCATCTACGATTGCGCACTTCAGATTCATGTTGTCAGTAATTGATTGTTAAAACCGATTTATATTCTTTTCCGTCCTCACTTATGCCGTGCTTCCATGCGTACCGGCCGGGATAGGTCAGTTCCAGACGCTTGCCTACTTGTTCCAGTCCGATGCCGCTGCCGCTTTTGTCGGCTTCGCTCTTGGGGTGGTAGCTGTTGGTTATTTCGCAACGTACTTCATGCACGTTCTCGCTGAAATATATACGGATATGGCTGGGCTCGGTGGGAGAGATGCCATGTTTGAAAGCATTCTCTATGAGGAAGATGAATATCAGCGGGGCAATCTCCGTAGGGCTGTCGGGACGAATATCGAAACGCGTTTCAACAGTGACGTTGGACGAGAGACGGATGCGCATCAAGGCGATGTAGTTCTTGATGAAATCCATTTCCTTGCCTAAAGTTACGAAGTTCTGCTGATTGTCGTAAAGGACATGGCGCAATAAACGGCTCAGTTCCTGTACGGCTGTTTGTGCCTTATCCGTATCAAAGGCAATGAGTGCGTAGATATTGTTCAGCGTGTTGAGCAGGAAATGCGGGTTGAGCTGGTTGCGGAGATTCTTTAATTCGGCTTCCGTGCGACTTTTTTCGGCTTCGCGGCGGGCGGCTTCCACCTGCACCCAACGTCCGCTGAGGCGAATGGCCGCACTCAACCCTACGGTAAGTATCATGGAAAAGAAATCGCGCATGATGAATATCCACTTCGGCGGACCGATGTGCCTTTGGCTTCCACCATCGGCTTTTGCGTAGGTGTGGAATGCGTACTCCTGCCAAAAGTGTACACCGGCTGTAACGCAAGCTATCAGCAGTATGTTCAGCAGGAGATACTGCCGTATGCGCCCCTCGAACAGATAACGGGGAATGAGGAAGCAGTAATTGCAGTAGAATACGATAAGAAAAGACAGCGGAACAATGCTGCCATGGCGCAGGTAGTCTATCCATGTAATGGTGAAACCGCTGCGTGTCATCATCACGAAAGGAAAAGCAAATACAATTCCCCAGCCGATGATATGAATCAGGGCTTCAATGATGCGCGACCGTGAGTAGAGAATTTGTTTCATACAAATGCAAAGATAGTTTTTTTTAGCGATAAGCGATTATCACTCGTATCGTATTGCTTCTATCGGGTCTAAGTCTGCTGCTTTTTTTGCAGGATACCATCCGAAGAACACTCCTGTCACCGTGCAGACGGCAAAGCTAAGGAATACGCTCCATGTCTGTATATAGATAGGCCAATGGGCTACACTCTTCACAATCCAGCTTGCGCCGCAACCGATGATGACGCCGATGAGGCCGCCGGTAATGCTGATGAGGATGGCCTCGATGAGGAATTGCGACAGGATGTCCACTCCTCTGGCGCCCACGCTCATGCGCAGACCGATTTCACGGGTGCGCTCCGTTACGGATACATACATGATGTTCATGATGCCGATGCCGCCTACTACCAGCGATATGCCGGCGATGCAGGCGAGGAGAGTGGTCATCAGGTCGGTGGTGGTGTTCAGCATCGAGTTGAGCTCCTGCTGGCTGCGTATGGTGAAATCATCGTCGTCGCTGTCTTTCAGTTTATGGTTCCGGCGCAGAATTCCGGTGATTTCTTCGGTGGCGTTGTCCGTCATGTCCTCGGTGAGTGCGGATGCGAAGATACCTTGCAGATAGGTCTGTGCAAGCAGACGTTTCATTACGGTGGTGTAGGGGGCAAGTACAACGTCGTCCTGGTCCATACCCATACTGTTGTATCCTTTGGCTTTCAGTATGCCCGTCACACGGAAAGGCACTTGGTTGAAGCGGATAATGCGTCCTACGGGGTCTTCTCCGTTGGGGAAAAGATTATCCTGTATCGTCTTGCCGATGACACATACTTTGGCGGAAGTCTGTATGTCGGTTTCTGTAAACATCGTGCCGTTCTCCACCGTAAGCTGGCGGATTTCAAGGTAGTCCGTGCCTACGCCGCTTACGGACGAGGGGTAGTTGTTATTGCCTGCAATGAGCTGTCCCGATGAGGATACGTTGGGGCTGACGGCAGCCAGGAAGTTCGTCTCGTTGCGCAATGCCTCGTAGTCGGTGAGCTTCAGCGTCTGCATGGCGCTGGGGTCTTGGCGGACGCCGCCGCGCATATCCGCTCCCGGATGAATCATTATCATATTCGAGCCCATTTCGGAGATTTGCGCCTGAATGCTCTTTTTTGAACCTTGTCCGATGGCGAGCATCGTGATGACAGACGCCACGCCGATGATGATGCCCAACATCGTGAGGAAGGCACGCAGTTTATTGTTGGCAAGTGCCCGGAAGGCTATTTTGAAAAGGTTGGTTCCATTCATTGATTTGTTGTTTTATGATATTGTTTTTCTTTTTTCATCCTGCGATAAAGTAATTTACGTACTGCGTCAGTCATCCTCCTGCTTGGGCAGTGCTGCCAGTGTTTTGGCGGCATTCAGAATGTTTCGGTTGGGCTTGTCGTCCTTCACCTGGCCGTCGTGCAATACGATGTTGCGGCTGCTGTATTGGGCTATTTCCGGATTGTGCGTTACGAAAATGATGGTGCGTCCTTCGGCATGCAGCTTCTGGAAGAGCACCAGAATTTCGAATGAGGTACGGGTATCCAGATTACCGGTGGCTTCGTCCGCCAGGATTACGGCAGGGTTGTTTACCAATGCACGGGCGATGGCTACGCGTTGCATCTGTCCGCCGGACATCTGGTTGGATTTGTGTTCCAGCCGGTCGCCCAGCCCTACGGCTTTCAGCGCTTCAATGGCGCGTTTCCGGCGTTCGGCTGCCGATACGGACGAGTTGTACATCAGCGGCAGTTCCACATTTTCCACGGCTGTGGTTTTTGCCAGCAGGTTATAGTTCTGGAACACGAAGCCGATTTTACGGTTGCGGAGTACGGCACGCTGGGACTTGCTCATGGTGCGTACGGAGATGCCGTCCAGCAGATACTCTCCTACGGTGGGCGTATCCAGGCAGCCGAGTATGTTCAACAGCGTTGATTTGCCCGAACCGGACGTACCCATGATGGTGACGAACTCTCCCTCGCCGATAGAGAATGATACGCCGCGCAGCGCATGCACCGTTTCGTCTCCCACCTGGAAGTTCCGCTTTATGTTTTGAAGTTCAATTACGGTTTTGCTCATGATTAATGATGTATGGTTTACTCTGTACTGTACTTTTATACTCAGTCTCTGTACGCTGTTTCATCGGCTGTTGTTTTTCTTCTTGCTTCCCGGCGGGCCCGGCATGAACGGGCTTTTCTCACCGCTTGGTTCCTGCGGCATATCCGCCGTTGGGCCTTCGCCCGGCATGCGCCCTATGGTGGCTTCGGTCACTACTGTCGCACCTTCATC
>OGOR01000739.1_pt1 | contig 23729 bp, 16 predicted proteins | sample 1552771 | NCBI WGS metagenome assembly OGOR01 (sample SAMEA2580124, study PRJEB22360) | human gut metagenome | biome: human gut; feature: human-associated habitat; material: faeces | place: Denmark | collected 2008/2010
CGTCCACAACTGGTGTAGCCGCGGGTCGCTGAAAGCCTTTCAAAAGGGACTGAAGTTCTGTATCCCGAAAATCTTTCTTGTGGATTTCTTCTGCTCCCTGACCTTTCGCTCCATTACCCGTAAAAGCCTCTGGCATATCCAGACGCTGAATGAGTTCAGCAGGAAGATGAAGCGGAAGTGATCTTTATCTGGGGGTTATTTGCAAAGTTCGCTGTAAAAAGTGTAGCCGGGCAACGAAAGTTCGTTGTATTTTTTGTAGAGGCAATGTGAAAGCCTGCGCAGATGCACGGAATCCCCGTTTAGGCTAAAATGTAGGTGCATCGTATTTTGACCTAAAGCCCATAACTCGTTACAATATCGTACTGACCCTGCGTTTTGGAAATTCGCACACTCGCACCTGTCTTTCGGTTTTGTTAGACTGTAATCAAAGGGCAGGTGCGCTTTGTGTTGTTGAGGCATCGCTGGTGTACTTGCCGGAAGAATTGCAAATGGGAGGATCACATATGAAATCGCTATTTGAGCAGCTGGGCGGCACTTACACAAGGCAGGGCGACTACTGCCTGCCGGATGTTTGCTTACCGCCCGAAGAAGAACGCCCCATCGGCGTTTACGGGCAGCGGCGGCGAGTTTATCTGAAGAAGCATCACCGGATACTGTATTATAACCTGCTGACCGCCGGGACGCTGGGCGGGCACCTCGCAGACATTGAGGAGCAGGCGCAGGAACTCTTTCTTCGGCTGGTAAAACAATACGCAGACACCGAGGGCGTGACGGAGGAGGTAAAGGCCAATGACCCGCAGGCGTGGGTGCGAAAAATGAACGGCATCCGACATCGGGCAAACGAGGCCGTGATGCAGGAAATTGTATACGGGTAACGAGCAAGCGGGGGTCGATGACCTCCGCTTGTTTTGTGTGCAGAAAAGAACAATGCCGTTTTGAAACGGTATTGTTCCGAACTTTGTTGACATTGTTCTTTTATTCGGGTATAATGTACTTGTGATTTTATGCGTGGAGGTATCCCCTATGGCTGAAATGATCTCGGTAAGAGAGGCAGCAGTGCGCTGGAATATAACGGAGCGGAGAGTTGCGACGCTCTGCAAGAACGGGAGAATCGCCGGTGCGGAAAAGCAGGGCAATCGTTGGCTGATCCCCGCTGATACGCAGAAGCCGGCGGATCAGCGGCTCAAGACGGGCGCTTTCCGCAAGACGGAGCGCGCACCGAAGCTGCCCCTGCCCATCGGCGTGTCCAACTACTGCCTTGCGTCGTCGGAATATTACTATATCGACAAGACGATGATGATCAAGGATTTCATCGACGAGCGCCCGATGGTGACGCTGTTCACCCGTCCTCGCCGCTTCGGCAAGACGCTGAATATGGATATGCTGCGCACCTACTTTGAAAAGAGCGACAAGGATACCTCCGTTTACTTTCGGGATAAGAAGATCTGGGCTTGTGGCCAAAAATACCGGGATTATCAGGGCAAGTACCCTGTGATCTTTCTGACCTTCAAGGATGTGAAGTTCGACACTTGGGAGGAGACCTTTGCGGCCATTCGGGATATTTTCGCAAAGGAGACCCGGCGGCACAAGGAGCTGCTGGCCAGCGATAAGTGCGACGAGTACAGCAAAAAGACCTATGCAAAGCTGGCAGACGGCAAGGTCAGCGAGGTAGAGCTGGCTTCTGCACTGCTGGACCTGTCCGCTATGCTGCACAAGCACTATGCCGTTGCGCCCATTATCATCATCGACGAGTACGACACCCCCATCCAGCAGGGCTATCAGAAGGACTATTACGACAAGGTTATCCGGTTTATGCGGAACCTGTTTTCCGGCGGGTTCAAGGATAATCAGCACCTGTCCTTCGGCTTCCTCACCGGCATTCTGCGGGTGGCCAAGGAGAGTATCTTCAGCGGGATGAATAACCTGTCCATCAACTCCGTGCTGGACAACAAATACAGCGCCTACTTCGGCTTCACTGCCGACGAGGTGATGGAGATGGCGGAATACTACAGTGCTGCCGATAAGTACGACGAAATTTGCCAGTGGTACGACGGCTACCGCTTCGGCAAGACGGAAATTTTCAACCCGTGGTCGGTGGTCAACTACTTCAGCAACGAGTGCGAGCCGAGGCCCTTCTGGGTCTCCACCGGCAGCAACGATATTATCGGGGAAGTGCTTGCCCAGGCAGACGAGGAGATTTATAACCGTCTGACCTCCCTGGTCAACGGCGAGACCTTCACCACCTTCATCGACACCGGCGTGATCTATCCGCAGATCAAAAGCAATCCCTCCACCATTTACAGCTTCCTGCTGGTGACCGGCTATCTGAAGGCGCTGAAAACCACGCCCTCCTTCAGCGGCGATTTTATGTGCGAGGTCTCCCTGCCCAACCGGGAGATTTCTCTGGTGTATAACAAGGAGATTTTGCAGCGGCTGGAGAATCTGATCCCGCCGTCCACGGCGATTTCCGTTCAGGAGGCCATCTTCTCCGGCGATAACGCACGGTTGAAAGCGCAGATTCAGACGCTGCTGACCCAGTCGGTCAGCTCCTTCGATACTGCCGGGGAGAACTTCTATCACGGCTTTATGCTGGGCCTGTGCGCCCTGCTGGGCGGCGCTTTCGTGACCTCCAACCGGGAATCCGGCGACGGACGCTATGACATTCAGTTGAAGCCCACGCAAAAGGGTCTTCCGGGCATCCTGATTGAGCTGAAAGCGGAGAAGAATTGCAGCGACGAGCAGCTGAAAAAGCTGTCCGAGACGGCCTTGCAGCAGATCAACGATAAGAAATACGAAACCGAGCTGACGACCTCCGGGGTCAGGACGATTTATAAATACGGCGTGGCCTTCAGCGGTAAAAAGGTCGAAGTGGCGGTTGGATGAGAATTGAAGACAGGGGCACACCTTTGTTTGTGTGTCCCTGCCTTTTTTATAACGAATTCATGATGTTCAGCAAACTCTGGTAGCTGTCTACATCGTGGTATACGACATTACTTGTGGACATCTCGTTGAACAGCTTCTTGGCGCAAGAGATTTTCGCCTGCTCAATAGGACGCAGCTCAAGACTTTCCATTGTGCCTTTCGTTTCGGCTATAAAGAAAATGTGCTTAACCGTACCTTCGTAGAAAGCGATTGCCCAGTCCGGCGAATAGTTGCCCACCGGCGTAGGAATTTGGAAGGTTCTCGGCAGCTTGGCATAGACACACACCTCGTCTGCTGCGTCCAAATCCTCAGCAAACTTTCTTTCAATGCTCTTGTCGGCAGAGCCGTCCGTGAACACATAGTCCTGAATGGCTTTCTTTGCGAGGAACGCCTTATCAAAGCTCTGCGTTGCCTTTTCAGCCGTAAAGATAGAGCTGTCATATTCGCCCTCAATGGTGTCGTAAGAGATGTGCTCTACGATCATTGTGGCTTTCTGCTCATTGATAAGCCGGATGACCTTCGTGATGAACTCCTCCGGGTTGTTCTTGAACATATAGAGCTTATCCACACGGATGCCTTGCAGGATGGCAGAAACCGTGCGCCGTGTCAGAACAGTACCCTCTGCGATTTTTCCGATGAGATCATACTTGATCTGACTGGTTTCGGCGTGTTTGAGCGTCTGTGTCCGGGTCTTTTCGCCGGTGAAGGATGCCCCACGCTCGATCTCATACTCGTTCATCTCCGTTTTCTGCCGCCCGATGGTGGTCGTGTATTGCAGCTCGGAAACAAAGAGCTTTTCGTCAATATGGGCAATGGCGTTGCGGATCAGCTCGGCGCTGTCAAAATCGACGGTGTAGGCGTACTTGTGGTTGATCTCACGCCACAACGCCTGAAACTCTTTCTTGGCAAAGTTCTCATTAAGCGGGTTATCCTTAACCTTGGTTTCGTGACCGTCGGAGAACATATCCTTGAGAACGCTATCGTCATAGACCGCCTGAATGAGCATATGGATGCCGTCTGTCATCGGCTTGAGTTCCTCCGGCAGCTCCGCAACGGTTCCGTTCTTAACATCCTGACGGTACTTGTCCGTCACCTTGCGCTTCATATCCACATAGCCGTTCTGAATGAGGTAGAACTCGATGGCATTGGCTTTCTCATCGTCGATAAGCGTCGGTACATCGTCCACCTTGACATACTTGCCCTTGAAGTATTCGCTTGTAGCAACCGTGGGTCTGTCATAAAGCACGGTCTTAATATCCGACTGCAAGTCCGTCACAAAGGTCTTATAGCTTTCACTGGCGACTACCGTCAGCGTGTTGATCTCGTGAACGCTGTCGCCGCAGCTCTGCACATCCATCCGGTTGCCGTCCTGATTGACGCAAAGGCGCAGACCACGACCGACTTCCTGCCGCTTCGCCGTGTTGCTGTCGGAGTGCTTCAGAGTACAGATTTGGAACACATTCGGGTTATCCCATCCTTCACGCAGTGCGGAGTGGGAGAATATGAACCGTGTCGGCTCGTCAAAGGACAGCAGCCGTTCCTTGTTTTTCAAGATCAGGTCATAGGCTGAAACATCTTTTTCATCAAAACCCTCTTTATTAGCCTTGCTGTCCACGCTGCGCCCGGTTTTCTTATCGATGCTGAAATAGCCCTTATGCACCCGGCTTACATCGCTGCAAGTGGATTTGAGATATTTCTGATACGGCGTGTCAAACATCGTAATGTACTCGTTCAGAATAGCAAGATATTCCTGCTCAAACATCACGCCGTATTCTCCAAGCACCTCGTCACCGTTTTCATCATACTGGCGGTACTTTGCCACTTCGTCGATGAAGAACAGGGACAGGCACTTGATGCCCATACTAAAGAGCTTTTCCTCTTTTTCAAAGTGGGAGAGGATTGTCTCCCGAATCTGAATGCGGCGCATATCCTTTTCGGACACATCGCCCACCACATCGCCGGCTTTGATGACTTCGCCGTTGGTAAAGGTCACGGTGCCACGCAGCGGGTCAATTTCGGAGATGGTGTATCCCTTGTACTGCTCCATTTCCTGCGAAACAAAGTAGAGGTCGTCCCCAACGCCGAGAATACGGGTTTCCCGGTTGATGGACTTGTTGTAGCCGATCTCCAGCTCAATTTTTGCCATCGGCGGCTTCTTGCTGGAAAGGACGATCTGTTCAAGGTAGAGGTAGCTGTCCGTGCCACGGAAGTTCTTGACCTCAAAGCCCTTGACCTCGATTTTCTTGACCAACCGCTTGTTGAAGGCGTCCAGCGCATCCAGCACATAGACGAGGTTGTGATGCTTGGCGTGGGTAGCTGAGTAGTTGAGTGAGAACAGCGGATTGAAATTTTTCAGCGCCTTCTGCGTCACATCACCGCCCATTTTCTGTGGCTCGTCCAAAATGATGATTGGGCGGTTTGCCTTAATCACATCAATCGGTCGGCGGGAACCGAACTCATCCCGTTTGGAGTAGATGATGCGGGCTTCCTTGCTCTTGCCGTCCTCTTTCAGCGAGGAGGCAAACGCCTGCGTGTTGATGATCATCACATTGATGCCGGAGCTGCTCGAAAAGTTATCCAACTGGTTCAGGTTGGAGCTGTTGTAGATGAAGAAGCGAGCCTTCTTGCCGTAGTGCTCCATAAAGTGGTCTGCGGTGATTTCGAAGGACTTCTTTACGCCCTCACGGATCGCAATAGAGGGAACGACCACAATAAACTTGCTCCAGCCGTACTTCTTGTTCAGCTCGAACATCGTCTTGATATAGACATAGGTTTTGCCCGTGCCGGTTTCCATTTCAATATCAAGGCTGCAACGCCCCAAATCTTTGACAAGGGAAGCAGAGAGCTTAATATTGTTCTGACTCTGCAAGGCCTGAATGTTGTGCAGAAGCTGCTCATCAGAAAGCTCTACCGCTTCATTTTTATAACCGGTATCGTTCAGCGGATCGATGACATCAAGCTCCTCATCGGACATACCGAGGGTCATCTGATACGGCTCCGCTTTGACCTTACCCCGGTCACGGATATAGCTGATCTTATCGTGAAAGCCCTGCCCCTGAAAGACACGCACAACGGCATCCACCGCATCGGTTTGGTATTGTTGTATTTTGAAATTAAACTTCAAAGCAATTCATAATTCATAATGCAGAATGCAGAATGAATTATTTCCCCTCCTTTCGGCTTGATTTTATGATTGAGGTTAAGATCTTTATCAGCTCACGGCAATCTGCAATAATGCTGTCGAACTGGGCTTCCGTTATATAGCCGGTCTCGTGCAGTAATTCCAGCCAGTATTCAGATTCACTTGCTTCCTTCAGAGAGATATTCATCTTATGGGTAAAATCGTCTTTGCTTTGGCCCCTGATGGCTTCTTTTACATTCGCCCCTATGCTTGTCCCACTCCGTAATAATTGCTTTGACAGAACAAACTCTTTCTTCTCTCCGCATAAATACTGATATAATCTGACCGTTCTGACAGCAAACGCCTTGCTTTTATCGACAATAATATTATCTGTTTTCATAGCATCCCCAATTATGCATTGTGAATTATGCATTATGAATTGTTACAGCACCTTCCTTACGGTGTCGGGGCTGTAGGTTGCGAAGATCTGATCAAAGTTGGTTGCCACGCTGTCGCTTGCCATAGAGCTGTCACGCATCACGAAGTAATAGGGCTTCTGCTTGGCAATGGCTGTGATGATTTCCTCGGTTACATCGCTGTCAAAGCAGGCGATCAGATAGTTGTCCTCCACATTGAACACCTTCTTGCCGGCAATGGTGGTTTCCTCGATTTTGCCGGAGAGCAGCACGCCCAAATCCAGCATCACTTGGAACAGCAGATCCTCCGGCGTTCTGTCCTCTTTGATGTTATCTTCAAGGCTGGAGAACAGGCTGGCTTCATACTCCGCAGGATTGTAATAGACCTCTTTCATATTGGAGGTATCGCACTTCAAAACACGGAAGCCGGTGTCAAGGTCCTGCGTAGTCAAAGGGCTATCCTCTTTGATTTTCTTACCTGCACGGCGGATGCGTTCCTTGCCAATTTCGCAGATGGTTTTGTAGCCTGCTTTATATGCTGTGCCCTTTCCGTCACAGACTTCAGGCAGTTGTACCATAACATATTTTATATGGCTTCCTTTGTCAGCGTTCATCTGCATAATTGCATGAGCAGTAGTTGCTGAGCCAGAAAAGAAATCCAATACAAGAGAATCATCTTTGAGGTTTGCTAATGTCAGAAGGCGGGTTAAGAGTCTTACAGGTTTGGGACCGTCAAATACACCGGCATTGAGAAGCTTTGTTACTTCTTTTGCACCTTCCTGACTATGCCCGACATCTTTGTAGAACATAATGGAAGTGGGAGCCATTCCATCATACTTCAGTTCTGTAAGAAATCTCTTCATACAGGGGACGCTGTTACCATCTGCTCCAAAATATATTCTATTATCTTGGAGTCTCTCCAAAAATGCATTTTTGGAGAGCCTCCAGCAGCGACCTGCTGGAGGCTCTATTACACGCCCGGAGGGCGTTGTAATAGGATAATCACAAGCTGCATTATATGTTTTTACCGATAAGTCACTCGGTTTCCAAACTCCTCTTGGATCGTTATCGGGGTTCTGATAGCGTGCATTAGCTTCTTCTGTACGCGGCAGACGACCGATAACAAAGCCGTCGAGATTTCTGGCATACATCAGCACATAATCGTGACTATTAGAAATAAAACGGGCATCGTTTTTTGGTGCGTATGCTCTTTCCCATACCAACTGCGCTACGAAATTTTGCCCGCCAAACACTTCATCGCAACATTTTTTGAGGTTTTCCTGCTCATTGTCATCAATACTGATAAATATTACACCGTCATCAGTCAGCAAATCCTTTGCCAGTTTCAAACGAGGATAAATCATATTAAGCCAGTCCGTATGAAAACGGCCATTGCTCTCGGTGTTCTGCGCCATGCGATTGCCGTCCTCATCGTACTGCCCACTGTTAGCAAGGTACTCATCCGTACTCTGAGCAAAGTCATCCTCGTAAACAAAGTCGCTTCCGGTGTTGTACGGAGGATCAATGTAGATCATCTTGATTTTGCCGAGATATGTTTCCTGCAAGAGCTTCAGCACTTCCAGATTATCACCCTCGATATAGAGGTTTTCGGTGGTGTCAAAGTTTACACTACCGCTGCTGCAATAAGGTTTTCCCTCACTATCTGCCCCAGTGGGAACTGTTTCATCTTCACGAACAGGGCGCAGCGTCTTATTGATTGGGGCATTGGCAAGAAGGACGGACTTCTTCTTGTCCGGCCAAGTGAACTGATAGCGTTCCTCATTTCCGTCCACCACGGTGCAGGCAATCTCCTGCATCAGCACATCCTTGTCGATTGCCCGGACGACCTCGCCGTTTTCGTTGATCGTTTCCGTCACGGCGTTGGGAAACATCGCCGCCAGCTTTCTGAAATTTTCATCCGCCTTGTTCGCTGTCTGCATTCTCAGTTTATCCATTTGAGTGTTCCTTTCACTATTAGTTATACAGAGTTAGGTATCTTCTTCATATAGGCGAACGATCTCATCTACAGCCGCTTCTGAGTATAGTGTTACTTTAGAAGAGCCCATACTCTTTGGATTTAAGCGACGCTCAAAAGCATATTGGGGGTTGCTTTTTAGCGCTTTTATTTTATCATTAAATATTCTGTTTCGCTTAAAACCGGGAATACGTTTTTTGCATTCAGCACTAACATCAGCGTATTGAAGGGGATACTGCTTCATAAGTTCATCATCGCTGATGCTAACTTTTTGTGCATCCGGATTATTGCTAATCTGCACTTTGCTAACTTTTGCAAACTTAGCATCTGCGTCTTCTGCTTTGGATGTAATCGCAACCAATAAGTCGTGATTGTTTAGCTTTTTCACATTTTCAAGATAAATATCAAATCCAACAACGATTGTATCCTCTACACCTTGCTCGCTCAAGTCCGTAATGATGTGAACCATCGATTCGATAAATGACCTTGATTCCGACGATGATATATATTGTGTAGCTTTCTTTGATAGAAAATCCTCCGGTTTAAACGGTAACTTAAACCCCAATGGAAGAATAAACAGACCATCTTCGGCTAGAATATCCTTGTGAAAGTGCTTTTTAACAAATTCAACATAATTCAATGCGGCCTTTGCAGTTAACATAAAAACATATGGTTCAAGCTGTTCATTGTAGTAGTGAACGATATTGTTTCTGTATGTTTCCATCAGCAAGAGGTTTTGCTTAATTGCGGCAAATGCCTTTGGTGATGTTTTGTTGATGTGTTCGTCTACATATCCAATGGCCTTATCGAGCGATATAGTATGTCCATCTTTCGTGTATATTGATTGCTTCTTTATGTACTTTTTTACATATGCTTTGAGAATCAGTTCCCACGCATTCATCATTAATAGTGTCGTAGTCTCGTATCGATACGAAATATTGGGCTTGTTATGAATTTCTACCGCACCAAAGTATGCTGCTATAGAGTTCTTAATAAGGTTAGATTGTACCATCTTGCGCTTACTCACTACAGTCTCCCTCCATTTCTGTTATAAGACTTTTTATTCTCTGCACCAGCTCAAACTTCTTTTTCGGCTGTTTTTCAGCCCGTGCCTGCTTTTCCAGCTTGGCGATCTCTTTCTCAATTTTCTGTCGGCGCTCATCGGCTGCTATCTGCTCATCAAGGGTGTTGCCGTTGGCGATGCTCACGCCGCCGATGTCCACCACGATATTTTCCCATACTTTGTCGAGGTTCAAGCCCCGCAGCTCAATGGTGCAGCTTTCGGTGGGCTTCCAATCCGTCTGCATCAACTTGGTGTGATAGATCGCCAGCTTGCTTAGTCCCTCAAATTCGAGTATAAACAGGATGTTCTGCGGAATGAGCTTTGACAGCGTGGCAACGGTTCTTTCATCAAAGCCTTTCTTTTTCAGCGCCACAAGCAGGACAAAGAAACTCCTGACTTCTTCTCCGGCGGGAATGTTGATTTTTGCCGGTGTAATCTCGTTGACAATGGTGATCCTCGATATATCGGCGTCGATTTTCTCCTTTGCCGTGGTGTTCATTTGGAACTTCGCATAGACAGCCTTCTTTGGAAGCTGCTTGCTCATTTCGGTTGACTTCGGAAGTCCGAGCATTATATTTTTCACTCCGTTCAAATTAGTTAGGAATTAGGAGTTAGAAGTTAGGAGTTGTTCTTCATGGTTTTTGTGATGCTTGATAAGATTTTTTGAAGTTCGGTGCAATCGGTGTTTATTGAATCAAACTCCGTCTGATTCAAATATTGTGCTTTATACAACAGCTCCAGCCAGTATGCGGTTTCTGCGCATTCCTTAAATGCAATATACATTTTTGCAAGAAATTCCTTGCTGCTGTATGCACAGCTCGCTTCCGCTATGTTTGCCCCGATACTTGTTCCGCTCCGCAATAATTGCTTTGACAATATAAACTCTTTCTTTTCATCGCAAAGATACGTGTATAACGCAATAATTCTCAAGGCAAATCCCTTGCTTTTATCAAAAACAATGCTTTCCTTCATTTCTAACTCCTCATTCCTAATTTCTAATTACCAAGAAGCATATCAGTTCAAAGTCGTCCAGTCCTTTGATCTCATTTGCCAGGAAGCTGACCTGACCGCCGCCCAAGAAGCTGTCAATATCGCTCTCGTCCTTCACCTCAATGATGGAAGCGATGGCATCGCCCAGCAGCTTGGAAAGCTGCGACATATTTCTGCCGTCACGGGTTTCTTTGTTGAACGGTTTGTAGGCTTCGGGAATCGGTTCCGTCTTTCCTTTGCAGAGGAAACGCATTTTATCAAGCATCTGCTTCGGGGAAAGGTGGTCGCAGATGACCTCCCCATCATTGCCGATATACACCATATAGAAGGGGTGCAGCCGGTTCTGATTATCGATGTTCACGCTGTTGGAACGGTTCTTCAAAACATAAATCACACCGGCAGGCGTATCCTCACTTGCAGGAACAACCGAGTGCAAGCCGAAAGGCGTTTTGTCTATGTCGGGGTGATGCTTGATATAGTCGAGCAGGTCGAGCCGGAACTCGTTTAACCCCAAGTCCATAATGGAGATGCCCGTTGTCATATCCTCAATGTCTACGACCTCATCCTGCAAGCGCTTGAGCTGCGCCTTTCGGTACTCAAGGTCTGTCTTTTCCTCGTCACTGAGCAGATTATCATCGCCCGTAGCGGTCATATCCACGATTTTCATACGGGTTTCAACTTTTGCTTTCAGATTGATGTAATCATCAAGGGTCACATCAGGCCAGAAGTTCACAAGTTGAATGACCTTGTTGCGGCTTCCGATACGGTCAATACGCCCGAAGCGCTGAATGATGCGGACGGGGTTCCAGTGAATGTCGTAGTTGATGAGGTAGTCGCAGTCCTGCAAGTTCTGACCTTCGGAAATACAGTCGGTGGCGATCAGCACATCAATTTCCGTCTTATCCCCCGGCATCAGCAGTTCCTTGTCCTTCGAGATAGGCGAGAAGCAGGTCAGCACCGTGTTCAGGTCGGCACGGAGCTTGGGGCAAGTCGTCCGCCCCTCAACAGTGCCGGATACCATTGCGGTGTTCAGACCATACTTATCCTTTACATAGCGGCTGACATTGTCGTAGAGATAACCGGCGGTATCCGTAAAGGCGGTGAAGATGATAAGCTTTTTATTGCCCTCATTGATGGGATGAGTGATTTTGTTATCAATCACCCGGAAAAGCTCTTGCAGCTTTGAGTCGTGCTCCGGTGTAATATCTCCAACCAGCAAGGTCAGCAGTTCAAGCACATCGGCATCTTTCGCCAAGCTGTCCCGCCAAGACACATAGTCCATATCGGCAAGGTCAATTTTGACTTTCCGTCCGAAAGAGAACAGCTCGTCCGAGTTCTGATCCTCGGCATCAAACTCGTCCATATCGGAAATATCCGTCAGATCGAGGGTCGTACCGGAGTGTTTATCAAAGCGGTCAATCGTTTCTATCGTGCTGTTTATCAAATCCTTGATGCGTGTCAGCGTCAGATTGAAAGAATAGACGGAGCTTTCCATACGCTTCATCAGGTTGATGGCGGTCAGGCGACGGATACCCTGCTCACGGTTCGCCTGCGTAAAGCCGACATTGACCTTGTTATCTCCGTACAGCTCAGCATACTTCTCCATCTTACTTGGCAGAATGTAGTGCGTCGGCGTATAGATCGTCAGTGTCAGGAGCATAAGCTGCTCAAAAATCTCGTTGTAACTGATTGCTTCCTTCAGGTCAGTAAGATGTGGACGAAGTGAAATCGGCTTTAGCCTTGTCGGGAAGGTGCCGATGTCCGCCATATCGTAATACTTCTGAATGTGTTTTCTTGAGCGGGCAATGGTCACACTATCCAGCACTTCAAAGAAATCAAAGTCCAACATTTTGAGCAGGTTTTCAGTCGTGCGGTCGCACGGTTCCCACTTGCTCCAAGTGTTGAACGCCCGCTGTGCGTTCTTGAAGATTTCATCGATGGAACGGGTAGTGTTGAGCTTTTCGTCTATGTAATCCGTATGCCCTTCATACGCAAGGGCAAGCTGATTTTTCAGATCGTTGAAGCGGTTATTAACTGGCGTTGCAGAAAGCATCAGCACCTTCGTCTTTACTCCGGCTCTGATGACCTTCTTCATCAAGGTAACATAGCGGTTATCCTTGGTGTCCTCGTCCGGGTTCTCAACTAATTTGCCGCCATTACGGAAGATGTGGGACTCATCAATTACCACAAGGTCATAATTGCCCCAATTCAGTCTGTCAAGGTCAAGTCCGTTGGATGTGCCGTGAGTGCGGTTTAAGTCGGTATGATAAAGCACATCGTACCGAAGCCGGTCGGCAGCAATGGGGTTGTTGACATAGTTATCCTTATAGGTATTCCAGTTGTTCGTCAGTTTCTTGGGGCAAAGCACAAGAACGGACTTGTTGCGGTTTTCGTAGTATTTAATAACGGCAAGGGCGGTAAAGGTTTTACCAAGACCGACGCTATCCGCAAGGATACAGCCGTTGAACTTCTCAAGTTTGTTTATGATAGCAAGGGCAGCATCCTTTTGGAAGTTATAGAGCATCCCCCAAATCTTACTTTCCTTGAAGCCGGTTGCTTCGTTGGGCAAAACATCTTCGGATACATCTTCCAAGAACTCGTTGAAGATGTTATAGAGCGTCACGAAATAGATGAAATCAGGAGCGTTCTCGTTATATGCGGCGGTGATACTGTCGATCACCTCATCGGTAACGACCTGAAGCACTTTGCTGTCGTTCCATATCTCATTGAAGTCGGCAAGCAGAGTGCGGGCAAGGGACTCGTCTTTTACGATTGTCGTGCTGATTACATTGCCTTTTTCGCAGCCCAATTCAACTGTAGTGAAGTTGTTGATAGGCGTATAGCCGACACCGTCAACTACGATTTGTCCCTGAATGGATTTATCGCTGACATTTGACTTGAAAGTGACTTTCTGCCTGATCCATTCTGCACACTCTCGTGCAATAGCTTTTTGAGTCAGCTCATTCCTGAGCTTGATTTCAAACTCTGTTCCGTATAAACTGCGTTCACGGGTAAGGCGTGGAATATAGAACTCACGCTTTTCCTTCTTAGCTTTCTCCGTTACAAAGGTAGGCGAAGTGAAAATAAAGCGCAACTCATCAATTTGAGAGAGCTGCGCCTTCAATTCCTGAAAGGCATAGATAGAGAAGCAAGCCGCCGCAATGGACACTTTGCTGCCTTGCTTGATCTCTACAGACAAATCGTCTTTAAGAGTCTTTGTTGTATTATTTATAAGCTCCATAACTGAATTCTCCCACATTTCAAATCAGTTCTTGCTGCTTGGCAATCGGGAACAATTAGATCCAATAGGCTCGTTCCGTCAACAAGCATTCCCAAATGCCCATTTGGCACTTTGGAACCGCCGTGTTGGCACTTTGGGATTTTGCCAAAGTATCAATTTGATACTTTGGAAGTCAAAAACTGATACTTTAAGATTTACAAATCTCCCGCCCGGAAAGCCGAAAGGCTCTCGTAATAATAGCTTTGGTCGATGCCACTCAAATAGACTTCCCGGCTGCCCACCTCGTCGGTCAGCGCCGCTTTCAGAAGCACCTTGATCTCCACATCCTTGATGGGGCTGCGCTCCATTGCAAGGAGATAATCCTCTTTATCCACCTTGCTCCAGTCCATGACCTTACCAATTTCGGTTTTCAGGATATGGTCAAGCCAAATGCGGGTGCTGCGCCCATTGCCCTCCCGAAAGGGATGGGCAATATTCATTTCCACATATTTTTCGATGATCTCGTCAAAAGTGGACTGCGGCATCTTGTCGATGTTGGCTAGTGCCGCCTCCAGATAGATCAGCGGTGCAAAGCGGAAATTGCCCTTCGCCAGATTCACCGTGCGCAACTCACCGGCGAAGTCGTAAATATCTTCAAACAGATATTTGTGAATTGCCTGCAAGGTCAAGAATTTACCTGCTGGCAGGGCATCAAGCACGCCGTTTTCAAACAGTTCTACCGCCTTTTTCTTGCTGATGCGTTCTTCTTCACGGGCAAGATCGGCGGAGCTTGTCAGCCCCAATTTATTTTCCAGTGCCATATCGCACCTCCAAAATAATTACTTATCCGCCGCCACGCCGGACTTCATCCAAGCGTCTACTTCACTGACCTTGAATTTCCAAAGGCGGCCTATTTTCGCAGCGGGCATATTTCTTTTCTCTATCCAAGCGAGCACCGTATCACGGCTGACGCCGAGGTATTCGCAAATCTCTTTCATTGAGTACCAGCGTTCGATGGTCGGTTCCATTAAAATGTCCTCACTTTCAGGCGGTTTCCGATAGCTATAATTATACAATTTAAGTATATCACGGCGATGCCGATTTATCAAGGATTATTACGGATTTACGAGGGATTCAGAAGAAAATCTTATAATTAAAAGTGAAAGGTTTCCCCGCTCAGTTTACTGATTTGAGCGGAGAAACCTTTTTTGCTGCATATCTCTTTTTTCGGAAACGCCCCCACAAATGGTCTTGCAATTTTGAGGATAAGTGAGGACGGAAAATTTTTCGAGAATTTTCTCGAAAACACCCCCACAAACGGCGCCCCTTATTCAGAGTAAGTGAAGGGAGAAATATTTTTGTGGGGAATTTTGAAAAGTACCCTGCCAAATGGCACCCCTTATTCAGAGTAAGTAGAAGGGTCCTTTTGAAAAATTGAGGGGACTTTTCAAATTACTTTGCCAAAATCTCAAAAAATTTCCCAATTGGTTAGTAGAGAGGCTTTCAAAGGAAATTTTCAAAATTCTTTCGTACAAATCGAAAAATTTTCCCAGTTGGTTAGTGAGGGGGTCTATAAAATGCCTTTCTCGCTGGCTACCTATTGAGGGGACTGTCTCCCTGTGCACCTTGAAAATTGAATCGCCGCCTCCAAAGGATATGCTTCCGGCAAGTGACGCCACGACTTCCCGATAATTCAGGGCTCCTGCAAAATCGAAGATTTTGTGGGAAGAGGAGCAGCAGTGAAACGAATGAGCTTTCGCACGAGTGCGGAAGCGAATGATATGGAACTTGCTGCGACGAGAGCGCACCAAAGAAGCGATACGCCGTGGTGAGACTCCGGGGCAGGAAACGATACAGATGAGCGGCAGCAAGCAAAAATTACCGCAGAAATGCGGTTTCAGAACAAGCAAAGGAGGTTCAAACCTATGAAGAAAGGAGAGCTCAGAGAGCTTTATCAGATGATGTTTCCGGAATACCCGGACATCGTGACCGTCAAAGAGCTTCGGGAGATGCTGGGCATCAGCCGCAAGCTGGCCTACAAGCTGATCGACTATGGGTACATCTACGCCGTGAAGATCGGCAAAAGCTGGCTGATGCTGTGGCTGGGGCTGCAAGTGGCGCAGGGAAACTCTATTTGGGGGCTGCCTACACTGCAATGCGATGTGCTCTATCTGAGCCTTGAGGACACGCAGCGACGCATCAAGGATCGGCTCTACAACCTCACCGACAGCGCCCCGGACAACCTGTATTTTGCCGTGACCTCCGGGCTGATCGGCGGCGGGCTGGAGGAGCAGATCACGGACTTTCTGACCGAGCATTCCGCTACCAAGCTGGTCATCATCGACACGCTGCAAAAGGTGCGGGACTCCAAGGGCAGCGCCGGAAAAGCAGGAATGTACGGCAACGATTACGATGACATTTCCTCCATCAAGCGTATTGCCGACGGCTTCAACATCGCCATTTTGCTGGTGCATCACCTGCGAAAGCTGCAAGACAGCGACGATCCCTTTAACGATGTCAGCGGCTCTACCGGCATCATCGGCGCTGCGGACACCAACTTTATTCTGCGCCGTAAGCGCAGCGGAAACGCCGCTACGCTGCTGGTCAGCGGGCGGGATGTGGAATATCAGGAGCTGACCTTGCAGTTTAACGACCTTGTCTGGGAACTGGTGGAGCGCAAGAACAGCGAGGATATTCACAAGGCAGAGCTGCCGAAATTTCTGTTTCGGGTGGTGGACTTTATGGAGTGCCGCACCGAATGGGTAGGCACGGCCACGGAGCTGCTGACCGAAATGAAGGAGCAGGAGGTCACGCCCAATATGGTCACAAAGTATCTCGGCCAGTTCGCCTATGAGGTGCTGGAGCCGCTGGGCATCGAGTGTCGCACCAAGCGCACCGGCAAAAGCCGGCTCATCAAATTTCTGCGCCGTGACGGCGATGACGCAAATGACGCCGGGATCGCTATATAAGAAAATCCCCGTCACAACCGTCATTGCCGTCACAAACCGAAGAAAAGGGGTGAACAAATGCGCAGCAAAAACTACGGGATCAATGTCCGTGTGACCGAGCAGGAGAAGCAGAAGCTGCTGGAAAATGCCCGGTTCTGTTCTCTGTCGCTGTCGGAATACTTGCGGCGACTGGGGCTTGGAAAAGAGGTCAAAGCGGCCATCACGGAGCGGGATTACCACCTGTTTCGGATGCTGAACGGCCTGAAAGCGGAGCTTCCACAGCTTCAGAAAGAGGAAATTCTGAGCAGACTGGAAGCAATTTTGAATGAATTAAAGTAAGCAGGTATCACGCCTGCGCAGTCTAAGCGAGCAGACTGTTTTTACTCCTGTCGGAGTCAAACAGTGTATCCGCTTGCGATGCCTGCGTCATCTGAGCGAGCAGTGCGTTTTTACTCCCGGCAGAGCCGGAGCGCAAAAACACTCGTTAGGGCGTGCCCTAAAACCCCTGAAAGAAAAAACTATGAAAGTGAGGACAACACAATGAGAAAATCGGATTTTACTTTACCCACGCTGGACGACCTGTTCTCCACGCAGGCGGAGCGGGACGATGCTAAGCTGGAACGGGTGCGGAATATTCCGCTGGCCGAGCTACACCCGTTCAAGGGTCACCCCTTCAAGGTGCAGAACAACGAGGAGATGCAGCGGATGATCGAGAGCATCCGCAAGGTGGGAGCCATCACCCCGGCGCTGGCAAGGCCGCTGCCGGACGGCGGTTACGAGCTGATCTCCGGTCACCGGCGACTGGCGGCGTGTCAGGTGCTGGGCGTCGAGACGATGCCTGTCATCGTCCGGGAGCTGTCTGACGATGAAGCGGTGATCGCAATGGTGGATGCCAATTTGCAGCGGGAGACTATCCTGCCCAGCGAAAAGGCGTTCGCCTACAAGATGAAGCTGGATGCCATCAAGCATCAAGGCATCGCTTCTGTGCAAGTTGCAGAGAAGTTGCTTAGCGTAGAAAAAGTAGCAGACGATGCAGGTGAGAGTAAAGACCAAGTGCGAAGATATATCCGCCTGACCTATCTGATCCCCGAGCTGCTTTCGATGGTGGACGACGGTAAGATCGCCTTCAACCCGGCGGTGGAGCTTTCCTACTTAGACTCGTATCAGCAGCGGGCGGTGCTGGACGCGATGGCGCTGAACGACTGCACCCCGTCCCACGCCCAGAGCATCCGCCTGAAAAAGCTGGCGCAGGAGGGGGTGGTGGATAACCAGATGATCTACGCCGTGTTGGCAGAGACGAAGCCCAACCAGCAGGAGCAGCTGAAATTCAAGCGGGAGGAGCTGCGGAAGTATTTTCCCTCCGGCTACACCGAGGAGCAGATGCGCCGGGACATCATCAAGGGTCTGGAACTGCTGAAACGGCAGAGAGAACGGAACCGGGACGCCCGCTGATTCGTACCGATGCGGCTGTAATCAAACAATTCGCAGAATAGAGAGAACCCCAAACCGATGGTATACTGATGCTGTCGGTTTGGAGTTCTGTTCTGCAAATACAAAGGACAGGAGGAAATTAAATTGGTAGCAGGACATCTGACTTTGAAAAACGGCAAGTATTATGCCGTGTTGAACTACAAAAACGCCGGAGGGCAGCGAAAAACGAAATGGATCTCGCTGGGGCTTTCCGAAAAGGGAAATAAGCGCAAAGCCGAGTCAGAACTGGCAAGGCTCCGAGCGGAATTTGAGCCGCCCAAAGAAGTGGGCGACCTGAGCAGTGATATGCTGTTCGCCGACTATCTGCTGGAATGGCTGGAGATCGCCAAGGGAAGGCTGGCCCACGCAACCTACGGTGCCTATCAAGGACTGCTGAAAAGCACCATCGTCCCTTATTTTCGCAAGAAGAAATTGACACTGCGGGAACTGGAAGCCCGACATTTGCAGATGTTTTATTCTGAAATGCTCAGGCGGGTCACGCCCAATACCGTTATCCATTATCACGCCGTCATTCACTCGGCACTGAAATATGCAGTCAAGACCGATATGCTGATCCAGAATGTGGCGGACAAGGTGGACCGGCCCAGAAAGAACAGCTTTCAGCCGGTCTTTCTCTCGGCGGACGAGATGCAGAAGATGTTTGAAGCCCTTCGGGGAACCAAGCTGGAACTGCCGGTGCTGGTGGCTGCCTTTTACGGACTTCGCCGTGGCGAGGTGGTGGGCTTGAAATGGGATGCCATCGACTTTGAGCAGGGCACCATTTCCGTAAAGCGCACCGTGACCTCAACGATCATCGACGGCAAGTATCAGGAGTTCGAGCAGCAATCCGCCAAGACCAAGTCCAGTCTGCGCACCCTGCCGCTCATCGGCAGCTTCCGGGAATACTTTTTGCAGGTGAAAGAGGCGCAGGAGCTGAACAAGCAGGTCTGCGGCAACTGCTACAACTATGAATACGATGGCTTTGTATTCGTGGATGAGTTGGGCGAGCGGATGCGGGTGGAATACCTGACCAACGCATTTCCGAAATTTCTGGAGAGTCACGGTTTGCGCCGGATGCGCTTTCACGATCTGCGTCACAGCTGTGCCAGCTTGCTGCTGGCCAACGGCGTTCCCCTCAAACACATTCAGGAGTGGTTGGGGCACAGCGACTTTACCACCACGGCGAACATCTACGCCCACTTGGATTACAAGTCTAAAATCACCTCGGCACAGGCGATGGAGACAGGGCTTGCGCTACCGGAGGGCGGCGACTTCAGCAGCCGCTGGAGTTCGATCAGTGCCGGGGAGAACAGCTGATTTTCTCCCCTGAAAACCGAAAATCGTGCGGGCTTTGCCCTTTAGGCAAGAATTAAAAAGCCTGTAAACGGGCTTGTTTACAGGCTTTTTGTGGCGGAGAGTTAGGGATTCGAACCCTAGAGACCTTTCGGTCTACAGCATTTCGAGTGCTGCACCTTCGACCACTCGGACAACTCTCCGTGTCTATTTTCGTCCGGCTTTCTTTCCAGAAATTTGCTCAAAAATTCGTTGGAGAGAAAACAGGAGAGACGGCAAAAAATATTCGATTTTGAGATTTTCTGTGCTGAGGAATATCAAGGAGAATCAGGGGGACGAAATTCCCAGCTTCTGCCGAAATTTCGAGTCAGTCCCGTTATGACCGCTTCGATACGTTTCCGTATTCTGCTAAAGCATGGGAAAACACGCTTTGCGCATACTATTTTATCGGTTTTGAAAGAAAAAGTCAAGCGTTTTTTGGCAAAAAGGTTGACATATACAGGGCAATGCGGTTACAATAACTGTGTATTATGATGTTTAGACCTTTTGTTTTCGCACGGCTAAAGCTGTGCGGATATGACCCGGAAAGTGAGGATGCCGCTTTTGCGGCGAATGCTTATGGATATGAAAAAATGGATGCGCTGCGCTGCGGCGGTCGTTTTGAGCGTTTTGGTGGCGTTCAGCGCGACGGCGTGCTCGCAGCCGGCGAATATTGAATCAGGCGCCGTTTCGCAGGAATACCCGGTGACCGTGAACGAAGTGACGTTAAACGCAAAACCCCAGAAGGTGGCGGTACTCTCCGGCAGTTTGGCGGATGTGGTGCTGGCGATGGGGTACGAGACGAGCTTATCGCTTGCAAGCGACGACTGCACACAGCCCGATTTACAAGTTCTGCCGAAGGTTTCCGCAACGGATGCGCAGAGTGTGATCTCTGCAGGTGTAGATCTCGTTTTGGCGGAGACGATGGACGACAGCGAAAAGCAGACGCTTGAAAACGCGGGCATTACGGTGCTCCTTTTGACGCGTGCGAAAAACCGCGAGGATTTTGAACGCCTGTACGCGCAGGTGGGCACGGCTTTGAACGGCGGCTCTACGGGTTATAATGTAGGCGTGAAGGCAGCGCAGAAGATATTCTCCTCGCTCGACGACCTTTCGCGCTTGGCACCGGAGAGCAACACCGTGGTGACGGCGTGCTATATTTCGGATGCAAACGGCTCTGCGGTGACGGGCGATGAGCTTGGCAGCGTGATGATGTCGTATATCGGTCTGACGAACATTTTTAAGGGCCTTACGGGCGGCACGTTCACGTTTGACGATTTGCGATTGAGCGACCCGACGATGATTTTCTGCTCAGAAGATGTGCGCGGGCAGATCATGCAGGACACGCAGTACGCGAATCTTTCGGCGGTAAAAAACGGCCGTGTTTACGCCGTCGACCCGAATTATATGAATTGGCAGGGCAAGACGGTGTACAACGCGTGCATCGACATGATGGGCCTTGCATACCCTGAATTGACGGAGGAAAACTCCGCTGCGCTGGAGCTGGATTCCGAGCTTTCGGAAACGGAAGCGACGGCGAGCCCCTCGCCCGCGCCGGAATACACGGCAATCAAATCCGGCACGGAGGGCGACGATGTGTTCGCGATGCAGCAGCGCTTAGCGGAGCTTGGCTATCTGACGGTGGAATACACCGGCATGTATGGCGAAGTGACGATGGAGGCCGTAAAGGCGTTCCAGAAAGCGAACGGGCTTACGGCGACCGGCGAAGCAGATGCCGAGACGCTGACGGTGCTCTATTCCGCGGAGGCAAAAGCCGCAGACGGTGCGGAAGCCACGGCGACGCCGGAGCCGGAATCGGAAACGAGCACGGCGGAGGGCACCGTGACAACACACGAGGATGCGTAAAATTTGAGAGCTTGAAAGGGCGGCTTTGCCGCCCTTTTTTGTATTGACTTTTTCTCCGCTTTTTTTTATAATCAGAAGCAAGATGCGCTTTTGTGCGCTATTGTATTGAGTTTGGAGCGCAGGCTCCGGGGGAGGAAACATGTTTTTCACAAGAGACAAGAGCTTTTACAAAACGCTCGTCACGCTCGCGATACCGATTGCGCTGCAGAACGCCGTAACCTTTGCGGTCGGCCTTGCAGATAACGTGATGATCGGCACGCTCGGCGACAGTGCGATTTCCGGTGTGTATGTGGGCAGCCAGCTGCAGACGCTGCTGCAAATGTTCATCGGCGGCATTGAGGGTGCTATCCTCATTTTGGCTGCGCAGTATTGGGGTAAACGCGATACGAAAAGCATCCGCCGCATTGCGGCCATCGGTGTGCGGTTTGCTTTGCTCATCGGTTTGGTCATTACGGTGACGGCGTTTTTATTGCCGTCGCAGATCGTATCACTGTTCACGAGTGATGCTTCGGTCATTGAATCGGGCACGGTTTACGTGCGCGTGGTGAGCCTTTCGTACATTTTCTTCTGCATTTCGCAGGTGATGGTGGCGACGATGCGTGCGGTGGAGACGGCGAAGATCGGTCTTTACGTGTCATTTGTGACGCTCATTGTGAACGTCATCTGCAACTATATTTTGATTTTCGGTAAGCTTGGCTTCCCGGCACTCGGTGTGACCGGTGCGGCGGTGGCTACGCTGTTTTCGCGCATCATTGAAGCGGCTGTGATGGTCGTTTACGTGCGCTGCGTCGATAAAAAACTGAAGCTTCGCTTTGCCGACCTCTTAAAGCGCGGCGGCGAATTGACGCGCGATTTCCTGCGCTACGGTCTGCCCATCATGGGAGGGCAGGTCGTATGGTCGGTGAACATGCTGGGGCAGACGATGATTCTCGGCCGTTATGACGCGGGCGTCATTGCGGCGGTGAGCATCGCGAATATGTTGCACAACATGATGTACATTGCAATGAACGGCCTTTCGAGCGCGGTGGGCATTATCACCGGCAAGACGGTCGGCTCCGGACGTATGGAAAAAATTCGCGAGTATTCCCGCACGACGCAGGTCATTTTCCTTGGCCTCGGCATTCTTTCCGGCATTGCGGTGCACTTCCTGCGCGACCCGTTCATCGGGCTGTACGGCGCGAGCGATGCGGCCGTGGCGTATGCGCGTGAGTTCATCAATGTCATTTCCGTTACGATTATCGGCACGTGCTATCAGGCGGCGTGCCTGTTCGGCCTTGTTAAATCCGGCGGCGACATTTCGTTTGTCTTCCGCAACGACACGATCTTCGTGTTCCTTGTGGTGCTGCCGTCTGCCATTATCGCGTCTTACCTCGGTGCGCCGCCTTGGGTGGTTTTTGCGTGCCTCAAATGCGACCAGATCTTAAAATGCTTCGTTGCCGTGGTGAAGATCAACCGGTATAACTGGATGAAGAACCTGACGCGCGAGACGAACGAAGTGTAAAACGACGACTTGAAGGGAATTTTCATGAAGCAATTTCGCGGAGCCTTGCTCCTGACGATCACCGCCCTGATTTGGGGCACGGCGTTTGTAGCGCAGAGTCTCGGCATGGACCATTTGGGCCCGTTTGCGTTTAACGGCGTACGCAATTTCATTGCCGCGCTGGCGCTTTTGCCCGTGCTGCTGTTTATGCAGCGCAAAGCGCCGAAAAAAACGCAGACGGACGAAGAGAGAAAGCAGAGCCGCAAGACCCTGTGGGTGGGCGGCGTGCTGTGCGGCTCGGCGCTTGCCGTGGCCTCTAATTTGCAGCAGTTCGGCATCAGCTTTACGACAGTGGGCAAGGCCGGGTTTTTGACGGCGCTTTACATCGTGATTGTGCCGATACTCGGTTTGTTCCTCAAAAAACGCGTGCCCGCAACGGTTTGGGTGAGCGTTGTTATTGCGGCGGGCACGTATTTGTTGAGCGTGCAGGAGGGCTTCACCATCGCGCCGGGCGACCTGCTTGTCATTTTGTGTGCGCTGGGCTTTTCCGTACATATCCTCATCATCGACCACTTCTCACCGATGGTGAACGGCGTGGCGCTTTCGTGCGTGCAGTTTCTTGTCTGCGGCATTCTTTGCACGGCAGCGGCGCTGTTTACGGAGACGTTCACGTTTGCGGACATTTTAAAAAGTGCAGGGCCGCTGCTTTTCACGGGCCTGATGTCGAGCGGCGTGGGATACACGCTGCAAATCTTGGGGCAGAAGGATACCCCGCCTGCGGTGGCGTCCCTTATCATGAGCCTTGAATCTGTGTTTGCGGCGCTTTCCGGCTGGCTGGTCCTCGGCCAAAGCATGAACGGACGCGAGCTTTTAGGCTGCGTTTTGGTGTTTGCGGCGGTCATTTTGGCGCAGATCCCGCTTGAGGC